>Ga0209756_1004122_pt1 | contig 11427 bp, 31 predicted proteins | sample ETNvirenome_6_85_FD_184071 | JGI IMG/M metagenome (GOLD analysis project Ga0209756, IMG submission 184071) | Marine viral communities from the Pacific Ocean - ETNP_6_85 (SPAdes) (version 3) | ecosystem: Environmental > Aquatic > Marine > Oceanic | place: Pacific Ocean | collected 2013-06-19
TTGAAGGTTATCAGTGAAAGTCGGTGATTTGGTAAGATACGACCACCCCACCTGGGGACACTTGATGGGGCTATTATTGTATGCTGACGAGGAAGGTAACTCGCTGCGAGTTCTTTGTGGCAGTGAGATTAGGTGGTTTGTAACAAGCGGCTGTGAGGTGATCAGTGAAAGTCGGTGATTTGGTAAGGTTGTCCATGCGGAAGACCCGCAAGGGTCGACCATACGAAGACATGATTGGCATAGTCACGAAGGTATACTCGCCCGATGTGGTCGGCTTCACTTTTGTTAAGGTAGTTTTTGATGCCGAATACACGTTCAATCTCAATGACTTAGAGGTTATAAGTGAAGATCGGTGATATCGTCATGCTCAAAGAGGATTGGCGAATAAAAGATGTTTACTATGGTCCCGGCGTTATTATATCTATTAGAGACTACCCCGAAGAGGGTTTTACTTCACACAAGGTACAGTGGAACGACGATTTTTCCTTCCACGGGACAGAAGAACTGGAGTTAATCAGTGAAGCATGAACTTGTAAAAGAAATCGAACACATGCTAGCACAGAAGTGCGATGCCCGATGCCTAGATGATGAAGAGGACTTCAAAGTTGTAATGGAAGTCATTGGGAATACAATCGAACGGTGGATTGACAATCGGTGTGGATGCCGTATGCGTCGACTGGGAAAGTGTAGCAATGAAAGTCGGTGATTTAGTAAAGTTCAGGCGCCACAACAATAGCCCTCATGGCATTGTGCTGGAAATAGCTAACCTGCCTGAATCACCGCATCCTTCACAGCCAGAACGCAGCGCTGCCTATGTCGAGTGGGCCTGTAAATACACGGCTGCTGGCAACTATCAGATATCCATTTTGGAGGTAGTCAATGAAAACTAGATTGAAGGTCGGCGACTTAGTAAATAACACTCACGCCCTTGACCGCAGCTGCTTGGGGATTATAGTTGAAGTAAGCAAGCCGCAACTTACAAACCCAAATGGTTGTCCCTACAAGATATCTTGGTTCAATCCACCAGAGTTTATTGGTGATTATTCTTGGAACAGCGATCGCTGGCTGGAGGTTCTAAATGAAAGTCGGTGATTTGGTTAAATCTACATATTCCAATAGCAGAGGCACGATAGTCGAAGATTTAGGACTGGCGCCCGATGCCGGCAACAGCAACGAGAGCCAACGGCTCAGAGTCATGCTATTTAGCACTGGTGGCATGTGTACCTTCCGCTCTTATGAACTAGAGGTAGTCAGTGAGGGTCGGTAACTTAGTAAAAAGTGTCGACGCATGGGGTCCAGACGATATTGGAGGCGAGCAATACTACCCGATTGGTATTGTATACCGGCAACACAAACAGCGTTTTCATCGCTGGTGGGTCGAGTGGGTTTCGCCTGAATACATGGCAGGCGAGAAAGAATGTATGCTCGACGATTGGCTAGAGATTCTGTCCTAGACTCTGATTTTTTGGTTCCTATGATTGTAGCATGAAAGCAGGTGACTTGGTTAAAGTAGAGACAAAGCACTATGGCATTGAGCTAGGTCTTCTGGTAAAGAGACTTAGACTGCGCGATGAACACTGGCAGGTAAAAATGTTTAATCATCCTCGTGACATATACGCGATGCCGAACGACTTGGAGGTCATCAGTGAAAGTCGGTGATTTGGTAGAGCATAGCGGATACCTTGGCCTCATCATCTGCGCCAATGACTTCGAGACATTGGTAAGATGGCTCGATGACGGCACAGTTGAAGATGCAGACAACTATACTATTGGCCTGGAGGTCGTCAGTGAAAGTCGGTGATTTGGTTTGGCATATTGAAGACCTCAAAGATAACATGGATATCCCTGGTCTAATCATTTATATGATGGGCGACGACGCTCGCATCCGGTTTACTGACCGCACGTTCGATGAAACACATATCCTGAGTGACCTCACAAAACATCCGGCTTTGTTTGATGCTCCAACCCGGTGATTTGATTAAAGATAATGGTGATGGTGATTTTGGCCTTGTCACGAGCGAGGTCTGTTCCTATAATACTATTGAAGGCCCAGCAGGACAGTATGTTTGGGTTAAGTGGAATATATTTTCCAAGTCACAGAGAATGTCGATGACCGCAATCGAGAAAGGTTGGGTCGAGGTTGTAAGTGAAACAGAAGAGACCACAAATCGGTGACTTGGTAAGGATAGTAGCTACTGAAGTCCCTACGGATTTTCATGGCAAAATCGGTATCGTCACTGGTCACTATGGAGTCCGTTCAGAGGTCGAGTGGAACGATGGCACGTATAGCGAGCCTATGCGCGGCAGCCTAGAGGTATTGTAATGCAATCAGATTGGTTTTTTTATCCCAAGTATGGGACTGATATTATCGACAAGGTAGTTGGCTGTTTTGTCAATGAGTACCTAAGTTGGCAAGAAAACGGATATTATTGGAGCGTGGATAAGATGCCCAATCATGATGGCTGGTTTCGTCTGGCTGCACATCCCGATGGTAACACAGATTACTACACTGAAACGTGTTTTGACGATGATCCCATCAGCGGTAAACAGTTGACTGAAGATATGTTGATTCTTCTTACTGGAGAAAACGGGTGTGCCCAGGAAAACTGCGACCCCGAGGTCTCAGACAAAACTGATTGGACCTTGGAAGAGGTTTGTATCGACGAGGTTCTTAGGTGTCTTTCCGCAGAGGGGACGCATATTTATGCACCGTGCGGAGACAGGCTATGGATGCGCTCGGTTGACACAGGCAAACATGAAATGATGGACATGATGGATTTCATCTTGTCTCGCAAAGTTGCGTAGCTATAGTTAAACTGTATCGAGGAGGATTCGATGATTACAGGCGATTTGGTAAAGTGTAACAAGACTGGTTCACTCGGCGTTGTTACACAGATAGTCGACAAGAACCCGCACACTGGAAACACAGATTGGATTTATCGTGTTCTCTGGGCAGAGCCGAAGACCTACGGTAGCGATGGCGGTTATCGCGATCTCGCATGGGAGAGAACGGATAACTTCACACCCTTGGCGGACGAGGAGTATGCAGTATGAAAGTTGGTGATTTGGTTGTTAGCAGAGCATACCAGAACTACTCAGAGGTTGTACCGGCAAAGCTGGTGCTACAAATCACAGCTAAGGTAAACCACGCCCTGTCGGAGAAGAACGGACCTTATCTTGTCTTGTCAGATAACCCAGAGACCTGGGTTCCGGCATGTAGTTTTTTTGTCGTGTCGCCCGCATGAAGGTAGGCGATTTGGTTATGAAAAAATCATACGGTCGCACATGGGATAATGGTAATCAGCCAGTGAGAGTGGTTGCACGTCTGATTAGGAAACACGAGCCTAGATTGCACGTGCACGCTTCATACTATATTGCACTAGATGACGACCCTGATAAATGCTATAACCCTAACGATTATTATATCGTGTCCAAGGCATAAAGTTTTTTACTCACGCACATACGTGACTACTTATAGAGAGAGGTCGAAATGACGAAAGACGAACGTCAAGAGCTTAGACAAATCCAAGAGACTTTGATTGTGGCTTTGGCGAAGATTACTGAAATGCTCGGCACTCCGAAGCCCGCTCCTGCCGTTAGGTTTAAGGACGACTCCGAAGCCAAGGAAAGGTTTATCGCACCATGAATATGAGAGACGCAAAAAGGCTGAAACCCGGCGCAATCGTTAGGGAATCTTATCATCCTGATTCAATGGGTCACCCGATACACGGCATTGTCATTGGCAAGAAATATGTCAAGGAACGTCATCCAGCCAAGGTTCTAGGTGGTTATAAGAGCGAGCGTTACGACGTTATCGTTCACTGGACATGCAGGGAAAATGCTGTTCCCCGACAATACTATGCCAGCAACAGTCGTCGCTTGCAAGTGCGCCAAAACTGGGAACTAATGTTGGTATCACATGAATAACTTAGACTATTTTCACATCCAACAATGGATAAATGATGAACAAAATCGAGATGATAGAGGGGACATGGTTTATTCTGACGATGATAGGTTTACTATACGTGATGATGTCCCTATAGTTGAAGAAGACAACAACCCCTATAACGGAGAGTAAGTTGGACAAGTGGGAGAAGTATATCAAAGACTTCAAGTTTGACACAGATAACTACAAGTCCCACTATGTCGACAAGCTCAAGGAATACGCGCCTTCATGGGAAAAGGAAGACATTATGGCCGATAAGTACCGTAATAAGAATAGGCTCTCACCAGAAGACCGAGCAAGATTCGCTCGTGAACGTCGAGCAATCGAAGGCTCCGTAATCGCACAGAAAGGTTTTGAAGGCGCCCTCGTACTTGAGCACATTAGAGGCTCGCAGTACCTCATTCGTATGCCGGATGGCACTGAAGTTTTCGCCTCGCACGCGAAGCGACGTGAAATCGATGGTGCAGCGGAACAGTCGGTCAGCGTTGCAGGCTGGCGTTTGTGGGACGACGGAAAATGGCTTAGTCGCGACAGGCAGAGGCAATAATGAAACTTACATGCCCGAACAATCCAGAACACAAGACTTTCACCCTCAAGGCTTATGTGCCGGAGACATGGATTCTCAACGAAGACGGTGACTGCGAAGACGCATGGGCTGACGGCGGCGATCCGCTGAGGCACGACTTCGAAGATGCACAGTGCCAAGATTGTCTTATTGACAACAAGCTGGAAGTCTCTGTTGTTCTAAAAGAGGAGTAAAATCAATGGGATACCGTTCTGAAGTGGTGCTAGCTATAGCACCCCAAGCTGCTTCTGCTTTCATGGCCCTCTGTGCTAAGAGCCCGAAAGTAATGGAGTTGTGCCATGATGCAAATGTGTTCAAGTCTGGCTATAGCCAGGAAGGCGACTGGCTTATACACTGGTCTGACATTAAGTGGTATGACTCCTTCCCAGAAATCGGGGCTCTTAACGAGTTCATCGATATGATGGAGTCAGACAACCTGACCGACTACGGTGAGCCCGAGCATCCGAAACGACCAGACGGCAGCGACGAGCAGTGGGGCGAATACTTCAAGTTCGTTCGCATCGGTGAAGACCAGGATGACATTGAAGACAAAGGCTGGGGATTCGAAAGCGATATCGGCCTTTCACGGTCCATTTATTTCTAGGAGACTGTATGTTTCTGATACTAATGGCTATTCTTGCCTGGCTCGTGATAGCCGCTCTATCAGAAAGCTAAACTGTCTCTTTACCCTTCAAACAATGTACCTATAGTTCAAGTGTACCCAGGAAACGGAGAGGAAACGTGGGCTACTACCGAGGACATACCATGAGCGCATCGAACGAGACGAAGGCTCAACTGATCGACCGTGTTGAGAAGGTTGCTGCTCGCGGCACTACGACTCTGAGCGATTGGGAGCGTAGTTTCCTTGGCTCTCTACGCGACAGTGCAAAGAAGTGGGGGCGCCTGACTGCCAAACAGCATGACGTCTTCCAGCGCATCGAGCGCAAGTCTAACCCTGAACACATCGCTGCACGTAAGAAGTGGAACGAAAGTTTTACGCCCGACATGCGTGAGAAGCTGAAGTTTGCCGCCGAGTATTACAAGGCAAACCCGCCTTATTTCGGTGACGCCGCCGTCCGTATCCTATCCAATCCTGACTACATGCCAAGCGAAAAGCTGTACCGTAAGATGGTTGAGAATAAATATGTCCAGCGTGCATTGAGCAACGCCAATGAAGCCGCTAAGTTTCCACCCGGCACGATGGCTATGGTACGAGACTCCGCACAGGTCCAGGGTCGCATATGTGCCCACCGTGGACAACTGGTTATGGTCGTCGAGTGTGCTGATAAGGTCCGCTCCGCCACTAAGGGCTCACGTCGCCTGACTGTGCTGCCCGTCGGCGCCATGGAAACAATCAAGACTGAAGAACGATTTCTCAAAAAAGCGAAGGTTTAAGCATGTTTGCCCCGCCCCCTAAGAAGAAAGAGAAGCCCCACAACTACTACTGCGGCTCATGTGGTTGTAAATACTACAGAAAGCCAGGATCCAGCCGCCCCGCTTGCGATGCTAACTGTGTGGCTTGTGGGAGCAGCCGCATTATTCGTTACGAATGGGCAAAAGATTAGTTTACTATCGTTTATCGATTCCTATATTAGTAGCTCATCATCACACAGGAGAATATGATGGACCCCGTTTCACTCGCTATCACTTACAGCATCTTTACCGCAATCGGCCTCGGTCACTCGATTCTGACCCGCCCCGTATAAAAAACCTTTACCGGCTCAGTTCGGTTTCTATAGTATCAATATCAACAGCCACCTAGTTACAGTTAGGAGATAACAATGGCTCTCGATTTTCAAACCTTCACTTCAGTTGCACCCCACGTCCTCGCGGTCAAGAAGCCTCTTATGCTTCGTGGTCGCCATGGCATTGGCAAGTCGGAGCTTGTCTATCAGATTGCCGAGACCCTGAATCTGCCCGTCGTCGAACGTCGAGCGTCTCAGATGACTGAAGGCGACTTGGTTGGCCTTCCCAGGACTGACGGTGACGTGACGTCTTTCTGTCCTCCTGATTGGTTCGCAGACGCCGGTTCCCGCGCCGTCCTCCTCTTTCTCGATGAGGTCGACCGCGCCATTCCCGAGGTCCGTCAGGGCATATTCGAGCTTGCTGACTCACGCAAGATTTTCGGCAATACCTTGCACCCCGACACTGTGCTGGTCGCTGCTGTCAACGGTGGCGAGCATGGCTCGCAGTATCAGGTTGGCGAGATGGACCCTGCCGAGCTTGACCGCTGGACCGTCTTCGACGTTGAGCCTTCCATCGAGGACTGGCTTGATTGGGCGAAGACCAACACGGTTGATATCGTTTGGGATTTCATCAACCAGAATCGCTCGCATCTTGAGCACAGCGACGACTTCGAGCCCAACAAGGTTTACCCGTCCCGTCGTTCGTGGAAGCGATTGAACGATTGTCTCGTGTCTGCCAGCATGGTCGAGGCACATGACGCGACTATTTTCCACTTGGCTTGTGGTTTCGTGGGGTTCGAGGCGGGTGTAGCGTTCAACGATTTCGTCAAGAACTATGAGCGTCAGGTCACGGTCGAGATGATTCTCGATGATGGCAAGCTTGAAAAGACTAATGATTTCAACATCAACGACCACTGTGCTCTCATCGAGAAGATGGACGCCAGCGAGGTATTCAACACTGAGTTGACCGAGCAGCAATGTGTTAATCTCGCTAACTACTTTGTTTCATTGCCTTCCGAGGCTGTCATGAAGTTGTGGCAAGCACTTGGCAAGGGTGAGACGGTCAACGTGACCTCTTTCCACAAGACTAAGGCCGACAACGGTGAGACCGTATCCGGCAAGTTGGTCCAGATTCTCACGGGAGACAAGAACTAGTAGCTATAGCGCAGGAGGGCACGGCTTACAGGTGCCCTAAGTTGTTCTTTTTATTGAGTTTTGTGGGAAGATTGGGAGTCGCATGTCCCGTGCATTAATGTAATGGCGCGTTTGCTTGTCCTAGCGCATGTATCACTGCTAATAAACCAGGCGAGATAGCAAGGTTGCTCTGCGAGAAAACAACCCTTCCAATCTATTTTTCTTTACTACGTTCATGCTGTAACTATAGTTATAGCGTACCCCGAGACGGAGGACACAATGTCCGACCCTGACTTCAATCTCAATGACCACGTTTATCGGCTGCTTCAAAACGAGCCGTTCTTTGCTGCGCTCTCACGCCGCATTGATAAGAAGCCGGGCAACGTCCCGACTGCCGGCGTGCGAGTCAACGAGGATGGACACTTTGAAATGGTCTACAGTCCCGCTTTCTTTGCAGGTCTGACCGACGAACAACGCGCCGGCGTGCTGGTTCACGAGTTTTACCACCTTATCTTTGAGCATGTCACGGGTCGATTGCCCGACGCGCTAGCTGGTGTGATGCAAAGTAACCAGCCTACTAAAGAGCAAATGCAACTTTTCAAGTTGTGGAATATCGCGACTGACCTGTCAATCAACTACCATATCGGTGCTGCTAAACTGCCCGAAAACTGTTGTATTCCGGGCGGCACGATGTTCGAGGACATGCCAGGTGATATGTCCGCTGAATGGTACTACGCCGAGCTTCTGAAGAAGGTCGAGGAGAATAAGGATGACAGAGATAACGGTGGGGGTGGCGACGGTAATGGCGAGCCTGACGGTGATTCTTCCGGTAACGACTTTGACCCTGACAATGCTGGTCAGTTTGATTCGCACGGAGAATGGGGCCAAGGCACCCCGGCGCCGGAAGAACAGGCGGCAATGGATATTGCAAAGGAGAGGCTCAAAGAGGCTCTGAAAGACGCCGCAAACGAGGCTTCTACACGGTCCTGGGGCACTGTCTCCGCGTCTTGTCGCAAGGAAATCATGGAGCGTATCACGTCCAAAGTAGACTGGCGCAAGATGCTACGATACTTCGTCAAGACGTCTCAACGTGCTAACAAGCGAAGCACGCCAAAGCGTCTAAATCGTCGATATGCCTACGTGCATCCCGGTCGTAAGGTCAACCGGACTGCTAGCATTGCAGTCAGTATTGACCAATCTGGCTCTGTGTCTGACAGTATGCTAGCGGCGTTCTACGGTGAGCTTAATAAACTGGCTTCTCTTGCCACGTTTACGGTCATCCCGTTCGATACTAAGGTTGCCGAAGATAAGGTTTATGTCTGGAAAAAGGGCGAATCACGCAAGCGTGAGCGTGTGATGTATGGTGGCACTGACTTCAACCCACCGACTGAGTATGTCAACGCTCGCAAGTTTGACGGTCATATTGTGCTCACGGACCTCTGTGCTCCCAAGCCTAAGTCTAGCAAGTGTCAGCGTATGTGGATGACCACTAAACAGTATGCCGAACGTCCCTACTTCAAGACCACGGAACGCATTATTGCCATTGACGAGGCATAAATCGTTCCTATACTTTACTTGCCCACAGGAGGAAACGGACATGGAGAACAACAACAATAGACGAATCGTCGTCCTCGACGATGGCGAGACATGGAGCGAAGCCGGGTATGTGGCCGAGGTCACAGACAAGGCATATGCGGAAATCTGTGATGGTCGCAAGTTCAAGAACATGCTCAATCCCGGTGACGGCGTGACCATCATCGACTGGATTAACAACGCACCGTAAATAGTTTTTTACTCGCTCGCTTCCGTGCCTATAGTGTTAGCATGAAGCACTCAAGCATAGACCCAAGAGTTTTACACTCAGGCAAGGCAGGCAAGCATCACACTCGTGTGCGTGACATACGCACGGGACGCAGGCGCAAGCCAAAGCGTCAGGTCGCAAAACACCTTCGCCATCGAGGAGACTAATGCAAGTCGGTGACTTGGTAAAGATGAGACCAGCCGTAGCACCACCGCAGATGTATGGTATTGGAATCATTATCTCGGTAGAGGCTCAGGCCAGACGATGCCGGGTCAAGTGGTCGACAATGCCAGACCGCGAGCCGGGAAGCTGCGCGCGATACGCCTTGGAGCTTGTCAGTGGAAGTCGGTGATATTGTTAAGTTGTCGGCCCTCGGTCGGACCACTCGACCTGACCATCTCGACGCTCTCGAAGATGGTCTCGGCTTAGTGGTCAGCAGGTTCAACGCGCTGCATTTACATATACTTTGGGTCGGCACAGACCGTCCGAAACTCTTCAGCGAAAAATACTTGGAACTAATCAATGCAAGTCGGTGATATCATTCAACGAATCCATGTGGGCTGGCTTCCTATACGCACCGCTCTGGTAGTTGAACGCTTCAATGCTATCCTGTTTTGGGTCGTCTGGACTCATTCAGGCGAGAGAGAGCAGGTAAACAGCGAGTATTACGAGGTAATCAGTGCAAGTCGGTGATATTGTTAGGCTTAAGCCGCGTTCCTGGCGCACTGGTCGTCTAGGCACGGTGGTCGGCAGGGAGAATCCCTTGATATTACACGTAGTTTGGACCATCGACGGAGAGATGGAAAGAGTAAACCAACAATATCTGGAGGTTATCAGTGCAGCCGGGTGATTTGGTAAGGATTACGAGGGCTTCCATCGGTGTCCCAAAGAACACAATCGGCCTAGTCGTCAAGGCACGGGTGCATGATGAGGTCGGCGACATACGTGAAATATCTCACGTTGATGAGGTTTATACCATGTTCCACGTTCAGCTATTGTGTATGCCAGCACGCGGTATGAATGGCGTAGTGCGTCGCTATCTTGCCCAAGACTTGAGAAAACTGAAATAAACCCTTTACCCTTGTTTACTCGTTCCTATTGTTAAGGTGTCCACGGAACAAGGAGAGGACATTGACCCGCAAGCACTTCGAGCTTATCGCTAAAATCGTCAAGGGCATCGAGAACATCGACACCCGCACACAGGTCGCGATGGATTTTGCTCTCGCCCTGCGAGGCGAGAACCCTCGTTTCGATATCTGCCGCTTCGTTAAGGCTTGCGGCGGAACCACTCCGAGCACTCCAGACGCGGTGACGTTCTAGCTTGAAGATTGTTGTACCAGTTCGCGTTATCTTCTGGGCGACGTATTTCCTTATTGTTTACGGTGTCTTGAGGCTTTTGTTCTAAAAGTTCTTTACTCACCCTCACCCGTGCCTATAGTTTTACTGTACCCGGCACAGGAGGCCGCACGATGAAAGACATTTGGGATTTCTCGCAGCTTGAGGCTAGCGTCTTCGTCTTCACCACCCTATTCGTCCCCATGGGACTCATGTTCTTGCTAGTGGAGTGTACGCGGTGATTAAACAGTTTAATGTCGGTGACTTGGTTCGATTCATCAGGCGCCTGCCCAGCGCACAAGTGAGCGCAGCAGGCATCGAGGCAGCAGAGCGCTACACGCGCCAGAACATGCCTTACATGCACGAGATTGGCCTAGTGGTCGCAAACGACTGCGTGCAAGGCTGCGTTGTCTCCTTTCCTAGTCGACAGACTGCCGTCTCCACGCTCAATCTTGAGGTCTGCTAGTGAAGCCGCAAGTTGGTGATATTGTTCAGGTAAAAGAGGAACATTGGCCCACTGTCGGCCTGCACGGTGGCCTAGTCACTCGATTGGTCCAATGGCCCGAGACACCACCGCTACCGCTGGTCGACTGCGTTGTTTTTCAAGACCCTAACCTAATCAACCCGGTCCAGCTTCAGACACGATATGTTGAAGTGATTTCGAGGGCTTAGATGAAACTGCTCGGTGATGTTATCTACTACGTGCTAGGCTGGGGCTTGGCTACCGGAATAATGGTGGGCATTAGTGTAATGATTATCGCAACTTGCTTGTAGTCAACAAAGTTTTTCGCTCGCGCCCCTTTACTCGTGCTTACCTGTACCTATAGTTAAGACGTCCCAAACAGAGGAGGCCCAACATGGCCCGCGACATTGATAACCCGATTCTTCACGCTCAAGCCGTTGAGCTTTTCACGAACGACATTCTGCCCTGCATTCAGCGCATGTACGAGAAGGACGGTGA
>Ga0209756_1004123_pt1 | contig 11426 bp, 4 predicted proteins | sample ETNvirenome_6_85_FD_184071 | JGI IMG/M metagenome (GOLD analysis project Ga0209756, IMG submission 184071) | Marine viral communities from the Pacific Ocean - ETNP_6_85 (SPAdes) (version 3) | ecosystem: Environmental > Aquatic > Marine > Oceanic | place: Pacific Ocean | collected 2013-06-19
CGTAAAGCTTCTAAGATACTGGATGTAAATGTCTCAACAGCGACTACCTGTGTTAAGCCTAGTGGCACTGTTTCGCAACTCGTGGACTCTGCCTCTGGTGTGCATCCAAGATACTCAGAATACTACATTCGTCGCTATAGAATAGCAGACCGAGACCCTTTGTTTAACCTGATGAAAGATTCAAAGATTCCTCACCATCCAGAAGTAGGACAAAATAAGAAAGATGCCTCAACTTGGGTTGTGGAATTTCCCGTCAAATCCCCTGAAGGTTGTATAACACGAAAGGACGTTACTGCCCTAGACCAGTTGAGACATTACAAGAACCTGCAACATAACTGGTGTGAACATAATGCTAGTATGACTGTGTATGTACGTGATGATGAATGGTTCGAAGTAGGTAATTGGGTGTATAAAAATTGGGATATTATAAACGGAGTGTCGTTTTTACCTTATGATGGTGGACACTACGAATTAGCTCCATATGAGGAAATTGACCACAGAACTTACAAAAGGCTTATAAAGAACTACCCCGTAATTAACTATAACAAGCTTTCCGATTATGAGCTTCAGGACGAAACTGGCGGTTCTAAGGAATATGCTTGCAACGGTGATAAGTGTGACATATGAAATAGATATTACTGGACAGCCCCGTAAGATGGGACTGGACGCAGACCGTGGAGGAGTTCTAGATGGAGTACATGAACTAGGTGGAGTAAAACAACCTAGTGGAACGATTCGTTACAGGACAAAGAACCCTTCACACGGAGAAGCTAGTGGTGGAAGACGTGACTTGCCTGAAGTAGAAAATTATTCTCGTTAAAAAAATTCACTAAACTTTGGCCCTTCTTTGGATAATTGTAAATTACATGATATAGAAGATTTACCAGTGGTAACCTTTTTAGAAACTATTCTATGCTTCCCATTTACTTCTGGATAATCTGGTACAGATATATACACAACATTACCTATATTCAAATAATGTCCCTTTGTTGTTGTTATGGTTATTTCTGTATCATCCTCTGATTTCAATCCTTGTATAAATGCTGCTTGTACTGCTTCATCTGGATAATCGAATTCCCCTTCTATTTTTGCACCGGAAATTCCAGTCTTTAAATTATTATGCTTGTATAGAACATTTGTCTTTCCCACCTTAGCTGAGAAAATGTTGGGTCTGGCTCTTTTTTTAACTTTCAGTTTACTAATACCATTAGAATAAGTAAATTTAACTCCAGAATTTTCTTTATTCTGCTCTTTAACAAAACATATATTAGATTTCTCCCCGTCATCAATAATAGTTAATCTATTAGATTTTATATCTTCCAAATTATCTTGATTGTTTTTTAATTTAGAATCTATAATACCAAGAGCATTCAAATTATCTCCCCTTAATCCACTCAAAGTGACAACAGGGTCACTATCATTTAACATGTCCAATCCAATGATTGTTTCATTTATATTAATATACCTCGTTATATATTCGTGTAAAAATTGCCCAAGAGTATATCCATCATAATTGTCCTCATCAGTCAAAGAAATAGGTATACTTTCGTTACCAGTCAAAAAGGTCCTAACATCATATGCAGAAATGCTTAATTTTGTATCAGAAGGAGTTGCTACCCTTATTCTACCTCTAAAAAAGGGTATAGTATCATCTGAACCATAATTTAAAAAAAACCTTATTTCCTTACCTATTAAAGCTGCTCTCCTATATTCAGGGTCTGATATACTGATACTCAAAGTGGTTGCTTGATTTTTACCTGAATCAGAAAAGGTAACTGTGTCAAAAGTCGTTATTTCGGTATTTCCAATAAACAAACGAGGATTACTATATGTATTTGAACTCATCTATATTGTCTCCTCCCATAGATACATATCCATCACTTTGTATGACTCCTGATGAATTCATATATATCATATGAGAAACCTGCATTGACAAACCAAACTTAGGAATTTGTTTACCTGCTGGATGGTCTTCCGTCATATCAGTTAAAACACCGAAAAATCTGGATATATTACCACTTTTATGAGTTACATCCAAATATATAGGAGTAGCTCTTCTCATATAATCATAAAATTTGTCTCTAGTATAAACTGTGTCTTTTAAATCAACACCGCCAAAACTTATCTTACCACCAGAAGCACCTATTTTTCTTATGTCAGCTTTACCCATTCTATCTTCTACAATCTGATACTTACCTTTATGAGAAAAACTTATACTTTGAGCTATAGCACGCGAATTTAATGACACACACATAGGGTCTATAACATCTATAAGGACGCTGTGTTGATTGGAACATGGGAAAGTGTTCCATATTGCGTGATATCCCCAAGAAGCTGCATCAGTACTGGCAGCAGCTGCCGAAGTTTCTATTAACATCATTATTCCATATTTGGGGTTGGTAGCATTCCACCTATTGTTTACGTCGAAATAATTCACGTCTCCCTCATCAACATCCTGAGAAAATGCATTAGCATCACCTTCAAAATCTCCTTCTGGCCAATACCTATCGGGTATTGAACCGGGGTCCAAGCTGACCCAATCTTCTGGCTCTTCCCATTCAAATGCACCAGAAGCATACCAAGTTGTATTGTCATAATCGGGGTGTTTGGTCTTATTAATCATCTTAAGTGGTTTCCAAGCATAGGAATCGCCATCCCTAGCAGTATAAAAAGCCTCTACCCTTATTTCCATATGACCGTGGCCTGTAGACCAACCGCCATTAGCAGCTATAGTGCCGGGTTTTACAATACCCGCTCTAGGCCATGCTTTGCTAGTAGCATTAATAGGAGCTCCTCCACTTGACCACCATTGTTTGGTCCATTTTGAATCTCTCACACACATAACAGCTGTATGATTAGCAGTATCTACATCTAGACCAGTGGCGAGAGAAGGGTCTGCCATCGAATTATCATTATTAGCAGAGGCAACTTCATCTGTGGCAGAAAATAAGGAATAAGTATAATAAGCGTCAGCTAAACCAACGAGTCTATTTCTTGTTAATAAATCTTTCCATCCGTCACCTTCAGCAGACTTAAACCAGAGTCCAGCCGAACTGCTCATATCACTAGGCCAGCCATAAGTAGCTATACCACTCCTGTCCTCACCATAATTATTTGATTCACCTTCGTGTACCCAATGTTCTAAAAAGGAATACTGGTAAGTAGCTAAAGTATCATTCGTGCTTCCCGTAGCAGCCTTCGTTGCAGCTTCAGAAGCTTTGACTTGAGCCATAGCAAGTACCTGTTTAGGTAACCATCTATGGTCATCATCGGTAAATTCCGCTCCGGGATGAAAGGCATATGAAGTAGTTTTCACGCCGCTGTAACTTCTTAAAGTATCCACACTTGAACCCTTTGCAAATATATCGCTAGTATTAGTTGAACTAGCTGCCATAAAGGGTTCATTAGCTGCGAAGCCATTAGTTAATAAAAAGTCACCATCCCATATACGATATTCATCAATAGTCGTCTCAGGGCATCTTGCAAAGCTTTCTGTAGCATCTAAAGTAACACTATGCCTAGAATTATTTAATTCTACTATAGGATTACCTAAAGATACTTCACCTATAATTTGTGCTTCCGTATTCTTGCCGAAGAAGGCACCTGTTCCAGAATTTGCTACAGTAAGCATTAATTTTTCACCGGGATATAATCTATTAGCTGATGCTCCTCCAGTATCTGCGTCTACACTATCCTCTAATAAACTACGTAATTCCATTTTAAGAATATTGATAATCATTGTCGAAGTTCCTTTCAATTCATCTCCGGGAGACATATCTGTAACAACAATATCTCCCCTTGTAACAGAACTTGTGTCACCATCATTACCTATGGTTGTATAAGTGACTCTTACCTCTACACCAGTTCTAACGGATTCAACAGCTGCTGTAGAACCTGTCAAACGAACTCTTTCTCCACTAAATGTTCCATCATCTCCAGATAAATACTTATTTGTAATACCAGCGTACACCCTTTTCCTATCTGCTTTTAAAACAGCTACGGGTGGCTTCGGTGTAGGCCCGAAGACAGGTATAGCTTCTGCTACAGGGGAAGAACCTGTTGTTACGTCAGATACAATTCTATAATTATCGTTAGTGGAATATAAAGTAGTTACTCCTCCAACCAAAATATCTATACCCGGAAAACTACCTCCAGAACCCTGATAAAATTTAGATAAAAAACCATCAACGGATTTCACTCTTATCTTAGGGTAATGAAGTTTATCTCTGGTAAATATGTGGCTGGTTATTCCTATAAATTGTGGAGAATCAAATTTAATTAAAGTATAATTAGCATTACCCTTGGGGTCATTATCCTCTCCGTCATCCCAATCAATATAAAACTCAAGCACAGGCTCATTCGATTCTATTCTAAAATAATATTTTTCATGCGTAAAAAAGTTATATCCCGCATCTTGCTCTTTATTCGTTATATATTTAGTGCCACTTACCACTTGTAAAGCATTGCTGTCACTTATAGCATTTGCTTTTGTTTTATATGCTTTCAATACAAAATCAGTCGGAGCTGCCATTATTAATCACCCAACCTAAATGCTGCCTTTCTCCAAGATACCGAAGGCGATGTTGAAATATCTGTTGTAGAAGCGCCACGTATATTATGATAATCTTTCACAAATAATCTAGCCGAATAGGATATAGGCATACCATTACTTATTTCTTTTAACGCTTTTGTAAGAACAAAAGAAGTATCGGAAGGAACTACTGGATATAAAGTTTTATTATACAAAACAACTTCCTCTATTCTACCATCGAAAGAATTTGAAGAAGCACCTACCGTTGCATTAGCAGTCGTTATATAAGCACAAGCGCCAGTTTGCCAATTATTATTAGCTCCTGAAGCCATGGTTTGTATCTTAATTCCTGTTTGGTCTTCTAATTTTCCATTAATGAATAATTTGCAATTTCCACCAATTATTCCTGAATCTAAGGTTACTATAACATTTGTTGGGGTATTACCATCTACTGTTAGAGCTGAAGAAGAAAGAAGAACATAATTAGCACTAGATTGATGAATTTTAGCTTCTATACTAGAGGTAGATGCATTAAAATTAACCACAAGAGGGTCAGATGAAAATATAGTATTAGTAGCACCTGAAATATCAATATCAGGTACAATATGAACTACGAAAGTGAAGAAGTCAGTTATATCAGTAAAAGTATTACCACTAGACGGATTATACGTAATATAGTCGTCGCTTCCATCAAATCTTAAACAGTTACCAGCCAAGCCTTCTATGTCATAGGTAGGGCCACTGATAGTTATATTTCCTGTTTCTGTAGTAGCACCAGCATCTGAACTATTATAATATAATTTATTTTTGGGTGCCGCAGCTGCTGTACTGTTGTCGCCGGTTTCATTTAGTGGTAAATGAAATATACCACCATGATACTGAGAATTAACCGGTTTATTATCTATAATGATAAAACCATACCACAAATCATCATCACTAGCTTCAAATGTGAATTCTGGTAGAAAGGGGTCTTTTTCATAGGGCTTCACGGTTAATATAGGTGTATCGGGTAAGTCATCTTCAAAAACCGTAACGAAATAAGGTAATCTAGAAGTATGAAGTGCATTTATATCCGCTCCTGCTCCAGAACCTGCGCTCTCTAAATTATTATGATATATTACCTCATGTTTAGCATTCTCATTAGCGGTTAACATAAAATCAACTTCATCACCAGCTTCTAGGTCACTACCTGCTTCAAAGATAGCAGGCATTCTCATAGCGTTATAAACGTTAACCTTGGGTATGTCCTTACTACAGAACCCCCCTTCATTAGTGTCTGCATTAAAATCCCCAAAACCCCAATCTTCAAACTCTAAAATACCACCTTCATCTATCACATCATGGTCCCAAGCATTTTCATAAGAGCCTGTTATAGTTGGAGCGTCTTTGTATAAAAATTCATTATAAGTCATACCAAATGTACCATAATGTTGAGCGACAGCTCCAGCTGAATGAGCTCTGGTTAAAATAGCTGAATTATACGTAAAAGATGTATAATTCGTAACTGGCCAACGTCCAGCAACATTACCAGCGGTGGGAGTAGGCTCCACTGTGTAATTTGATATAACCAAGTATATCCAATACTTCAATGGTGAAATCATGAGATAGGGGATATGTTTTTCTGAAATCATATCATATCCTTCGTTACTCGTTCCATTCCACGATAATTGTACATGTTTTTTATCTATTATTGAAATCAATTTAACTGTGGTATTGCAAGTGTTGGCATCACCTCCAGAAGTTGTAAGTCTTCCAACATCACCATGATTTACTTCTCTAAAAGCGCTACCATACAGATAGGCTATAAAAGTATCATTTTCGTGTCCTTTAAAGGGTTCTACTGTATCTACTTTAAAAATACCAGTGGATTTATTAGCCACTTTTAACACTCTAGCTGAAGTAAATATGCATTCCCTCCTAGTTAAATTTGGTTCATTAGTAGATATCGTATCCTTAACATCGGCTGCTGATTCTATACTACCTTTTATTTTTATAAATCCCTTATTAGTAAAACTATCTACACTACCTGTACCTGTGTCAATAATCAATGCATGTGCGAACTCATCACTTTGGTCTAGAAGAAAGCATGAATCATGTTGGACATTATTCGCTGCTCCACCTCCTATGTGTGAAGTCCTGCATTGATTACCGAAGAAGCTTTCTCCTCCCTCTACAACAGTTGTATCAGTAACGTTATTAGCAAATATGGTTCCACTAGTTCCATAGTAATCTGCATGATAATCAGTGGTCATACTAGCCCTTATATTATGAAATGGTTTAGCTACATTATTCCCAAGATTGGTTTCAAATCCGTTTAAGAATATTCCACCTGCATTAGAAGCATCAACAAAATCAGTATATTCATCTGTACCGAAACAAAGGGTTGTACTGCCCGGAAGATTAGTACTTCGTGACCAAAACGGCAAAGCATTCCAATTCCCATAAGAAGAAGTGCCTGCAGGAACTTGTAAAGTAGATGTTTTTATTCCTTCATCAGGAACTGTAGCATTTTCATGGTTAAAATTAAAATTCCTAAGACGTATTCCATCTATAAAAACAGAGCTAGTAGTTGGTCTTCTTATATACTCCGTATTCGTATTGATTGTGACGGACTGTTCTCCTCCATCAGACTCTAAAAACTTATCCTCATTTGATACTGAAGATGAATTAGGAAAATTAGTTAGCCATACAGTTAAATATCTGGGCCATATAGCGAGTGCATCTGTGGGTCCACCAGCAGTAAAATAATCTATACCTCCACTAGTTGCTTGTGTCCAGAAGTCAAGGCCGGATGTAGCATTACACCCAGTTCTTCCAGTCCACCACATTTTAGTGAGAAACCTTGTACCCGAAAAATGAGTAGTACCAGCTTCGTTGTAATCAGATATATCCACAGAAGTCGTACCCCTGTTCGAAAAGGGTAAGGGGTCACCGCTTTCTGGGTCGTGAAGCCCCCAAGCAAAATTATCATTGTAAGTCCCAGTACAAGGAGCCGCATGAACTTTAAAGGTAAAATAACTATCTGCAGGTACAACACTATTATCAACCACTGGATTACCATCGCCATCTGTGTCGTCAGATTCCAGCATATAAATATCATAGTGGGCACTATCATCATAATCTTTATTCAACAACCACTTAGAACTATCTACAACATGTATACCATCTAACCAATCGTCACCAGAGCCCTTGGTTCTAAAAAATGACCAACCTACAAAAGGAAAGTCTGTATTATTGGTAGTTATAACGTTTGTATCAGACAATGCGCTGAATGGAGTATGCCTATCTATATAACTCATTATAGTATCCTCTGCGTTGGGTTTATGATAACCAAAAGTTATAATAAAGGCCCTCTTGACCAAAGATATTTTATCAACAGAGTCTGTATAACATTGCGCTGCATCTAGATTTTTTAGATTTACATCTATTTCTATAGTACCATTACTATGCCCACCAAAATCGGAAGTCACGTCGGTATACTGGCTATATGTTATTAAATTTGTATCAGCAGAACCACCTAATGTAATATCACCGCTGGTTGCTCCTTTCGGGTCTGTGGTAAGTTTATACCAACCCGCTCCTCCGGCTGCGGCGGTTTCACTCACATAATAAGTAGTCCAAGGAGATATACCTGTTGTGTTCCAAGTGCCAGAAGAATGAAAAACTACTTTACTAGCTGTTACAGGTGCTACTGATTGAGAACCCCTTTCAATTTCATTATTTCCAATATGTGTTTCTACTGACATGGATGATTGTACACCATGTTCACCATAAAATCCGGGAAACATGTGTGCAGCAAAAGGAACGGGGCCATAAGAGACAAATGTCTCTTGAGTATCATTATATTTATCGGAATCTGGGTTGGAAAAGGGTTTATATAATTGTTTCATTTTCTGTATATTTTGGTCTATTGAAACAGAAGCTGTGTCATCCACTCTATTATCTCCTTCCCAATAAGCAAACATTTCCATACTCTGTCCATCTCCTCTCAATAAATTTTCAGTGCTAAATCTAGATAAACAACTTCCTATTAACATAGGGTCCATGCCATCAGGCTCAAACGTCAATTCCCTGTCATGTTTAACTACATCAAAAAACGTGTTGTTAGTTGTTATCTGATTATTATAATTATTATCAGATTCTATAACTTCTTCATGACCGCTCTTAATAAGGTTAGAAATTTCACTATCAATGAAATAGGGCCGAGCACCATAAGCGGTCTTCACACCTCTCCATTGGGCCATCATTTCTCCACTACCTCCGGTAAGGTCTTTGGTATGTTTTTCAATAAATATAACCTTTCTCCTTTCTCCGGTATTGTCAGTACCTCCAGTCATATCGCCAAATGCCCCTCTAAAGCTTTGTGGTTCCCGATAAAGGGAAGGCCAACTCCTTCCTATTATTTTGTCACCACTAGAGGTACCACTTCGGGCATGTGCATAAGCATCTTGAAGTTCTAACCATAGGCCTCCACTAGCTTTCCTAACTTTTCTACCAAGAGATGTGTAAGCTACTTGACCATCATAAGCATATTTATTATCTTCACCAGTAAAAGATTCAGAATCCGATATAAATCCTTCTACAGTAGAACTAATAGCTGATAAATGACCGAATGTTCTAGTGGTATTTTCTCTTAATCTTATAAGTCCAGTTGTTAATGAATCTGGAACAGCTTCATTTTTTACTTTATAAAATTTTAAACTAGGTGTAAGTGTTGTCGCCCCATCCATAATAACATCTTCTATGAAAATATATCCATCCATACGTTTTAAATCAGCTGTCCCAAAGGGTGGTCTATCTGCTACATTTGTTCTAAAAAAACCTTTAGTGTTTTGTGAGCCACCCTTTATAGAACTATAACCATAATCGCTCTGTGTTCCACTAACTCCATCTACTTTGAAAATCCTGCCATAATTTAATCCGCCCTCACTATCATACAAATCTGAAAATACATTATTCATTTCAGCAAAATTTCTTACAGCTGTTTTCCTATAAAATTCTACCATATTATATTCCTCCCATATTACTCTGTCTTTGTAACGCTATTGGTAATGCCTCTGCAACACGTTCTGCGAAGTCCTCTGCGTCATTCGCATAAACATCGCCCATATTCAAGGTAATACCTCCACCACCCAGCATATTCTGAGTTTTAGATGTTATAGTTTCTCCGGGTTCTACCATCACGGGGAAATGATTCCCCACTCGCCCCCCAGAGCCATACATTCTTGGCCGTGTTATACGTCCACCCGTATCATAAATAGGTTCAGAATAATCGACTTCTGTTGTGGTTGTTCCCAATGTACCCAAACTAGATACATCTGGAGGTTTCATTAATTTAGCCATCATTCTATGGAATGTGTAACCAATAAGCATTCCAGCGACTGCAGCTCCAGCCCATGCCGCCCAATTACCTTTCATTGCTGTTCTCGCTAATTGCCAAGCAATAGCCATTCCCATAACTGCTCCAGCTACCGCAGCTATAGTTCCTGCCAATCTAGGATTTTCTTGGGCCATCTTACCAGAAACCGCAACTATTGCGAACATAGCAAAATGCAACGCTATTTTAGCTACAATTAATCTCATAGTCATCATCAAATCTATTTTCGCATTGCTGTTCTTTATACCATCTACTATATTTTCTTGCTCTTTTATTTGATTACTTAAAGCCCTTTTTGTCGCACCATCTGTAATACCTCTATTGCCCAAAAGTGTATATAAATTTTGCAATTGAGTCAATTTAGCTTTAGCTTGGGATAAAAGTAAATCCTGTTCCAACACGGCAATATGCATCAACTCTGCTTTCATCTGCTGCATAGTCAATACTATATTCACAGGTAAAAGTGTATTCAATATTTTATACATCAATATGGTATTCAACCAAAATGGGCCCAATTCTGACATGAGCCTTAATAATGTCTGTAAAGGTATGGTAAGCAGACTTAAAGCTGCATAAGCAGAACCGTGTTCATCAGACCATGATTTCATCAATTGTAAGGTATATTCTATTATAACAGCGAATTCCTTCATAGCCACTATAACGAAATCTTTCAGGAACTGACCCATCTCCGTCAACTTCTTATTACCTTCCTCACCTGTTACAATCAAATCCTCGAACATGGACACTATTTGATGCATTATCATCGAGAACTCATTAAGATATCCATGTGCTTGTCCTACTTCATCAGCTAGAAGAAAAGGTGCTTGTAAAGCGTTCTTCACTAATTGAATCTGCATAGCCAATGATTGCTGCTGAATCTCTGCCATCTCAACAGCTGCTCCTGCTGAATTTTGAAGGTCATTAACTTGTGCTGTGAATTCATCAGCGTTCTGTACCAAGTGGATAAAGGCCGTAGCACCACGTATATTCAAGTCCTCCATCAAGGCTATCATGATTTCCATATCAGTTGCTGACTCACCCATTGTGTCGTTGAATTGTTTCGCTATCTGGTCTAGAGGATACATATTGCCCTCCAAATCCAAAATCTCAACTCCAAGCTTCCTGAACGCGGCTGAATTATCTTCAGCGTGCTGAGTAAATTCCGCTAAGGCTTGACGTAGACCCCTACCTGCTATACCTGCCTCTAGGGCTCTATTAGTCAATACAGACAGAGCTCCCAGTAATTGGTCTAGACTTTGTCCAGTAGAGATAAAGAAAGGTAAAGCAAACTTAACAGAGCTTGCCAAGTCATCCCACTCAATCAAAGACATATTAATAGCATGAGCAAACTTATCTGTAACTTCTGCTGCATCGCTGAATTCCATACCGAAACCCATGATGGTCTGCGTGGTTAGTTTAGCCAAGGTGTTATGGTCGCCCTGTACAGCCATAGACAAAGTTAAAGTGTGTGTCAACATTTCCATGGCCTCAGATGCCGATACCCCCGCTGATGCGTAC
>Ga0209756_1004124_pt1 | contig 11426 bp, 17 predicted proteins | sample ETNvirenome_6_85_FD_184071 | JGI IMG/M metagenome (GOLD analysis project Ga0209756, IMG submission 184071) | Marine viral communities from the Pacific Ocean - ETNP_6_85 (SPAdes) (version 3) | ecosystem: Environmental > Aquatic > Marine > Oceanic | place: Pacific Ocean | collected 2013-06-19
TGGTTTTTTTTCTGTCATACTTCTTTTTATCTGGAACTACTTTAGGTGTAAAGAACTTTAAAGCCTTGGCAATAGGGTTCTTTCTTCTATTTTTTTTCAAGAAAAATGCGTATGATTTCTTATTCAAGGATTATTTTTTTAATGGATTTCTCACCCATATAAATCTCAGTCTCAGCCTTACACTTTATGCATTTATAAGATACCGTTTCACTGTACTGTCTCTCCGCGTGGCGCTTTCCGCGAAGGCATTCGGACATTGAGGTTTGAATACGGTGTTCCTTAATCTCTCCGTTTACAAACATCAGTAATGCAAAAACTGTCTCTATCATCGTGCGGTATTCCCGTTCTTATAATGTATTTCTCTATTAGAGTCTTTAAGTTTTTCTATATCATTTAAAGCTTTCTCTAATTGTTTAGTTAAAAATTCGATGTTAACTTTATTATGCATACCAGACTCTTGTTGTACCTGTAATTTTTCTACTTGTTTGTATAATTCCTCGATCAGCATAAATTGCTCTGAATCCGCGGGGTAAGGATCCGAGAGTACCACGAGGCCATCCGATACGGAAAGCTGTGTTCTCTACGAGATCCTTCTCCATTAGTTCTACTTGTGTTTTTAATCTGTTTTGCGTTTCAATAACTCCGAAGTAAGCCCAGGTCCCGATCGCTACCAGCGCGATGAGGCTGGCTACGGTCTTCATAGGCATTTGAACTGCTGCTTCTTCTGAAATTTTAAGTGCCATTAGTTATAACTGTATCCTGTTGAGGGTTGATTGTCTAAAACTTCAAATAGTTTTTTATGTTGGTCCATGATTTCTTTATCTGAATCCATCATCTTATCTACCTGATCTTCTAGTTTTAAAACTTGTGCTTGAAGAGTGTGTACTTTATCTTCGTGTACTGCTTGGATAGTTGAGAGTTCAAAAGTTCTAGAAAGTGACCAGCCGGCTAATGCCAACAAGATTCCAACCAGTAATGTCATTAATTTTTCAATCATTGTGTTTTGTACTACCCCAAATAATCTTATACTTCATTTTTCCGCCGTCGTCACCTGTTGTGTGATCTGTGGGTTCTGTTAGTTCTAATGAGTGTCTTGCTCCATTTTCACATCCAACTAAAAGAACTAAGACCAAGGCTAGGCCAATTATCAAAGCCTGTACCGCTTTTTCAGTTGTTCTTAATCTTTTTCTTGCGTTTCTTCTTGCCCTTAGAATTTTTAAAGTTCTGAATTTCATTTTCAACTCCTGATACTTTTTCTTGAAGAACTGCAACATCCGACTTAAGACCGACTGTTGTTGTGAGACTCCAGCCAGAAAGTGCGATAAGAATAGCTAAGAGGGCAGTAATAATCTTATCATTCATATTAGTTACAATTCATTTTATCTAAGTCTGCCGGTTTATCTTTTCCATAAAACCATATCCAAGATTGAATTTTTGTTCCTTCTTGGGTGTAGGTACATTTAGGTCCGATAGAACAGGCGTTTACCATGATTAATAGTGCCGCTATTAAAAATATTTTATTCATTAGTCTCCTTGTTATTGACATGATTCACATTCTCCAGTGTCATCTACTAAAACTCCATTGTTTTCATAGGTTGAATCTTCCGCTTTACCTTGTTGACAATCACAGTTTCCACATTGACATATGTCTAAGTATTCATCAATATGTTCTTTACCCCCGCAGTGGCAATCATGATTACATCTTTTACATTTATTCATTTTTTTTACCCATAATTCCCCAACTATTTTTAGACACCTTGTTATCATTTAAGTCAGTGTAGTGATAGTCATAACTACCTGCCTCATGCTCATCTGTAATCCATTTCGAAGTATTTTCAACAGACCAGGTTTTAGTATTACATAGTCTATGTATTAATTGTTCTGATGGATCTGCAGCTAACGATGGGTCAAATGCCCTTAACCTATTGTTTGGCTGTATTGCATAATTGCCATCATCTAATTCTATTACATGACCGCACTTATGTTGGTCGGGCTTTTCTGCATATCCGAAATTTAATTCGTTCGGATCACCCGCGCACCAATCAATGGTGAATAAGTATGTTCCTTCCCTTTTAACTCTGCGTCTGGAAATATACGACATCTTAGATCCAGCCAACTGATAAAAAGTTGTAACACTAAAGTTATAACTGAAAGAATCCCACATTACCAGCTCATTTAATGGTACTTCTTTTACCCCTGGTTTAGTGCAGAAAGCGGATATAGGAGCTCTCCACCAAAGCCCCCCATCAGTCATTAAATAATGAAATAAAGGGACTTGCTTTGGTAAGGAACTTACTCCAAATACCACACATTCAAAATATTTATCGTGAGAATCTTTTTGATCGCGTAGGTAGTTACCTCTAACGTAGCATTCTATAATCGGTATGTTAGCGTTGAGATAAGCCATATGTCATACCCTACTTAGAATACGATTATGCCAATAACTAAACCGATAGCTGCGCCTATAAGATAATCTTTATAGTCAACCCATAGTTTTTGAGCGTGAACTTTTATTTTTTCCATAGTTTCCTCCTGGTTAATCATAAATGTCTCCCCAATTGTCACCGACTTCATAGTCTACTTTATTAGGGACTTCAAGTGTAACAGCATTTTCCATAATCTCAATAATTTTTTTGGCTTCTTCATCGCCTGTAATAGAAACAGCTAGTTCATCATGAATTTGAATATGGGGAATAATTCCTTCTTTATACAGCTCCAACATAGATTTCTTTGTCATGTCAGCAGCCGATCCTTGAATTAATTTGTTCAATGCTTTGTAGGTGTAAGCTCTTTTAATCCCTGGTCCATGTTCCCTGAGTGCATCTTCATGACTCATGGCTTTATGCATCCCGAAACTATTTGGTTCCCATAGATGAAACCTACATAACCTGCCCAGGAGAGTTCTGATTTGTCCTCTGTCCTGTGCTCTATTAGAAGCTTTCTCCATAAGTTGTTTTACAAATGGAACTTTAGCATGATACTGATTAAATAAATCAGCTGCTTTTTCTTTAGTTACTCCTAGTTCTGCTTGAAGTTTTGCTTTTCCCATTCCATAGAATAGACCAAGGTTAATTGTTTTAGCTTGTGATCTAGGTATCTCTGCCATATCAGCTACAGTCTGGTGAAAGTCTGCGCTAGAATCATTTGTGTATGCATCAATCACATCATAGACTGAAGGTAGTTTATATAATGACGCATAATGCACAACGAGTCTTGGTTCTTGCTGAGAATAGTCAAAACAACCCCACTTATGTCCTTCTTCAGGAATAAATAAACTTCTTATCTTAGGTCCCAGATCCTTGTTCCGTGCAGGAATTTGCTGGAGGTTAGGATTCTGATAAGAAAATCTTCCAGTTACTGTTCCTCCTCCTGCATTTCTAAGTTGATTTATCTCTGCATGTATTCTTCCATCGTGTTCATATCTTAAAATAGAATCAATAAAAGTTGTGTGGGCCTTATTGATCTCTCTTGCTTTAGCAATCATATTGACAACAGGATGTTTATGTTCTTGTAAAAAATTTTTAGTAAAGGATGGTGCTTCAGTTTTTTCTGTACGAGGATACTCTAATTTTAAGACATCAAATACATTAGCCACCGATCTTGCCGCCCATATCTGCGTATCAATATTTGTTTCTCCTTTTATTTTATGTAATAATTCCTGTTCGGCTTTCTTAAATTCTTTTTTCATTAAGTGTGCTCTTTCAATATCTACACGCACACCTTTAAATCTCATATCAACAAGACAAGGAAAGAGTTCTGTTTCTAAATCAAATATGTCCTCCAGGTCCTGATTAATAATTTCTTTTTTTAGTTCTTGCCAAAGCCCTAGAGTTACTTCTGCGTCTCGTTCTGCGTAAGATCCAACATGCATTGCAGGAAGCTTATACATTTCAGCTTTAGGATCAATTCCCCATTCTTCCGCTGCTTCTGCTAATGCTCTTTCATTTTTACCATAACCTAGGTAATGCCAGGACAAACTATTTAAATCATAACGAAACCTGTTTTCATCAGTAACTGCTGCAGCAATCATTGTACAAACAATGTCGCCGTTAATTTTAAAGCCCATGGCCTTTAACCAACAGACATCATAAATTGCATTGTGAAAAATTTTTGTGGAAGGAGCTTCTAAAACATCTTTAAGCCAGTGTAAAACTTTTGTACTATCCATGTTACCACCACCTTGATGGGCAATTGGAAAATATCCTTTGTAATGTTTTGTTGCAACTGCAATACCAATTACTTCTCCATTACCAATTATAGAACCGGATCCTTTTTTAATTAAGTCTGGGTCTCTTGTTTCTAAATCGATTGCAATTTCATCCACCTGTCGCAGGTCTGGAAATTCTGTAGGTTTTACCCATTCTGTCTGGGCTTCGAACTTTGGTATTTTCATAATAGGTAACAGATTAAACAGAGAATTGTGATTAACAACATGTAGTGAGGAATATGATTATTTGGTTCCATCATCCCCCTTCGATTTAAAGATCTGACTTTTATATGTGTGGTCTCCGTAATCTCTTTCAATAATCATTTCGATAAAGTGAATAGCTTTTTCCAAATCTTGTTTCTTTCCTTTCAACCTATGCCGGCATATGTATTTTATAGCACACCCCTCAGGGTAGAGCAACTCATTTTCAACCACAAATTTACTTGGTTGAATTTTAAATTTTTGATAGTGTTGTCCGCCGATTTGTTTATCCCAAACTTTCGATGTCATATCCTTTTGCCTCCTTTTTTGCTGCCATGATATATAAATTATGTGAAGTTCTTGTAACTCCTACATACCAAACCCTATGTTCTTCATCTTCTTTTTCCCAATTTTTTTCGGATGATTCTCGAATTGTTTTTGTATTGTCCAAAATGAGTAAAACATTTGTAGCTTCCCCACCTTTTGCAGAATGTATTGTGGATAATTGAACTCTTGCATCGGTTCTTAATTCTTCCCCCTGTCTTAACATTTCTCTAATATATAGACATTCTTCAGGATCATTTTTAAAAACATCAAACCATCTTTGAGTATTACTAAATCCAAATTCTTTTAAGTCGTACAACCTTTCTTCCGTAGGGTAAGGAACGCTACAGTTTAAATTAGTCCCTGTGTACTCCAGTATATCTCTTAATTCACTTATTGACAACTTATCCCTGTTATCTGTCCATCTGGTATAGTTTAGAATACTTCTAAATAAGGTGGCTTTAAAACTTTTACGTCCTTTAGATTGAAAATAAATCCCCATGTTTTTTAAGATAGGTTTAATTTTATTTAATCGATCGTTTGTTCGTGCAAGAATTAACCAATCTCCCTTAGCTAAAGGAACATCTTCAATTGCCGTTATGTGATCTACAAACCCTTCTTCTGCTCGGGCCTTCCAATGTTTTTTAATTCTTCTTTCATCAGGAATTCTTTCTAAAATTTTATCTGCGATACTTTGAACCTGTTTAGGAACCCTGTGAGATTGTGGCAAAATAATGTCTTTTTTAGCTGGAATATTTTGAAATTTTTTTACATCTGCACCTGCCCAACCATAAATAGCTTGATCATCGTCTCCAGCTAGTATAACATACTTGGAATTTTGCCCTATAATATCTACCATTTTCCACTGTATAGGCGATAAATCCTGAGCTTCATCAATAAAAACGATGTCATATTTTGGACACAATTCTGCCACATTAAATTCTTCGATCATGTCAGTAAAATCCCGTAGCTTAAAAGCGTTTTTATAATTATCTAATTCCGCGCTGAGAATATGTAGTAAATTTTTTTCAAGTTCATAGGAATACATCCCAGTATTATATTCGGCCTCAATAGATATACCTTTAATTCTAGCTGCATTTATTAAATTAAAATATTCACTATCTGAATCTACAAACCCTGTAGACTCTTGACCGTCTGAGTAAACGGTAACCTCTATCCCTAATTTTCTTCCGATGTCTTCATAATGTTCATCCTGCATGACTTGACTTTTTTTCATTCCTAGTTTCCAGAAAGCCAAGGAGTGTAGGGTTCTAAAATATTTTAAATCTTTTCGTTGAAGATATTTATAAGAGTCTAACATCCTATTGATAGCCTCGTTTGCTGCTTTAGTTGTAAATGCAAAGTAACCTATTTTATCTAATGGAGTCCCTAGTTTATAAAAAGTTTTTGCGTATTTAATAAGCTTGGTTGTTTTCCCTGTTCCCGGAGGCCCGTATATTTTTCTACTGATCACATTATCTCCGTCTTATGTTTTATGTTGGTGTGGTGTATGGGTACTTCTTCAAAATCTTTTATATTTATTTGAACTACATTTTTAACTGACGCTGTGTATTTACCTTGTTCTTTGGACGGAAATCTTTTTTGATCCAGGAACTGTACATCACAACTTTTATAAATCAACTGCATCATTCGTCCTGTTTTCTCTTCTTTATATTTCCAGTCTTTAGATTTTAATCTATCGTAAAATTTATCAAATTTAAAAAACGCATAGTCTCCTTCCATTAGAACTGATCCACTTTTAAAGGCTGCGTCGTTAGTTGCTTTCGGTCCATTTATTTTAGAATGTAAAACATCATGTAATTTTTCTTTAGGAGATGTTCCAATAGGTGGTTGTACTGTTTTTTGAGTCTTATATAAGTCGTCCATAACTCTCTGTTCTTCATCCCCTTTAATCAAAGGTGGTAAGAAACCTGCAGCTTTCGCTATTGCATTTCTACGTTTACGTTGATCGTTTAAATGTTCAATTGATCTACAAAATACTGTAGCCGTAGCGATACCATCTGGTTTAGTTATATCAAACTCATATTCAGGTTCTTCAAATATTTCTATCTTTCTTAAATTAGTTAATATGGGATAGGATCCCTTAGATCCAGCTAAGACTCCAAATCTTTTTTTAACACAGATACCTTTTTTACAAAAATCACTTAGAGGACTTTGTGTGCATGTGTAACCTTTGTCTGATCTTTTCCACGACTTTAGTTTTGCTACTAATATTTTATCATCCCATGCATTTGCATGTCTTTCTTCAAAAAATTTTACTGGAGCATTTTTTACTTTCTGTTCCCAGCCATCTGGATACTTCATCTTAGCAAAGACATGGTAATTGTACATAAATCTATCTTTACCATCAAAACCATCTTTCTTAGATATTTTAGAGATGTCTGCTAAACATGGAGGACCATCCATTAAATCTGCGTCGGTTCCTTCATATATTTTTTTATCAATGTTCTCCGTAATAATTTTTAATTGATCTTTAGAAACTAGATTTGCTTCTACTAGTTCTAAAAATTTATCTAATTGAAATAGAGTGCCGTCTGTATTTAAAGCACATCTCTGGCCTCCATAGTATGGTAAGTTAATAAACTGTCCTGGTTTTAATTTGCCAGTTTCTTCTTCTCTTGTAAGTTCTGTTTGTTTAGGAAAAATTTCGTTGCTAGGTTTTAATTTAAAAAGAGGAAGTAGATTAGTTAAAAAGGATTTAACTGCTTTGGCGTCGGTGAATTGGTCCATAAATAAACATAGATGTAGACCACCACTTTTAGATTCGATTGGTATTAAAGGTAATTCGTAATCTTGTATTACATCTATAAAAAATTTTTTATTAAAATTATCATAGTCTGTTGGATCAACATCTATAACACCAAGTCTTGCTTCTGAATCTTGGTTACATGGCTGGATACCTATTGAAATTTTACCTTCTAAATGAGATTGATAGACTTGCTCTGTAAGAGGTTCGTAGTTCCATCGGTATACTGGTTTTTTCTTTCCGCTTTCTGGGTCGACCTTTGCTTCTTCGTGTTCAAAGTCAGCTAGACCGTACGCGGCACGATAACCATCAAAAAATTTTATATATCTTTTATCCATAACTGATCATATGGGCCCCTCAGTCTCCCTCAAGGCCCATACTGTGCACTCATTCTCTTAGAGAATTAGATAATACTTTCCTTTGGTTTATCTTCGCCGTGTTTAGCTTTGACAGAGCCTTTGGCTATGCTTTCACTAAATGTTTTAGCTTGATTATACAAAGTTGTATCAGTTATTGGACCGTTTTTACTGACTTCCCAACCAAACCATGTGCCTTTATCGTTAGACAACTGAGTGGTTTTTAGTCTGTAAATGTGGCTGAAAGATGCTGGTGTAAATAACCCGTCTTTACCTTTCATCTTTATTCCAGACATCATTGAGTTCCATTTTCTACTAATTTTTAATTGAGTAGATTTCATAGAAATCAAAGCTGTCGATGGACTCTCGCTCAAGACAATGACAAAGTGCGATGCCGTTTTCTCAATATAATTACCGTTAGGTAATCTATCTTTGTAATTTGCATCTGGTTTTGTCTTAGATATGATATCTGAAGATGAGTCATAGATCGCAACTGGTGCGCCTGGACCTTCCCCTCTGTCTTTCCATTCAATGTACTCAAGTTTATAAAAGCATGGAATTACATCTACGCCTTTGACACCATCGTACAATTCTCCAGAGACAGAATTAAATATCATTCCTGGCTCTGAACCTTCGACATACTTACCATCACGTTTGTTAACTTCTGGTGAAAGCTGTCCAAGGATTTTTAAAAAAGGAAGAGCTAAGTCTTGTTGACCTATATTGCCCAAACCTTTTGCTGCATCTTCCTCAAATACATTTGCTGGAAGTTGTGCAGACTGTTTCTCTGTTACTTGGTTCATGTTTATTGTTTCCTTGTTAGTTTGGTTCGGTTGCCTGCGAACACGTTAAAAAGATCAGAGGGCATATCTTGTCCAGACTCTATACGCTCTCTGACCAGTGCTTTAAGTGTCATGGGTTCGACCTTTAATTTCTGGACGGGTTCATACCCTTGACCTTGCGCAAGGCCAGCATAATGCTGTGCCTTGTTGTCTTCGTCACGACCAAAGGCAACAGTGACCTCATTTTTAATAAGATCTCCTAGGCCGTTATCTCGAAGCCATTTAAATGCTTCCTCTTTCTTTGCGGGAGAGATTGAAGCACCGTAAATCGGTTTAACTTCCACTGATGAGCCATCAGCTAGTTTTAAAGTAGAAATGTTCATTTCTTGCATCATGGTAGGAATAACCTCCCCTGACATTACCTCTACTTTTCTTTTGAGTTCCTTAAACTCTTTTTCTTTTAAAACCAGATCGTCTTCTAAATTTCTTAGTTTTACGACTTGGTCTGATAATGATTTAGCTTCATTTACTGAATCCAAATCTTCTCGTTGGTCTTGTTCAAAATCAATATTATTCATCGATTTCTCCTTTCTCATGTAGGTTTATTTTAATAGGATAATATATTCGGTCCTGTTTATCCCATTTCAACAGACTATATTTACCACCGGTCATGTCAGATACTATAGAACAGGCAACTCCAATAATTGCTGGATCCCCTGTTAATAATAGGTAATCTTTTGCAGTGTACTCTCTTAATAAACTTCTTAGTTTAAAAATTAAAGGACCTGGTGAAAATATTATTTGAGAAAATTCAGGTAGTAAAAATTTAAATCTTCCGTATTTAGACGCACTCATAATATTTATTTTAGGAGCACCTGCTTTAGTTCCAGGTAGTTCCTGGAGTACATATACAATATTTTCGTCTTTTATACTTTCTGGCATTGACAATTCATATAACATCCTATATATAAATGTCAATAGAAAGAAAAAATAAAAATTATGGATTACAAATTTAAAACAAAGCCATACGCGCATCAACTAAAAGCATTAAAGATGTCTTGGGACAAATCTTATTTTGCCTATTTTATGGAGATGGGTACTGGTAAATCAAAAGTCTTAATAGACAATATAGCAATGCTCTATGATGCTGGAAAAATCAATGGTGTTCTAATTGTGGCTCCAAAAGGAGTGGTTAAAACTTGGTATGAACAAGAAATTCCTACTCATTTAGTTGATCATATTCCCTGTTCCCCGGTTCTTTGGCAGGCACTGATTAACCAGAAACAACAACGCCAATTAGACACCTTGTTTGAACCAGGACATGATTTACATATTTTAGTTATGAATGTGGAAGCTTTTTCCACTAAAAAAGGCTTAGAGTTTGCAGCACGTTTTTTAAGATGTCATAGTACTTTATTCGCGGTAGATGAAAGTACGACTATTAAGAATCCAGAAGCTAAAAGAACTAGAAATATTTGTTCGTTGGCTCCTTTTGCTAAGTATAGAAGAATATTAACCGGATCTCCCGTTACTAAATCTCCTTTAGATTTATATAAGCAGTGTGATTTTTTAAAATCGGAATTATTAGGGCACAGTTCTTACTATTCTTTTAGAACTCGATATGCTGTCATGAAGACAGCTAATTTTGGAGGAAGATCGGTTCAAATTATAACGGGATATAGACATCTCGAAGAACTCTCTGATAAATTAAAACCTTTTTCTTACAGAGTTTTAAAAGATGATTGTTTAGACCTACCTGCTAAAACTTTCATGAAAAGAATAGTTCAATTAACTGCTGATCAAACAAAGGTTTACAAACAAATGAAACATTTAGCTTTGGCACAGATGGACGGAAAAATGATGACTACTGCTACTGTTCTCACTCAGTTAATGAGGCTCCAACAAATTACCTGCGGCCACTTTACTGCTGACGATGGTGTTACACGAGATATAGCAAGTAACAGGATTCCAGAACTTATAGATCTATTATGGGAAATTGAAGGTAAGGTTGTAATTTGGGCACATTGGCAAAAAGATGTAAATAAAATTATTTCGGCAGTTGTTAAAGAATTTGGAGAAGGGTGTTGTGTAGATTATTATGGGTTAACTCCACAGACGGAAAGACAAGAAAATATTAGAAAATTTCAAGAAGAGGATAAAGTTAGGTTTTTTGTAGGAACCACTCAGACAGGAGGATACGGGATTACGCTAACTTCAGCTTCTACCATGATTTATTATTCTAACGGATACGACTTAGAAAAACGACAACAGTCAGAAGCACGAATTGATAGAATAGGTCAAAATAAACCCATGACCTATATTGACCTTATGTGCGAAAATACCGTGGACGAAAGAATTGTAAAAGCTTTAAAAAAGAAAATTAATATAGCCACTAAAATAATGGGGGAGGAGTTAAAGGCGTGGATATAATCCTATAAAATATAGGACAACGAAAAAAAACTTAGTCTAAAATTTTTCCCTATTTTACGTATCGGTCAGTTGAGAGCCCCATGATCGGTTTATATTCTGTTTTTCCATTCTTCTTTATAGCCATTAAATATTCCTTTCGATTACTATTTATTTCTTTCTTGTAGCTCACGTGAATCCATCCCGAGTTTGGTTGCCCAGGTTCATAGTATTCGAGAATCAATTGATCAAACATTAGGTTCTCTTTAATCCAGTCGCTGACTTCATTGTTAGGGGTGCCAAAGATTTCAAAATCCGCCGCCTCTCCCTTGCAATGTTGCGAGGTGCTTGAACTACCTATCTTTTTTGACAGAATTTCGTTG
>Ga0209756_1004125_pt1 | contig 11425 bp, 8 predicted proteins | sample ETNvirenome_6_85_FD_184071 | JGI IMG/M metagenome (GOLD analysis project Ga0209756, IMG submission 184071) | Marine viral communities from the Pacific Ocean - ETNP_6_85 (SPAdes) (version 3) | ecosystem: Environmental > Aquatic > Marine > Oceanic | place: Pacific Ocean | collected 2013-06-19
CATTATCTATATCCGTATTTTTGCATCTGTCTTATCCAGTCATAGTAATCTTCGGTATCTGTAAATTCTTTTCTATTAGAATCGAAATCAGAAGGAATTGTCATAAGTGATCTACCTTGATCTGCTGCAAGTGCGTCTTGTAACTTCTTCTCTTTAAGGTTATATTCAGCAGCTTCACCGTATCCTTCTCTCATATTACGAAAAAAATCACTAAAATCATATTCATAAGGTTGAGGCATTTCGCCCCTTCCATATAATTCCATTACTTCATCATTTGAATAACCTGGATATGGAATTAATCCACGATTTATTCCTGGCCCAGCAACATCATACATGTCTGGTCTTCTGTGAGGGTCATCTCTTGGTCCTATAAAATTAGTTGCATATTGATTTGCAATAGCTTGTTCTCTGTTTGTATCATCAAATGGTACAATTGGTGGTGGAATATTCATATCTTCATCAGCTATTTCATCTGTTCTACTCATTAAATAATCTATCTCTGCTTGGTTTAAATCTTGGTAAGCTTTGTTTTTACTCATGTCCGTGTTAATCGGTCTATCTTGTGGGTAAGTTACTGGAAAATCTCCATGTGGGTCGGGAGAACCTATAGGTAATGGTTCTGCAGGGGTAATTTCATTTTGTCTTCTTATAAAATCTTCTCTATCTGAATCACGTTCAATTGGCATAAATCTATCTACATAATCATCTGGCGCAACATATGGTTGATTTGGATCTTCATCGAGATCTAATCCTTCTGCTCTACCATAGTAAATAGGTCCGTGTGGCTTATAAATAACTTCTGATTGTTCCATTGGATCTTCAATAATTGGTGTTGAACCAGGATGTCTATCTATAGGTGCACCCATACCAAAAGTTTTTGCTGCATAGTCTTCCATTTCGCCTTCGTCTGTATCAGCAGCTCCTGCTATACCTTCTCTATTAACCATGCTTTTTCCAAAGTCAGAAACTTTACCAAACATTTCTTTTGCCATTAGCCCGAGTAATCCTCCTGACTGACCATACCTCATGGCCATATCTTGAAGAGGATACATTTTTCCGTAAACGTTTGGTGCAGCGTTTCTAAAATTATTACTTCTATTAGAAAAATCTTTTTGTACATCCAAAGGTGCTACATTAAATTTGTCACCTATTTTGTATTTATCAAAACGATTATATGTTCTTCTTCTGTCTTTTAGTTCTTGTATACGTGGATCATTTGGCGCAAAATTAGACGCTTGGTTTTGCAAATTCATCATTTGCGTATAATTCTGCATTTCCGGCCCCTGACTAAAAGGGGTCGGAGTATGCATTTTTTTCAAATATCTTGATCTAGCATCTACCATTATGCACCTGGTACGATTATAACTTTGAGAACAACAAGAACGATAACAACTACGATTCCGGCCTTAATCCAGTCCTTCATCTTCCAATCATTCCATTCTTTTAAATGTCCCCATAAATCTTTTAATAAATTCATGTTTACCTCCTATTTACTTCGTTTCAGCCCACCCTTACGGTATGACTTTTTCACCTTTCCACCTTTCTTCATTTGCATTTTCTGTCCTGTTGAACGAGCATGCTTTTGTGCTTTTTGCACACCACTCGAAGTGTATGGAAACTTTTTTTGACCTACGTTTGGCATTATTCCTCCTAGTGAATTGTGGGTCTTGCATTTTTGAAGGCCCGTAAAATTTCATCATGTGCAGAAAAACTTTCTGCTACAGCTAAAAACATTTGTTGTGTCTGCTCTGATCCTAGAGCTTTTTCATACATATTCCTTGTGACTGCCATTAAAGCACCACATACTTGCAAATAATCATCGCTACTCTTTATTTCGCCTTCCGCTGCTTCTTCTATTTTAACCATAGCGTCACTTAGCTTTTGTAGTAGTCGTTTTGGATCCTGTTCCATTGCCCCTCGATTTTGCAACTCGTTCAGCTGTTTGATTTTTCATAGCCTCCCTTGTAGCTGCCATGTTTTCTTTTAGAATAGCCATTGCTTCTGCTGAATCTTCCTTATTCGTATCTCTATTAGCATCAGCCGCAACTTTCATCAAGTCAATACTTGTATCAGCTTCTAGCTTATCTCTTTCAAGATCCATCTTAGCTGAATCTACCATCATGTCTTTTTGCATCTCCATTTGAGTCTGCATAGCTTTTAAATCAATTTCTTGTTGTTTTAATTTAACAAGTGGATCTTGTTGCTCACGGCTTATTCTAGCTTCTTCATCTTGTGCTAATTGTTTAGTCATTTGTGCTTCAACCTGTGCTTGTTCAGACGCTTGTTGATTAACTAATTGATCCATTTGCTGTTGCAATTGCTGTTGCATCTGTGGATTCTGTTGTGCTTGTTGTAACTGTTGTCCTAATTGATCAAACTGTTGTTTATATTTTTGCTGCATCTGTTCACTTGCATGAATAGAAATATGTTCTGATACATGTGATTGTAACATTGCATATAACTGCGGATTAATTTGTACCATTCTTGTAAACATAAATTCAGCATGTGCTTCTATATGAGACATATGATTTTGCATTGGAAATGCTTTTGGTTGTTTTCCACTCATGGCACCTGCATTTTCCATTGCTGGACTTATAGGTTCTGGCATTTCTGGATCTGGTTTTAGTATTGCTTCTACATTATCAACACCCATTGCATCATACATTCTTCTATATGCTTCACGTAAATTATGTAATTGTGGTGCAGCTGATGCTAATTGCAATTGTTGTTGTGCCAATGTCACACGTTGTGCCATTGAAAATATATTTGGATCTGATACTGGAATAACATCTACACGTTCATCAAAATCTGTCTGTTTAATCATTTGGTTTCCACCAACAACCATATACGGATATTGTGGTGGAAGATAAATTTGAAATACTTTTGAAAGCAATTTAAATTCTATTTTTTGTGCGTAGTGTAATCTTTTATGAATTGCACTCATAACTTTTGTACCACGCTCAATTAAAGCAAGTGTTGTTCCAACAGGGTTTTGTTCATTACCTTCACCCATCTTCATATCTGCTATTGCTGCAAATGATTTACCTGCATCAACTGCAAATCCTAATAATTGAAATAATGTTGCACTTGGTTCCTTATAAGGAAGTGGTAATAGTGATTCTTTAATAGATGTACCTGTTACATCCACATCTCTAAATTCACCTGGTTGTAATGGTTCATCATGATCACGTATACGCATTCCTCGTGCCTTAAATCCTGCTGGCAGATTGGCAAGAGTACCTGCATCAATTAACTGCCGCAAAACACTTGTCGCAGTTCTTGACAACCCACCTAGCATATGTATTAGGCCAAAGCCATAAAAGCCTAAGCCTGGGAGGAACTTGTAGTGTACAAAATAATTGTTCTTTGCAAAGTTTGGATCTCCTTCTTTCCAGTTTCTTTTTATTGATAAAACTTCTCTTGAGTATTGATCAACAGAAATAATGTAAGGAAGTTTAACTCCAGTATCGTCTTCAAATCCTGGAACATCTGCATTAACATGCATCTCTAATATTATATGTTCCTCATCACCTGAAGCATAATTCTTTTCTGATCCTTCTAATTCGTCTACTTTATCCGCAACATCATCTGTATCAACTTGTCCAGTTGCAAGTTCAATATCACGGTAAAATCCTTGTAATTGTTGTTTTCTAATATCGTTACCATTAGTCTTAATGATATGCGTTATACGATCAGCACTTTCTATATCTGTTGCCATATAATTGATAACTAAATCTTCACCTGCAACAAACTTTGCGCATGCACGTTTCATTAGTCCATCATAATAAACTTTTTTAAATGCTGAACCAGCAAGGGGTAAATAGAATAATAATTGATCCATATCTGGATCGTATTCCTGCATTACCTCTGTTATCTGGTAATTCATAAATTCTTGGACACGTTTTGCCTGATCTTCTACTTCAGGTGTTGACATGCCTACAACTTGGGTACGAACGGGGCCGCTTGGGGGGAGAAGTTCCTTATACGCTTGGGCTTGAAACTGTGTAACAGATTCAGCGAGTAAGGGATGTACGACCCCGGATGCACCTTCGAACGGCTGTGTGCGGTCTTCATATTTGAAGCCTAGCATATCAAGGCCTTTGATATAGGTATCTTCCCAATCTTTCCTTGAATCACGATCCGATTCGAATTCTGCTAGTAGATCTGAAGAGAAACTACTTAAATCATTTTCATCTATATATTCTGCTAAATTAGCGTCGTGTGGTATTTGTGATGTATCTATTGGAGCATTTGGATCTGTATTGATCTCTGCACCACCATCATCTAGTAATTCTACATCCGGTTCAAAGGCAACATTTTTTTGATCTAATATTACTTCTTCACCAGTTGGTTCTATTTCTAATGCACCTGTAAGTGCCTCTAGAGCTTTATCTATGTTGTTATTATTGTTTTTATCAGCCATTGACAGCTATTCCCCCTCTTTTGTAGATAGGTAATCCTTTTTGAACATTAAACTTTGACGCCTCATCAAGCCAGATCATTGGAACTTCCCATCCTTTTCCGTTATCGTCTATTATAGCAGTTTTAATAAATTTTGCACCACTTTTCTTTGCTGCTTTTTTCATGGCACCTTCTGCCATTGGTCCGTAAGCTATAACATTACCCATATAGTCTTTATTTGATGGGTTTAAACTTCTATTTTTAATTGCAGCACTTGAAATAGTTACACCGTCATATCCACCTTCCTGCGCAACCCTAGTTGCATATTTCATTACAAATTCATTATAATCTTCTGTTTTACTAAGAGGTCCTTGAGGAACATTACTATGTTCACCTTCCGCCATTTTAGCACGTTTATCAGTAATAATCTTTCTTACTTTTGCGCGTTCTCTATTCAAACGTGCAATTCTAACTTGTGTTTGTTTTGTCTGAGGTTTAGCAGATAATTCTTCTATTTTAGATAAAATTAATTTTAATTGATCTTCATTAACATTATCAACCTCTTTCATAACATCACCACGTGGCGCATATTTAGATTTTATTAAATCATTGCTATCAGGTTTTTTACCGTCTGCTATTGCTTTTTTAACTCTTCTTGCAGCCGCATTTATTGGCTGGTGCATATCAGATTGTATTTCTTCTATGTGTAATATTCTTCTACCAAACTCATCAGTTCTATCGGATGTACGCATGTGAACAAATCCACCTGATTTATCTTTTCCACTTAATGATGCAAAATGCCCACCACCTAAATCATCATATGCTCTTACAGGCTCTACTGCACGCGTTGATCCTGGTTTATTACTAGATCTAAATAAAAATTCACGGTAATTTTCACCACCACCTAATGTTTGTTGATTTCTATAAGACACATCCTGTATATATTTTTTAAAGCCAGCTAATCTTGCACCTGAAACTTGTGCTATATCTTGAAGTGGTTTTTTTAACTCAAATGGAAATTTTTGTGGGAATCCTTCTTTAATAGAATTCGCTACACCAAAATTCTCAAATACTGAATTTTCAATTGCATCAATATTCTTTAATATATTATCTTTGTTATTATTTGATATTGACTCCTCAAGAAGTGCTCTTCTATTCTTTAGTGTTGTGAGTACATTTTTAAGAGGACCATCACGGTATTCTTGAAGATTTATTTTATCTATTTTCCTTAGCACAGTTAAGTTTCTTTGATCACTACCAAGAACAGCTACGTCTATATCTGGTGCTAATTTATCATCAAAATCTTTTACTAGTTGTTCTTTGGAAATAGTCTTTTTACCATTACGCGATAAATGTGTCGCTAATCCTGTATCGTTTAATTCCATGTGTTTTATAATTGGGTATCCTTTTGGATTTAGTATGCCGTGTTTTCCTAATTGCATGTATTGTAACCATTGATCACCAGTCATAGATTCTGACGGTGCGCCAATAATCTTTTCTCTTGAACCCCAAAACATTGCACCTGGTTGTTCTGGTTCTAATTGTTGTGGTTTTCCTTTTCCAATAGTATACATATCAGCGTATTCATCATTTCTTATAAAATCTCTAGCTGCTTTTTCCTCATTAAAATCTTTTATTGGTAAACCATCTTCATCAAAAACAGTCCAATATGTATCTCCGGATTTAACAGCTTTTAAGTCTGATGGTTTTACTTTAGTTGTTAATTTAGGTTTAAAATTTGTTAACTTACCTAGGACCTTTGGTGCCATTTTCTTGACTAGTCCACCACCAACAAAACTTTGTGGGTTAGCACGGATCATTGCCACTGCATCATCGACAGAAAATTTTTCTGCCATGCCACCTTGGTTATAAGCTTTGTAAAATTGATGTGAACCAAACATACCCTTATCTTCTGGAGCAACTGAAAGGCCAAAAGGATTACCCCCACCCCACTGCACTGACGGTAAAGCAAAAAAATCTGCTCCACCTGTAATGTCTTTTTCTTTACCTCCAAGAACACTTCCTGCATAATCATAATATTCTTGCCATCTTGGATCTTCCATTATATTTTCTGCAAAAAATCTTGTATTTTTATCAGAAAAAGGAGTGAATTGATTTGGTGCTGAGATAATAGCTCTTATATTACTATCTAGGTTTTCATAGGCACCATACCTACTTCTCTTAGGGTGCATAGCACGGTTATGTATTACATGCGCAACAGCTCTTCCTCCTTGTGAATTTATATCATCTTCAGCTATCATCATACGTGCCATTGCTTCTTGGTCACTAATATTTTTGATAAAATCATATCTAGGTCTAGAAGGTGCATCAGGTTTTGGTTTAGGTCTAATTCTAGGCCCTTTTCTCCTAACGCTTCCACCTTCATTATATCCGTGTATATTACCACCTCTAAATTGTGATTCCCAGTCCATTTCCATCATTTCCTGTTTTGCTATTTTTTTCTTTATCAGTTCTTTCGCTTTTGCTTTTGTGTGAAAGATATTACCAGAAGGTGAGAAAGAATCAATGAAACTTTCAAATAGATCTGAATAGTCTCCACCTTCGGGTGTTGACATATAATCTTTGATATAATCATCGCCGTCACCACGCATTAGACCCATTTTCTTTTCAAACTCCTGCATCTGCGTTGGAGTTGTTACATCCCACGTAAGTGGATCCTCTTTGGTATAATCATCTGGTGAAGTCATATGGTAATTTTCATCCACTATTTCTACTTGTCCTGTTTTCTTGTCCATGTAAATATGTTGATTGTTACTAAAGTCATCACGAATATCAAACTCTATATCGATATTACCCTTTTTATCTTTATAAACATTTACAGGAACTTTATACCCATCTGAGTTTGTAACTTCAAAAGGTGTCATTTTCCCGCGGTAATCATCTGCGGTGCCACCAAGTGTTTTAATTTTTGTACCATTAGCCATGGTGTGGCTCATAAAATTTTTTGTACTACCTAGTTGATCAAATACACCCATCATGGATTTAATCCAAGGTGGTGCGAAACGTGCTGCTTCTTTTGTTGTTGCCTGGGCCATTGTCGGCACTAGCTTGGCCAATGACTTTGGCGTTGCTGTGTATGCAGCTGTGGCACCAGCTTGTTTTAAAAATTTTCTTCTTGATTGATTGAATGCTGTACTATCAAGAAGTGATTTTATTCCTTTCTTGATCAGTCCGCCGCCGGCGTAGCCATAATATCCTTTTATTCTGTCACCCAACATATTTTCATACCATTCCTCAAAACCATGAATAGGAGCTTGTACTCTGTTTATATCACGATTTTGTTTATTCATAGACCAAAATACATTGTCCTTATCAAAACTTTTCATTGGATCATCAGATGCCTTAATTATATGACTGATCTCCCACAATTCATTTTTATCTATTATTCCAAGTTCTTTTGCTTTTGCAATTTCTCTATTATTAATCCTTCCTCTTTTAGATAAAAATTTACCCCACCAAGGAGCATCTAATTGTGAAAATTTTTGTATAACTTGATCTTGTGAAACTTTTTTTTGTGCTTTTGCTTGAGAAAGCATTCTACCTAAATGTCTAATTAAATTAGACCCTGCATTTATTGGTGTGTCAATAGCTTTATTAATTTTTAACATTGTATCTTTAACTATTTGAGTATTTTTTGAAGTTAACTCTTCTACAGCATCACCGTATTTTGTCATGTAAACTGGTTTTCCCATTTCATCAGTAAATTTAGTTTTAACACCGTAATTAAGTCCTGGACCTAATCTTTTTTGTCTATATGGAGCTAAATACATTTCAGGGCTAACACCCATTGCTCTTGATTGTTCTTCGGTTAAATAACGAAGTTCATCATCAGATAACGCATCATATTTTTTAAGAGCTTCAAGTTTTTTATCAGATGGTTTTGGTTTTGTAGGTTTTGTTAAAGGTTTAATATTTACACCAGCAATACGTGCTTCTTCTATTTGACGTGGTATAAGTCCAGTGATAAGTTTTCCTTTTTCTCCTCTTCGTTGTACTCGCGTTAAATCTTTAGGTGAGAATTTTTTTCCTTCGTATTCGTAATAATCTAAAACTTTTTTGGGCTTAGGGGTATACCCTTTAGTCATTCCTTTTTTAGCAATGTATTTAAAAATAGGTTTTGCAAACATTAGTCGTCCATCATTTCACCAATAACCATAGGTGCAAAATACTGTGACCCATAACTACGTGAAGCATCTAGAAAATTAATTGGTTTTCTTAACCACGGATTTTTCATAGTAGATCTGTACCCACCACTAAATTTAGGGTTAAGTGTTCCTGGTAATGCTTCTAACATTACTCTTTCCAATACTGATGGTATTCCTTTTTTTGTTCCGTACTTTAATGCAGCTCTACCAGCTGAGGGTATTCCCATACCAAATGCCATTTCTCCTAGAAATTCTGGTGTAGCTAAATATTCTTGTGCGTCTTTTGATGTATAATCAAAAGTTTTATCTTTACCAAAATCCATAAAGTATTCTTTTAATGGATCAAGTGCACCAAGATCCATTTTTTCTCCCATGTATTCCATATCCTTCCACATGGATGAACCATGTAATAAGTCAGGATTATAAATTCCGTATTGATCCATCATATCATCTACATAATTTTTAGCAGCTATATTAGTTACTTGACCATAATATTTATCTGCTATTATCATGTTTTTTATTCTTTCTCTTTCTGCTTTGTATTGATCCTTTGTCATTTCAGGATATTCATATTTTAACGTATCATAATCTGCATACGCATCTACTTGTTCATCTATTAATCTTTCTGCATCTTCCGTCATTAGATCATCAATCTTATCCCAAGCTTTATCTGCATACGGTTGTAAATCTTTATACGTATGACGCATTGGATTATCTTCATACATTGCTGGTGTTCCAAGCATACCTTCCATCGCTATATCAAAACCGTAACCTGTACCTTTACCAAATCCTTTGTATGATTGTGGAACTCCTTTTAATGCTGCTCCTGTAAATTTTAATGTTTCTGAAAGTGCGTTAAGTGGTACTGCTGCAGTATCGGAAATTTTTCCACCGTAATCGTAACCAGTTAAATCGTATAATCCTTCACGCGGTGAATACCAACTACCCCATGATTGATCACGCATGTCTTGCTCTCGTATAGGCCCATAGTTGGCATAAAGATTATCAAAGTCGTCTTTCCATTTACCTAATCTTTCAAACTTATCTGAAGTTCTTCTTGGAAGTGTATCCCATCTATCTTGAAAATACTCACCCCATGTTTGAGGGTTAGTTCTTAGATCTCTAGAAACTTTTGTCCCTTCACTTTTTTTCTTCCTTAAATCTTCTGCTACTTTTGTGCCCATTAGTAATATTCTCTCCCCGTGCCAATCTTGACACTCTCCTCATCCTCATAATCATCTTTTAACCCAATAAAATAACCTTGTCTATAACGCATTAGTGCTTGCGTGGTAGAATCCACGTAGTCGTCGTGATCGCCGAAAGGAAATGCTGCGCATTCTTCTATCACTTCCTCAGCGAACGTTTTTTTGGGCGCCCATATAGCTCCTGATTCAAACAAAGGAGCCACGCTGTTTACCCTCGAGTGTTTATCATTTCCTCTTGAGGGTGTATAATTTATAACAGGTATTCCTGCCTTTTGCAACTCATGAGTTAACGGTAAACCACTCGCCTTCGCTTCTATAAGGATTGCCTCAGGTTCCCAGTACTTATATTCGTCTTGTGCAATTGATTTTAACTCCGGAAAGTTCCATCTTCCCCTTTTTGCATCGAGTAAGATCAAGGCCGGCGCGTCACCTTCCTTCGGTGTAAATACACCCCACGTTGTTATTGCACTAAAATCTGCAGTCTCTTTTGCAGAGAACGCCGTGTCATATGATTGTATTATATATTGAAGATGTGGTATCTTTTCTTTCTCCCACGTTTTCCACCACTCACGTTTTATAAGTGCACCTTCCTCGGAAGTAGGCTGCTGCATCCACTGTGCTTGCCACTTGGTTAGTGGGATGGAAGCCTTGACGCCTTGCAATCCTTTCATGGACCAAAAATTTCCCCACATGGGTTTATCTTTTATAATGGCAGGAAATTCTACAACTTCCCATTGGTCTGTTTCGTCGTCTTTACCTTGGGCCTCTAGTAGCTTTCCAGTTAGGTCTTTAACAGACCATCTAGTCATAACTAGTACTATTGCACCACCAGGCTGTAAACGCTGACGAGGGCCAGAAGTATACCACTCATAATGGGACTCAAGCACAGAAGGACTAAGAGCGTCTTGTTCCGAATGAGGATCATCAATAATAAGCAAATCAGCACCACGACCAGTGATAGCACCACCGACACCAGCAGCAAAGTACTCACCGCCATGATTTGACTCCCAACGTCCAGCAGCTTTTGAATCGGCTGCCAACCTGACGTCTGGAAAAACTCTTTCATACTCTGTTGATTCTATCATGTTCTTGGCCTTACGTCCAAACCTGATTGCTAGTTCGCCTGTGTGCGTTGTTTGGATGAGCTTGGCCTTTGGATGCCTACCCATAAAAAATGCTGGAAATAAGTGTGATGCAAATTCTGATTTTGTATGTCTTGGTGGCATATTGACAATAAGCCTTTTAAGTTCACCATTTGCAATGCGATTTAATTTTTCTGCATAAATTCTATGGTGTTTTCCTTCAACGAACTCGGGCCACACTGTTTTTACAAATTTTAAAAAATCTTTTTGTGATGCTTCCTGTTTCTCAAGGATTTTACTTTTTAAAAGATATTTTAAAGTCTGTGTGTCTAATTTTCCTAAATTATTCATAGAAGAGTCATCTATTTTTTTTTTAAAATTTTTTATAACGTTTTTTTGGTTCATTGTCACTCTCAAACTTGCCTCCGCAAAATTCAAAGCATGCTTTTCGAAAAAGGGGGGGTTGGGGGGTCCGGAGCTTCGGAGCTATAGTGTCCCGGGCGCCAGCCTACTACATGTAGTACCACCAACCACAACCACCCACTACATCCCGGGCGCGACAAATTGTCGC
>Ga0209756_1004128_pt1 | contig 11420 bp, 5 predicted proteins | sample ETNvirenome_6_85_FD_184071 | JGI IMG/M metagenome (GOLD analysis project Ga0209756, IMG submission 184071) | Marine viral communities from the Pacific Ocean - ETNP_6_85 (SPAdes) (version 3) | ecosystem: Environmental > Aquatic > Marine > Oceanic | place: Pacific Ocean | collected 2013-06-19
TTTCAGGATTTCTTTCACAAGTAGGAGCTGAAGAGAGCATGACGGCTGATCAAGTCGTATGGTCTGAACAAGGTAGATTACATCTATCGTATAAAGGTCACGTTGTGCACGCAACGGTACAACAAGTACAAGCAGGTAGTGCAGTAGGTGGTACTATAGAGATTGATTATGATATCGATGATAATGCAATTGGTACGAGCGTTATTGATCATGGTATTAGAGTTAATGACATGCTTTTAATGGCTGACGCTAATTCAACAACACAATGTTTGGTTACAGCAGTAAATATTGACCAGATTGATGTTGCTGTATACGCTCCTGGTACCGGTACTGGTACTTTAACTAATGCGGGATTTGCTACAGGAACTAATAATGACAAGAGTCTTACTGTATTAGTTTATGGTTCTGAGTATGCTAAAGGTAGATCTTATTATGATAACGTTCCAGCGGCAGTAAATGCTGGTGATGAGGTTAGTTATCGTCAATCAAATGAACCACAATTTAAGTCTTTTAGTAACAAACCAATTATAATGAAAGACTATTATAGTGTTTCTGGTTCTGATGCTTCTAGAATTGGTTGGGTTGAAGTTTCTGGTGAGGATGGAACAAGTGGATACTTATGGTATTTAAAAGCTGAATCCGAAACAAGAATGAGATTTACTGATTATTTAGAAATGGCAATGTTAGAAGCTGTTAAAGTAAAAAATCCTACTGATGATGAATCTGATGTTGATGAATTCTTAAGTGGTTCTGATACTTCTGATGGTGAGTGGGGTACCCAAGGTTTATTTGACGCTATTGAAGATAGAGGAAATATTACTACTGGTGTTACTGGTGTTAACGCTGCTACTGATTTAGCTGAATTTGACGCTATATTAGCTGAGTTTGACAACCAAGGTGCAATTGAAGAAAACATGATGTTTGTTAATAGAACTACGTCTCTAGCAATGGACGATATGTTAGCTTCAATGAATTCTTATGGTGCTGGTGGTACTTCTTACGGGGTATTTAACAACTCAGAAGATATGGCACTTAATTTAGGTTTCTCTGGTTTCAGACGTGGATCTTACGATTTCTACAAATCTGATTTTAGATACTTAAATGATAAAGCTACAAGAGGTGGTATTAATGCTCTTAATACGACTGGTGCTGTTAGAGGAGTTATTATTCCAGCTGGTACATCTACTGTTTATGATCAACAATTAGGTAAGAATCTTAAACGTCCTTTCTTACACGTACGTTATAGAGCTTCTGCAACTGATAATCGAAAGTTAAAAACTTGGGTTACTGGTTCTGTTGGAGCCACTACATCTGCGTTAGACGCAATGGAAATCCACATGCTTTCTGAAAGATGTTTGATTACACAGGGTGCTAACAATTTCATGTTAATGAAGTAAGCACTTGTTACTTTAAAAGAACCGAGGTTTCGACCTCGGTCCTTTTATTTTTATTAATTTTATTATATATTATATTATGTCAAAGAAACAAAAAACAACAAAGGTTAAAGAACCTATGGTTCAAGAAACAACAATAGAACCAACAAAAGAACAATTTGAAGAATTAGTTACAGAAGAACAACCAAAACAAAGAGAAATAAAAAAACCAACTAATGAATGGGAAATAAGAAATAGAACTTACCATTTAAAACATGGTAAAAGACCTCTATCTTATATGATTAGATCTACAAATATTTTTTATTTTGATGAAGAATTAGGATACGAAAGAGAATTAAAATATTGTGAAAATCAACAAACCTCTTTTGTGGATGAAATGAAAGGCGACCAAAGATTATCTCACATTATATTTAGAGGAGGTGTTTTGTTTGTTCCTAAAAATAAACAAACTCTTCAAAAACTACTTTCTTTATATCATCCTCATAAAGATTCTGTATACTATGAATGGCAACCAGCGAAAAACGCTGCTAAGCAAATCGACGTGTTAGAAATGGAAGTAGATGCTTTAGTAGCCGCTAGAAATGTTGATATTGATATGGCGGAAGCTATTATGCGTGTTGAGAAAGGTTCTGAGGTATCTAAATTGAGTTCTAAAGAACTTAGACGTGATTTACTATTGTTTGCTAGAAACAGTCCTAAACTCTTCTTAGAGTTAGCGGATGATGAAAATGTTATGCTTAGAAACTTTGGTATTAGAGCTGTAGAAGCTGGAATATTAAGACTATCTTCTGATCAAAGGAATTTCTTATGGGGTTCTAATGGAAGAAAGTTAATGGTCATTCCATTTGATGAACATCCTTACACTGCTTTAGCACATTGGTTTAAAACTGATGAAGGAATGGAGATTTACTCCAATATAGAAAAACGATTAAATTCGTAGTCAACTTGTAGTAAGCGATCGCCCTACGGGGCGATTGCAAAACTACATAAAACAAATTGTATGGAATTAAATAAATCTAAAGGACTAGGTGATACAATTGAAAAAATAACAAAAGCAACTGGAATTAAAAAAGTAGTGGATAAAGTTAATAAAATAACTGGGAAAGATTGTGGTTGTAATGAAAGAAAAGAAACTTTAAATAGATTTTTTCCTTATAATAACAAATAAATATGGTAAATATAGATAATGTATATCAAAAAGTTTTAGCATTAGCAAATAAAGAACAAAGAGGATATATAACTCCACAAGAGTTTAATTTATTCGCTGATCAAGCTCAAATGGAAATATTTGAACAATATTTTTACGACATAAATCAATTTAGAAGAATGCCTGGTAATAATAGTAAATATGCTGATATGATTAATATATTAGAAGATAAACTTAGTTATTTTAAACAGGGACCTACTTCGGTTAGTGATTCAAACATTGTAAAGGATACGTTTGGAGATATTTTTTATAGATTTGGTGATATAAATTATAATGGTAAAATTGTAGAAGAAATTAAATACGAGGATTTTTATAAAACAGAAAGAACACCATTAACTAAAGCTACACAAAATCGACCTGTATATTGGAGAAAAGATGGTAAAATATATTTTTCACCAATTAGTGGTCCATGTGCGGCTCATTGGATACGTAAACCCGCTACGTCAAAATGGGGTTATGTTGTAATTGGTGGTAAGGCATTATATAATTCTGACAGTAGCGTTTCAACTGATTTTGAATTACACCCAGCTGAGGAATCTGAATTAGTGTATAGGATATTAGCATTTGCTGGTGTTACGTTAGAAAAACCACAATTAGTACAAACAGCCGTAGCATTAGAAGGAGCTAAACAACAACAAGAAAAAGCATAAATAAATGGGATTATTAGACGATACTACACAACAGCAATACTATCAGGAAAACAATTATGGTAATTACCAATTCACTTCTTTAGATGATATTATAACTCAATTTATGTTTGCTTATGTTGGTGAAAATAAAATAATATCTAAAATAAAAAGAATAGACGTAGCTTTCCACGCACAACGAGCTATGCAAGAATTATCGTTTGATACTTTTAAATCTATTAAATCTCAAGAAATAACAGTGCCGGCAACACTGCAAATGATACTCCCACAAGATTATGTAAACTATACAAAAATATCCTGGGCGGATTCAGCTGGTATAAAACACTCTTTATATCCTACAAGTAGAACTTCAAATCCAACAAAACCACAAATAGATTCAGATAGTGATTTTCTATTTGATAGTGAAAACTTAATACCTTCTGGCAATTTAATTACAAATGGAAACTTTATGGGTGGAAGTGAAGGTTGGGAGTTAAATATATATCTAGCTGGTAATGCTCAAACAGTTACAACAACTTCGTTAACAAATACTGCTGGAGATACAATAACCGCTCCAAGTGAAGGATGGTTTTATGGTTATAATGGTAATGCTATAGGTGGTTATGAGTTACCACAATACCAACGAGTAAAACAAACAAACATACCTATAATACATGGAGAAGAATATACTATCACTTATACTATTAGTAATTATACTTCTGGTGGGTTTAATTTTGTTATAGTAGATGAAAACGGAGATTGGAGTAGCACGACACAAAGAACTGCTAATGGCACTTATACGGAGACAATAACAGCTAGTGAAAATGCGGAAACATATCCACCACAAATTGTGTATTTCCAAAATCAAAGCACTACACTTGGTAATGCTGTTATAGATAATATTTCTGTTATAAGAGTTGGTGACGATGAAACTTCAAAAACATGGAGTAATTATAAATCTGCTACACCATCTGAAAATAATACTGATGATTATACAGATGACACGTATTGGCCAGCTGGAGGAGAAAGATATGGATTAGACCCTCAACACGCTCAAGCTAATGGTTCGTTTTATATAGATCAACAATCTGGAAAAATACACTTTAGTTCTAATATTTCTGGAAAAACAGTTATATTAGATTATATAAGCGATGGTTTAGGCACAGACGCGGAAATGCAAGTTCATAAATTTGCAGAGGAAGCTATGTATAAATCTATACTTTGCGCTATCATGTCTGCTAAAGCTAACGTTGGCGGGAGACAATTAGCATACTATAAAAAAGATAAGTTTGCAGCTATAAGAACAGCAAAATTAAGATTATCAAATATTAAATTAGAAGAATTAACTCAAATATTGCGAGGTAAGTCGAAACATATAAAACACTAGTATATGCCGGAGATTAAGCATAATTTTACCAAAGGTAAAATGAATAAGGATCTCGATGAGAGACTTGTTCCAAAAGGAGAATATAGACATGCGGTAAATATACAAGTATCGACTTCAGAAGGTTCTGATGTTGGTGCTGTTCAAAATATATTAGGTAATAAAGAGGTTTCAGGACAAACTAATGTATTACCAACGTCCCCTGTTTGTGTTGGTGCTGTTGCAGATGAAAGTAATGATACTTTATATTGGTTTGTAACAGGGAATGACAAAGATATGATCTTGCAACTAAAAAATACTTCAGGTGGCGCGAAAAGTATAACCCCAGTTGTAGTCGATTTAAAACCTAATGGTACTGTATTAAAATTTAATCCTAGCAATATAATAACAGGTATTAATATTATCGATGGTATGTTATTTTGGTGTGATGGTATTAAAGATTATAGCTGGTTTAGTAGTACTGAACCTAAAAAAATAAACATACAAAGATGCATCGCTGGAACACTTGATGCAACTACGCAAACAAATTTAATAAATCCTGCTCAGGGATATGACCTAGCTACTACTACTACAGTTCTAAAAGAAGAACATATTACTGTTATTAAAAAACCCCCCAAATATCCTTTAGATTTACAATACAATACTTTTAGAGATCCTCTAAAAACCTATACTGGTGTAATGAATATTAGTAATACCGCGACTTATCCAAATTCATTTGCAAACTCATCAATAGGTCCTATACATGATTTTAGTTTTTTAGAAGTTGGGGATACTTTTAGAACTACAATAGAAACGGATATAAATGAAAATCCAGGATTTTCTTTAGAGTGGCAAAATTGGATGCCGGTAACTATAAAAGAATATTTAGACGATGAAGTACCAAATATCCCTATTTCAAATTATACTATAAAGGGTAAAATAACGGATTGGGACGAAAATAGGTTTGCTAACGTTGCACAACAACTAATAGAAAATATTTATTTTGAAACTGGTGATGATTGGACATTTAACGGCCCTTGGAGTTGGAACCCTGCTTTAAAATATGCTGAATATGATGGAATCCAAGGTGGTGCAACTAATAATGAAAAACTTACAGCAAGTGTATCTAATGATGGGTTAATCGAGAATATTGAACCCGGTGAAACATATAGAATACAATACACTGTTGGGAATTATAGTGATGGCACTTTCCAAGGTGGAATTTTTGGAAGGATAGTTGACAAAAATGATTATTACAAAAACCTTACAGTTAGAACCGCTACAGGTACTTATTCTGAAGATATTACAATGGATAACACCACAACTACACACGCTAGTAATTGGACTGCAAGAGAAAATCGAATTTATTTTGAAGGTAGTGGCGCTCCTAACTTTAAAGGTTCTATTGATAGTGTTACTGTAACACATATATCAGCATCTTCTACTGCTAAGGTAGAAATAAGGATAGATTCTATAAATGGAAATCCACCTACAGTTCCAACTGGAGAAACAAGTTTAAAATATGCTATTGATAAATTTGAAACAGAAGACAAGCTTTTTGAAGAAAAATTCCCAAGATTTGCATATAGGTACAAATATGAAGATGGAGAATATTCTGCTTTTTCTACATTTACAGAAGTAGCATTTGTACCTGGTGGATTTAACTATCACCCTCAAAAAGGTTATAATCTAGGTATGACAAATAATCTAAAATCTTTAATAATAAAAGGTTTTAATAGATTGCTACCAAGAGATGTAAAAAGTATAGATATACTTTACAAAGAAGAAAATTCCCCTAATATTTATATTGTTGATACCATAAAAGATTTAAGTACAGCAGAATATCTTATAGACTCAGAGAATATTAAAAATGGTATTGTCCCTTCTAATCAATTGTTACGTCCATGGGATAATGTGCCTAGAAAAGCTTTAGCACAAGACATTGTTGGGAATAGAATTGTATATGGTAACTATTTACAAAATTATAATTTAGAAAAAGAAATAAATAATGTTGTAACAGATTATAATTTAGAACTTGATACTATGCAAATTTCTGATATAAATAGTTCTAGAACTGGAAAAAAATCTATAAAATCATTAAGAGAATATCAAGTTGGAGTAGTATATGCTGATGAATATGGTAGAGAAACACCTATTTTAACAACTCCAAAATCAACGTTTAAAGTTAATAAAACCAATGCTTCAGAAATAAACCAATTACAAGTTCATATACTTAATGAAGGTTATCCAGTGAATATGAAATATTTTAAGTTTTATATAAAAGATACTGGGGGTGAGTATTACAATCTAGCAATGGATAGATTTTATAATGCTGAAGATGATAATATTTGGTTAGCATTTCCATCAACAGATAGAAATAAATTAGATATTGATGATTATTTAATATTAAAAAAAGGTAGTGGAAATGTTGTTAATAGTGAAAATAAGTGGTCAATACCTAATATAGTAAGAGAAAAAGCGCAATATAAAATTTTAGATATAAAAAACGAAGCTCCGGATTTTATAAAACGGAAGGAAACCTTAATAGCATCTAAAGAACATTACACTGCTAGTGGTAGTAGACTTTTCAGTAGTAATGATCTTCCAGCTGAAGATGATATTAATTTTTCTATTAATTATGCTCGAATATCAAGTTCTTCCTATGCAAATTTACACGAAGATTTTAGTAAAGATAGTAATGTAGAATATCACATATCTTTAAGCAATACTACTACAAATAGAGTTTCTGATAGATATAAAGTTGTACAATTATTTGCAGATACTAATGCTACTACATGGAAATTTACACTAGAAAAACCATTTACTAACGAAATAAATTCTTTCACTAATGATCCTGATGGTGTAAATACTACAGGGATAATTGCTGATACATATTTAAATATATATAGAACTGCTATAGATAAATCCGCCTCTCATAAGTTTGATGGTAGATTTTTTGTAAAAATATATAATGACGATATATTTAAAAGAGTTCTAAAGGACAAGCATGACGATGATACAAAAAAAGAGTATAAAACTACAGGCGTGTCTCGTAAAATATATTCTTTGAAAACATATGATAATTCTAATCGTCTTGAAAAACATTATGTTAGTAATGGTAGTACGAATGAAGCCTTTAAAGATATAGATGCAAATGCTACAAGTGGCGGGTTAAACACTAAAGTAACCAACGATTCAAGTCACAATGATTTTCAATGGAAATACTATTATGATGTTACTACACAATTTGCGAAATATTTAGGGACTTTAAATGGAAAAAGAAAAAAACATATAGAGGGATCAAGTCCTACGTCTTATCTTGTAACACCTAGTTTGTTAAGAGCTACTGATGTATGGCGTGATTATGACGCTTATTTTAGAGGTATTAACGTATATTTAGGAGACGATGCAATTAAAGACCGGAAAGATAAATTAGACATACATGGTGACGATGTTGATAATCAAAAATTTGAAGATGTTTGGTTTATAGATAATGCTACAAGCTCAGGACACTTTACACATAGTAATCTTTCTGGTGAAGGTTTAGGTTGGAGTAGTTACCCAGCTGGTGATTGGCTTAAAACATCTATGGGATTAACCGGTGATGGTCAAGGTCATGGTGTTTTAGAATTAGGTTTTGGGGGTGTTCAACCGATAAAGTGGTCTACAGATATGGATGGTTGGGATTGGGATCCTAGTTTTTATGATTTAGCTGGAGAAAATACAAATTATTCTGAAAAAGAAGCTGATTTTATAAAAAATATTGCAATTGGTAGTCAATTTAGGTTTAAAGAAGATTTTAACCATACAGTATATACTATAACTGATATAGATATATTTCTTAGAGTTAGATATGAAAGTTTATTACATTACTCTAGTCATGAAACGAATTTTACAAGTGCTACGAGTGGTCAGTTAAAGCCAAATGAATTATTTCCTTTTCATGCAAAAGCTAGAACTGGTAAAGCTGCGGGTTGGGACCCTTCAAGTGGAAATGTATCAAATGCTCATAACGTTAAAGGTAACGTAAGTCATACCGGGTCTGGAGTTACTTCAAATTTAGAACTTACTTCAGGGTTAATATTTGCAACCAATAGTTATTTAAGACCTAGTAATTATACAAAAAATTGGAGACTTAAGTTAGATAAATCATTTACAAGTAAATGGAATCCATTGGATGGTGCAGGGGTCGCAATACCTAATCAAAGTCCACCTATAGCGCTAACAGCTACTGGAAGTACTAAAAATTCTATAACTACCGCCTCTATAACAGGGGCTGGTGCTAACAATAAAAATAAACTCTCTGTTGGTATGGTATTAAAATCATATGTTACTACAGATTTAACTATTCCAGCTATTGTTTCAAAAATATCTGAATCAAATGGGGTGTTCACGGTAGAATTCAAAACATATGATGGATCTGCGGATTTTGGTACTGGATCCGCTGGAGATATAAATCAAATTACGAATAATAACGTTTTAGCATTTTACCAATACCCAATGAATGGATTAAGTCCTAATTCAGCTAAAAATCTAAATTTCTTTAGACAAGGAAAAGGTTTTAACGCTACTAACTCTGGTACAGACGCTGTTGGATATACTTGGGAATGGGTGGAAGAAAAATCAAATCGTTCAGAAGAAGAAGTTTTACCAAAAAACCCTGCTGTATGGGAAACTAAACAAAAAGAAAATACAGACTTAGATATATATTATGAAGCGACAGGACAAAATCCTATAGAAATAGAATTAACGCCAGAAAATATGCTTGATTTTATTCCTATTGGATCTGAAATAGAACATGAGAATAGTAATGCGATTCCTCCTGGAACGACAATAACAAATGTAGATGAAACTACTCAAGAAATAACTATATCAGTTCCAGTTGAAGTGCAATAACATACTTGATACTAATATTATAATAGCCATTAAACAAAAAACATAAATTGACTTATAACGCATCTTTTCGGATTAATACTAGCGACTGGTTTAAAATTACCCGTCCGCCCGGATACAGCCCTAGGGTTATATATGTTAAAATTGGTGGCGATTTAAGTGCTCTTCATATAGGGCAAAATACTACGAGTTGGCCAGCTCCATATAGTAGTGTGGGTGTGACTTATGCCGGTCATAGTAATACTTTTACTTTAGATGCTGTTAATGCCCATAGGTTTAAATATATGTTAGATTGGTCAAATTGTTATTCTTTTGGTAATGGTGTAGAATCTAATAGAATTACCGATACTTTTAATGCTCAACAAATAACACCTGGTGTAAGAGTATCAACTGTATTTGAAGATTATAAAGAAGAACATAGAAAATATGGTTTAATATATTCTGGATTATACAATAGTATTAGCGGTGTAAATAATTTAAATCAATTTATTCAAGCTGAAAAAATTACAAAAGACATAAATCCAACCTATGGTAGTATACAAAAATTACATACAAGAGACACAGATTTAGTTACTCTTTGTGAAGATAAAGTTTTAAAGATTTTAGCAAGTAAAGATGCTGTATATAATGCGGATGGAAACCCACAATTAACAGCAACAAACCGCGTGTTAGGACAAACTGTACCATTTGTCGGTGAATTTGGTATATCTAAAAATCCAGAATCATTTGCATCGGAAGCATATCGGGCGTACTTTACAGATAAAGTAAGAGGATCTGTAATGCGATTATCTAAAGATGGGTTAACACCTATTTCTATGCATGGTATGAAAGATTGGTTTAGAGATAATTTAAAACTTGGAAATAAATATTTACTTGGTAGTTACGATGATAAAAAAGATGATTATAATTTAACTATTAAAGGGGATATAGCTGGAAAACCGATATCAACAACAGTTTCTTTTAGTGAAGACGTAAGAGGATGGGTGAGTTTTAAATCGTTTGTACCTGAGAATGCTATTAGTATGGCGAATGATTATTATACTATGCGTCTCGGTAAAATATACGAACATCATGTGGAAGATGGTGTGGGCAGAAATGCTTTTTATGGTGGAGGAAGTGAAAAATCAAGCATCAAGTTTCTTTTAAACGATTCTCCTGAAATAGTAAAAACATTTAATACGCTAAATTACGAAGGTAGTCAATCTAAAATAGATCAATTTACAACTGAAACAGTAAATAGTCTTGATCCAATTACTCACGCTGCTATTTCCACTACTTATAACGACAGTCAATACTATAATTTATCACAAAAATCTGGTTGGTATGTAGAAAATATACAAACAGATCTTCAAAATGGTAGTATCCCTGAATTTATAAAAAAAGAGGGTAAGTGGTTTAATTATATTAGAGGAAAAGATATAAATATAAATGATTTTGGTCAAATAGACAGTACAGAAGAAGCACAATTATTACAACAACAAGATTCCGCTGAAATATCATTTCAGGGAATAGGTATTTTACAAAGCGCTGGAACGGAAATTGTTTGGGGTTGTACAGATAGTACCGCAACAAACTATAATCCATTAGCAAATCACGATGATGGAAATTGTATTCCTACTGTTTATGGTTGTAATGATGATACGGTGGGAAATAATCCAAATATAAATGGTGAGTGTCATTCTGGTCCAAATGCTACTTTAGGATGTAGTAACATGGGGTGTTGTGGTACCGGTAATGGATACCTTTCTGGTAATTTTGATCCAAACGCAAATACGCTAACTTCTTGCATTTATTATGGATGCACTACTCCAGGTATGTATAATTCAAATACACCTTCTGGCGCTAATACAAATGTACCTAGTTTGTGTACTCCATTTATTTACGGATGTATGACCTCGCAAAAATTTAACACCTCTGGAACAGCAAATACAGCTTGT
>Ga0209756_1004131_pt1 | contig 11417 bp, 1 predicted proteins | sample ETNvirenome_6_85_FD_184071 | JGI IMG/M metagenome (GOLD analysis project Ga0209756, IMG submission 184071) | Marine viral communities from the Pacific Ocean - ETNP_6_85 (SPAdes) (version 3) | ecosystem: Environmental > Aquatic > Marine > Oceanic | place: Pacific Ocean | collected 2013-06-19
TGTGCCTTTGGGATGCTGGTATTCGGCGTCGGTATCTCCTGTCCCCATTGGCTTCTTGTTCAGGGCCGTGCTAAGGGTTGTTATAAGATCATTCACTTGGGCACGAAATCTCAAAAGAGATTCGCTAGTGGCTGAGGATGGACTAATAAGTGCAGCCAAATTCTTTATAATGTAATCAACGGTAAACCCATACGGCAGGTCGCGCCCTTTTAAAAATAGGACAGAGGAAAGATATTCCAATAGAAGTGCCGACCATGCCGAATTGCTTTTGTTGGCCTTGAGGCTTAGTGCCAAATAAGTATCGATATCGTATCCCTTTTTATTGAAATTAGACATCTGCAGCATGTAATTATCAAATCGGGACAGCCTTGTTTCTAGTCGGCGTAGTATGTGAGCCAGTACAACGGCTGACTGGTCTAGAATTTCAATTTCCATTGTATACTTAAATGTGCTCTCTCCTTCGTCGGCCATGGCGTTATCGGCTGCCATTATTTCATAGACGCCCGCGACGGAAGCCGGGGTTGCTTGTATAATGCGCACCGTTCCGGCACTCAAGGAGGCTACCAATTTTTTTGGTGATGCTGTACATCTATTAAACGGATCGTCTAAGTGAGGAGTAAGTCGATTCCCCATACTTTGCTTATTTATCCTCTGACGATAAATAAGCACATTTGATATCTGCGCCATCGATTGAAGGGAATTTTTGTCGGAAACCAAATAAGACCAAGAAGAATTGTCTATCATGTATTTTAGCATGTCAAATGAGAAAAACATCTTTACCGTGTTATCTCTGGAGCGAGAAAAATACAACCCTGATAGATATGAATCTGAGACGGGGGGTTTTGAGGCCGAGGTGATGTTGTTGATAGCTGCTACTCGGTAATCTTTGACCTTAAGATTCGGTAGTTTTACGCTCGTCAAAGTGGGGTGTGCCCCCGAGGAATGTCCCCGGCCGGCCATCAAGCCTTTGGTGGGATGTTTATGAACGGATGCATCCCACACTTCTCCCTTTACGCCATATCCTTTAACTGTCTCTTTTAATTTAAACACATTGGTCCTAAGAGGAGTTAGTCCTCCAACCAAAACTGTTTCCAATGCAGGAGCACTTATACGAACGGACGCCAAGTTGTCTCCTAGCTGACCGCCCCTGTCGAATTCTTCAAGCAAATTGCTCTGAGATACTACCACCATAACGCACAGATAGTCTATTTTACTATTAATGTATTCCACCCTGAGGGGCAGTCTTTCCATTTGATAGGTAGCATTGAGGATCTTAGGTTCGTTGTACATTATAGAACTGGTGTTGTCCCTCTGTTCTTTCACGCCCACGTGTATAATATCATAGTCAGAACCAGGGGTTGCGCTCGATAGTATATTACGTAATTGGTTTTCATGGTACTTAACCCTTTTGGCTAGGTTGGGGTTCTTAAAACCAACAAGATGCAAGTTGCATTTTCCCCACGAGCCGTCGCCGGGGGGTCGCTGCAGCATTACATCTACTACAATATTGACAGCTTTGTTTAGATTTTCCTTCATTTCGGTGGGTAAAATAGAGACATTTTTAATTATGGGGAAGGGAAGTGCGGCCGACACTCCCTGCGTATAAGAGCCCTCTGCAATATTTAACATTAGCATTGCCCCCCTTCTTCTGTTTCATACAAGTCGCGTCGTAATTGTATGCGGATCGAGCGGCCCTCGAGGGCATCCGGGGTGATGCCAAGCGCGTCGCGCACGTTCGGCGGAAGCTCGTTATCGACCCAAATATTCATATAGTGTTCGACATTTTCGCTAGTAGTGGGGCTCATCTGGTTACTGTCTGTCAGAAAATTAAGACGAGTGAGCGTTCCGTCGGAACCGGATTCGTACACCTCGATGTCAAAATTTTCCTTAAGAAAGTTAGTATTTTTTTCCTCAATTTGCATAACTAAATAATTCTCTTCCACAAATAGCCCCACCGTTGAATCCGAAAGAAAATTTTCCACCTCGCTAATATTTTGTTCATCATATTCATTCATTTCCATGGAATCTGCGAAAAAGGTCTTATAGTCTATATCGATATCCAATTGGGGTATGTTTCGTACAATCCCCTCATTAATCCCCACATTGGACGCAGTCAGATTAACAGTATAATGGGCGTTACTAGAAGTGATTTGGTTTGCCAAACAGTTAAGTTGCCACGCTGGGGCGTAGTCGCTCTGGAGGTCGCTGGTACCTAGAGGGTCCGCGCCTATAAAAAACTTTTGCTCAAATTGGGGCGCCGTGTTGAACGCATCTACAAACTGTACAGAGTTCTCAGCTATCGTAGAGAATCCTGTGGATCCCGTCGTCGCGTCCAAAAATGCCGCCACCCGGGTTTCTACGCCCGTCGTGTTGGGCTGAACTTTAAGAGTGGGGGTCTCATATTTAATTCTTCTTGCACTATTATTCTGAGCCTCTGATATACCGGCCGCATTTGAATCATATAAAATATCGTCATCAAAAAAAGCATAATACACTGGTTCCAAAACACCCTGCTGCAGCAGGTGCTTTCCATACTCAGTTAGTTGAAAATCTAATACATCTTCTTTCTTGTCGAAAAATGCCATTGTTATCTCTCTACGTCCCCATCATCCAATAAATTGACCAACACTGGAGCATCAGTAGGATTAGCCACTGTCACACTAACGTCTCCCACAATCTGGGTCTTGCTAGTAGGCTCATCGGTTAAGTCGGTGGATACATATCTTATTTCTTCATCAATTTTAACTAGTTCAACTAGAGAGAAATAATCATAGGGCCAGTTGTATGAGTATTGGCCAATTGCGTCCGGAAAAGCACTGGTATCATTAGTCACCAAGCTTCGTCGATATTTCTCAAAGTTCTTCTTACTGCGCTTCTTGACTTTAAATACCATCCACTGAATATCTCCCGCCTTTTCTATCAAGCTCTTAATTAGCTGTTCTTCCTCGATAACCACCTCTTTGTGCTCAAAGGTTTCGGCTATATCGGGAGGTAAATTCTGCCACATATCCGCTATATCTTGTTGGGTAACTGTGGCGGAAAACTCAAAAGCATACATTTGGACAGCTTTTACAGCCTTGTGGCGCGTAAAATCAAATTTCGGGGGAAATATATATTTGTCCATAAGGGTGGTAAGTTTTTTATAGGTCTCCGACTTCTTCGAAGCTCGATTAAAATTAAAGAACTTTCTTCTATTCTTTGTTACTCTAAATGGTACTACAACAAGAGCCTCTTCTAAAATATTATCTTTTTTAGTTTCTCCAATTCGCATCGGAACACCCTGTTGCATGCCAACAATCTCAGCCAAAGATGGTGGAAAGTCGGCAGTCTTGTTGCCCGCGGCGGGCTCTATCATTGCAAAGATGCCTTCTTGAGATCCAGTGGGAATAGACCCATATTGATGCCACATTCCCTGAATGTTGATTTCAGACGCGGGGGTTAAGCCCGATGGAGTGTTGCCGTCGACTGTCCTAGTATAAGGGACATTAGCAAAGTTTAATACTGGTGTTTCAAACTTAGACTGGATTAACCATCTTCTACTTTGCGCATTGGTCCGGGCCGGAACCTCACTGTAGTAATCAGTTAGGTTAAAACAGCTATCCAATTGCATGATCGCGCCGCTTGCCGGCCAGTAGCCATCGATATTTTCAGAAATCCTTCGGTCATAGTGAATCGTTGTATTTGATAAAATTTCATCAACAGTGGGGACACCCGTATATTGAGCAGTATAGGTAAAGGTAGCAGTTGCGGAGCCAGAATAATAAGGGGGTGTGATTGCCTCAAAACACGCCAGCTGCCTCGCCTTACCGAGAATGGGAATCCCGAACGCAGATTCACGGCCATAAAGATTGAACGACCCAGTTGAAACAATACCGTTCTCATCTACTGTCCTATACATCTTCAGGGTCATCTGGTAAACGGTGTCTTTGGTTACGGGGGAGAACTGATCCTCTCGTTTGGATTCAAAAAAGGTTGGCCCGTCTAAGAAGAAATTTGTAGTTTCGCACAAAAAGTTATCAATTGCCATCTGATATAGTTTTTTGCCGTCGTTCAATATAACATAAGGAGGTCCGGATAGGCCCGAATCAAATTTATCCGTTGCCTCGGTGGCCCCGGGGTCTGAGACCCCTGTATCAAATACGGCGCCGCTGCCGGTTAAGTATTTTGGAGTCATATAGGACATAGGCTGATAAAGAGCTTCAAATGGCAACTCCTGATAATAATAGCCATTTCGCAATGACGCATACTCTGGTCGGGTAGCCGGATATAGCACTTTGGAAAATTTTACAACCCCCTCAAACAACTCAGTGTCGGTGCCGGCGTAGGCCAAGGATGCTGAATTCATAACTTCTTTAGCTACCGACCCGGTATTTGTCAAAACGCGAGTACTAACAGCGATGCCTGACTTAATAGTGTTAAACATAATGCCGGGGGCGTAAAATGGTTCGAGCATTGCACGCCAAGCTTGCTCGCGTGTTACTGAGCCGCCGGTGCCTGTATTTATTGTGGCTTCAGATCCATATGATTGAGAGAAAAGCGTGGCCAGCTCCACTGTTCGTTCGGCCGGATAGAAGCCCTTGTATGGCAAGAACTTAAGAAGTGCAGAGCACTTGAGCGAAACCTTATCTCTCTTAATTTTAAGCTGGCCTGACCTCTTGTCATTGACCTCTTCATCAATGACGGGGAAATATTTAAGAAAATCGGAGTTAGTATATACTTTAAAGAAATCGCTTTCTGAGCTGTCCTGAACGGAGGCGCCGGTTAGTTGTAGTGTGTTATTAAGATCTGCTAGGAAATTTCCTTCGTTTGTCTCAACGTAGTCTTCTATCAAGGGGCTTATTCTAAACTCGGGGACAATGGAGTGGTCCTTGCCAATGAGGGCCATCTTTTCGCTGTAAGATTGATATTTTTCATAGGGTTGCTTTCCAGCCTGCTCCGCGGCTTCCCATTTTGCATCACCAACGAGGAGGGGATTTCCATCAACAGCTGATGGGCCTTGCGGAAGACGAGCAGCATACGTGGCGGCTGGTTTTGTCTTGGCCGCAGATCCATCTCCGTAGCGAGAATAACTATTTAGCAGCTCGCCGGCGCCGTCAGTAGGCACAACCGAACCAGTGGTTGAAAAATCCAAGTGTCCATCGAGAGGCCACACGCTCGCAGAATTGACGGTGATGTTCTGACTATTTTGAGTATTCCCGGTGGCGCCACCACCAAGCTCGGTTCGGGCGAAGCGTGACGGTGACCAAATATCATCAATAGTAAATTCTGTGCGGCGGCGTACTACATTTTTATAAGCATTAGTCTCGGCCGGGTAGAGCCGCTCGGAATATTTAATGATAGTCGACATCTGGCTTGAAGTTACATATTCTAGCACCGCATTAAGTGAATTATTATATAGATCCGGGGCTGGTGTGCTTAGGCGATTGTTCAGGCCGTTGTTGGAAAAATAATCTAATAGGTTGCCATAAGTAACATTCAATGTTATATCATTTTCCACCCGCGAATCTTCAGTGTTATCTTCTAGCTTTATCACGGTGGGGTAGTGACGACTACTTACCGGCTGCTCTATATAATCAACGAACTGGTTTGGTACGACGGCCCTAACATATTGTAAGGTTCTCCCCTTCACCTTTTGAGCTATTAAGGGGGGAGTTAACAGCGTGCCGATAGTATTACTCTCCCGCAGACACCGGGCGATGGGGGTTTCTCCGGTACGGGTTTGTTTCCACATGGGGTATTGATATGGCCCATTTCGATTAAGCATGAGTTCATTGAAATATTGATAATCGCCTGGGGGTTCGGTCCATGGCGATGAACCGGGGTCGAGGGCCTTATTAACATAAAACCCCGAATTATCAGAACTTACGGGGTATCCCAAAGTGTGCGCAGAGCACGAGACAGGATCAGTGATATGAATACAAGAAGCAACAAAGGGAGTGTCCTGGAGCAGGGCCGATCCTGCTCCAGGGCCATGCGCGGAACCCGATATTATTAGTTCATCAAGACTAGAAGACCCCAAGCAAGCAACGGAATCCAGACCATAGATAATTGTGTCTTGTTTTAAGGAGGCTGTGACCCATGCGTACTGCTGTTCCGAGCGCGGAATGGCATGCTGCACAAAAAGATTATCATAAACATAGCGGCTCGAATATCCAGTCTGAGATGCACTGTTCGCAATTATAGTTTTGGGGTTTCGGTTTGTTTTGTGCCATGACGGGAACTGATTAATGGTCTCCACACTACCATAGGCCGCATCAAAACCAAACTGACCACAATGCAACGTTGCGCGTTGATCGAGCCCGCGATTCTTATCGATCTGGTCGACCACCGTAATTGTTTTTAAGGCAACCGGATCAGCAGAGGCCGAGCCTGATAATCCATAGTCAATCACCGCCAAGTTCCGATAGGGCAATGCATTATAAACTGACATCTCTTCGTGAGCAGGCCCCATATACCCTAGCGACATAACTTCATAACCGCACCCAGCAAAACGATTCACAATAACCGTTTGATTAGAATTGGCGCCGGTGCGCGAGGGGAGGGTATAGTTAAGAGCGCCGCCTGGGTTAGCTGTTGTTTCAAGCTCAGCCGCCGAGGTCGCGAGCTCCTTTCTCTCTTCGTCCGTTGGGTAAAGATCGGCTGCAATAGAAGGAGAAACCTTCTTGATACCGAAGCCATCGTCTGCAGTAAAGCCTGCCGGGGTGGCATCGTAGATTGTATGGACTTCATTAAAAAATGTTCCCGTAACTGAGTCGCCGGGGTGATCCCCCAGCTTCCACCAGGCCAGTATATCACCCCATGGGCTGGTGGTGGCAATATTCACCCGGGTTCCCGAATTATATAATTCAGTAGCATCATCGGCGGACAGTTCTGCGTTATATACAGCCAGGTCGCACAGGTATTGTTCTGAGGCTTTACTTGGGCCAGTTCTTGCCCCGATGGTGACACCATTTGTTGTAATTGCCCCAACACTTCCGCCAGTATTACTGTACGAGCTAGCAAGAGAGCCATTAATATAAATTTTGCCGGCATCGCTGGTTCCGTCGCCGCCCGGGTAGGTGAAGACCACGTGGGTCCAGCTGCCGAGAGGTATCTGATCGGCGGTCATATACGTCCACGTGAGGCCGCTGGTGACACACGAAATCTTGCCGACTCCGTTACCATACCACTTAATCTCTCGGCCGATGTTGAGGGACGGATCGCCGACAGCCCAAATAACCTCCTGATTCTGGTAGAGACTGGTGGGTCGAACCCAAAATGAAACACTATATGCTTGCGCTGAGCCTGCTGCGCCGCCAATCTTTGCTTCCCAAACGGAAGCCCCGGCAGCCGCGGTCGATAAATAATCATCACTACCATCGAATTGAAGGGATGAGGGTTCGTATGGGTCGCGTAAATATAGTGGGAAGCGCCCACGAGTTGCCAGTGTTTCGGGATAGAGAGCAAAGTCAAATGATTGATCATTAAAAAATGGATCATTCGCAGTTCTGCCCGCAGTTTGTACTACTTGATAATTCTTCTGATAGTTGCCAATTGAGTTGTGCACGATAGTGCCGCTAAGGCGTGTGCCCACCGACGCGGTTGTCATTAGAATATTCTTTATGTTAACCGGGCGCTTTGCTGTTTCATCTCTAAATCTTTGCGCAGTTTGTAAATCCGGTAAAAATCCCAAATCCGCTTCGCCCGGGAACGTATCGATAAACGGATAGTTCGGAGGAACAATGCCCAGAGCGCCGGAGAGGTCGGGGTACCAGGAGCTGGTCAGAAGCCCCAACTCAATTCTATAGCCCTCGGGTCGTGACCATCGAGTATCTGAGCCAGCGTTTAGTTCAGTATGCCGAAAGTAGCGGCCTCCAACAAATTTCTCCGTAAAGGGCCCTTGAGCTGGGATATCTTGGTTTGCCACAAAATCATGATGTAGATTGGTAATGGTGACTCCGGGCTTGTATTCATCTGCTATGTCATTATCATAAGTACTGTTGATGGAAGAACTATAAAGACTAAATGGTGCCAGGGTATTGCCGTCTCTCTTGTCAGTAATGTGGGCATCAAAATTTATGCGCGGATTGATTCCAAAACCTATTCTTTGTTTGTAGGCAGGGTAAAACTCATCAGTTGTGTCTAGAAGCTGCTCCACATCGGTATCAAACGAAATCATGATATTGCGAGGAATATTTGTATGTGTAACCAGGGGGCCATAAGGGGCAGTGGCAGCAAAAGCAAAATTAACTAATTTGTTTGGCTTTGTACCCACACCACCAAGAGGAACCGTTCCCCCCATAGAAAAACGATAAGGACGCGCGTTTTGATATTTAATCTGAGTTTTGATGCTGCTTAAAATGCCTCCGCGGGAGCCGCTGGTGATACCCTCCTCGTCGCCGGCAAGGAAAAGTTGGTTGTTTCTAGCTGCTTCGTTTTTCCACCACAAATAATTGGTTGTTTCTAGGTCGTCGGCCGGCTTATGCAGATATTTCCACTTATTAATGGATGCCCGGTTTGAAGACCCCACTTGGCGACGGCTTGGTGCATGAGTGGGATAAAGGCCTGTTCCTTGAGGATCATCATCTGGGGATGAAATCGCATCTCCATAATCTACATTACTTTGAAGAGATGCCGAAAAAACATTGTCCAGCGCATCGACAAATTGAAAAATATTTCGGTACTTATTTCTCTCTAGTGTTGTGCTTTCGACTACTGTACGGACATTCTCTGCGAAATCCGCAGAGGCCGGCACAAGTTGGCCCAGCATATATGATAGTGACGAGTCGAACCACTTATAGAATTCGTAAAACTTATCAAAATCTATTTCATCATTTCCGACTTTCTCAAAAAACTTTTGTCTCATAAAGTTAAGAGACTTATATTCCTGTCGATATCGATTAACAGGCGCGCCAACGAGGTTGTTGAAATCCTGCATAGTGCCAAAAAGATTTATCATGTCCTCGGAGACTACCTTTGACATACTCTTCTCAAAAGAATAGAAATAGTTAATCGGTCGAGAGTCTATCTTAAACACTTGTTGCTCGTCAGTAGTTAAAACATTCACCATGTCAGCCGGTGCAATGACCTCTAGATCATTTAGTCGTGACGAAACAAGGTACTCTTTCTTGATTGACGAACTCGCTAAGCTAGCAAAACCGTATCCTTTACCGGTATGCTGAATATTCATCACTGTTCCGAATTCTCCGTACGTACTTTGTGCAAGAGCAAGAGAGCCAGAAGACTCATCAGCTACTACAAACTGGCCAGAGGCGTTAGAGCCCGTATTTTGACTAAACTCCCAATTGAGCGCAAGCGTATCAAACTTTGTGGGGTCACCGTACGACGCAGTCGTGTTCCACGGGAAGGCATACAGGCTCGGCCGTCGAGCACCGTGGTTGTCGGCGTCGAGGGCATGAGAAATTAGGGCCCTGTCGTCGACATAATCGACCCAGTAGCGACAAGCATCTACTTTCACATCCGACGTCTGTAGAACCACACCAGTAAAATCTTGGCGGTGGGCGCCAACAAAAACTCTCTTACTGCCGCTTATAAAGCCAGGGAACTCTGCAAATACATCAGCTACGCTACTAGAAACCGAGAAACTATTGACAACTTCGGCCGAGCGGACCTCGACACCCGAGAACACCACCGTATAAGAATCATTCGCGGCTTCGTCCGCATAAAAAGCTAAAGGATATCGCTCAGGCTTAATTCGAACTGATAAATTCCATCGTGTATCTTGATAAACATCTGCATATTGAGAAGATGTCAAATACGGAACATGGCCACCGGTGGAGCCGGTGAGAACGAAAGTAACGTTAGGAGAGTTTAACTCGTCTCGTACCGCAAATACTTGGAAATTGACATCGTCGCGAGGATCCCAAAGATATACCGCCTGATCAAGATATGCACCATGAACCCCGAAAAGGGAGGCACTTATGGTGTTGGTGTCGGCGTAGGCAAGAGTGGAGATACCTGCTTTCGAGGGGAACAAAATGTCAGCCTCTAGGGTGCTTGGATATCCGTCCAAGGAGCCCGTCGAACCAGAAATAAAGCCGCTTGTGTTTTCAAGGTTTAAGGTATCATAGCTGGAGAAAACTACCGCGCCCTGACTGTTGGCTGAATTAAAATCAACCATTCTATCGCTGGTTAGGATATCTCTTCGGTTTTCTCTAAATTCATAGTCTGTGTTTTTCGCATACATGTTGAGTTTGATCAACTCATCATCAATTCCAAAACAGCGGATAAGATTCCTAAAGGACTTTTCTGTTCCTTTGGACTTATAGATATAGGTTAAATTGTTATAGATATTTTGATAAATAATATTCTTAGTATCATTAAGCGATTTTTCGTATATCTTGTCTTCGCTTCTATCTGCTAGTTTTTCTAGTATATCCGCGTCCAAAAAAATATTAGGAGCCACAAAACCATATGAATTTAGTAACTTATTACTAAAGGGATAGGGCTTATTGCTACCACTTATATATTCAACATCTTTTAAGGCATTCATAGAGCCCATCTGCATATGCAGTGTGTCAAAATAACTTGCCATTATTTGTGTAAGATATTTTACGTTTCTTTGTGCAGCTTCGTCTTCTTCCGTAATCCAAGCAGGCAAAGAAGCATAAATTGAGGCGTTGTTCATCCCGTCATATTCTGAGCCAGTTAAGACGAGATTTTGTTTTAACGTAACAACATCTGGGTGTTCAGGGTAAATAATGGGGTCTTTAAATTCCTTAATTGCAGAATTTGAAAGGACAATAGCAGACCCGGTGTTGCGGGAATTACTTGTATAACCGGTCCAAGCACCATTTGACACTCGGCCTGAATAGTCTAGTACCGTGCTGTCGGTGGCTGTAATACCAGTGATGCCTTCGTTGAATTTAAAATATATCCCCAGGTCGGTATTTACCTTTGCTTGCGTATCACTAAATGGAGCTGGGTCGCTGTTGGTTCCCCCTCCTACTTGTGAAAACCAATATCTTCCTATATCTTTGGAGGAGCGTTGAGTCTTCCAAAAGCGAAACTCATCAACCGATGCACTAAGTTTTCCAGACCCGGCGGCAGCTGGGGTGGCTAACGTTTCCGATCCGGGAGGGGGAGTGATTAGTGCGCCTAGGCGTGCGCGGAGGCTTGTGGGGTCCCCGTCGAGAAGGTTGAGCTTGCCGGTGTGGTCGGTGGTCTGGTTTAGATCCCCATCCACATAAAATTTTGTTCTAACCATACCGCCATTGAAGGAGCGAAGGCTAAGTGCATAATGGTGCCATGCGCCGTCAGCAAGTGACTCTGTGGTGAAAGTGGGGGACGTAACGGATGCGGAGAGCAGGCCTGCCGTCCCAGAAAGGGCTGTAACCGTGATCGGGTTAAGGCCATCTACTGTGCCGCTAAGCTCTACTGCGAAACGGGTATAGTCTACCGACGACGATGCGGCGCCG
>Ga0209756_1004132_pt1 | contig 11414 bp, 8 predicted proteins | sample ETNvirenome_6_85_FD_184071 | JGI IMG/M metagenome (GOLD analysis project Ga0209756, IMG submission 184071) | Marine viral communities from the Pacific Ocean - ETNP_6_85 (SPAdes) (version 3) | ecosystem: Environmental > Aquatic > Marine > Oceanic | place: Pacific Ocean | collected 2013-06-19
TCCCGTTGACCGCCGCCGAGGCCACCGCTGCAGGTGCCGCCGCCGATGCCGTCGCCTCCTGGGCAGGCTTGGGCGACTGGGCGTGAAGGAGTCAGTTCCACGCCAAATCGGTCTACTCATTTACTCGGCCTGGACCACCGACCCTTTCTCCAGGGCACAGGAGCGGTAAGGGTGACCGTAGATCCCACAAAAAAAACTAAAAAGTTAGCTAATATAATTCCCTTATCCTGTTATTAGTTATTCGTGAGTAATGAAAGCCTCTAAAAATTCGAACGATCTCTCATCCAAATCATTGAAAATTTCTAATGTTATTTCCTTTTCAATATGAGCCGAGATCTGATTGATGGCAATCAAATTTTCTTTTGTGAAACATTTTTCTGCCTCCAAAAACTCTTTACAAAATTGAGAAATTTGCATTTCTCCATAAGTTTTATCCACCCCGATCTCTAATTTATTAACCACCACAAAGTTTCTCAATCTCATATCTTTGATCTCATTCAAGATTCCTTCATATTTTTCATCATTGTTAACCACAAAACCCAAATCTTCGAACCTCTTGAAACTTCCATATGCCAAATAATAAATATGATAGTAATGATACATAACTGTATTATCACAATTTGTATTTCTGAGTCTGGTATCCAATTTGATCAATTTAACTCCAAAACATTTAGCCAAATACATCATTAACATCATCAAAACAATCTCATTATTGAAAAAGGTATCCCCTGAAAATAAATCCAATTTAGACAGCTCCCAAGTCTTATCTTTCAAATTATGAAAATTGACATTCATATATCCTTCACAACCTTCAATATCTTTGATGGAAATTAAATCAATATCGGTTAAACGATTTCTTCTTCGTTTCATACATATTTCATAATTTCCATCATATTCCTTGATTATTTTTATCTTTTTTCCCAAATCATCCTGTTTATTCATCACTACATTCATATTTATTTCGGTTTTGACTTGATAGTCTCTATCTCGATACACTTCTGAAAAATCAGTCCCAAACAGATCATAAAAATTTTGAAATGAAACTTGTAATCGATCTATCCCGCAAGTTAATTTTTCCACTTTTTTATACATTTCTCGTAATCCTTGATAATCTATCTTATCTTTACCAATAGTTTCTGCTTTGATTTTAAAAGGAAGTAAGATTGGCTTTTTACCTCTTTTCTTCTCTCTTCCCATAATAGCATCTTGTAACCAAATAAATTCACTGTCACTGTAATTGTAAATTTCTTCTAATAATGTTTTCATTTCACCAGTTTTTCTAATACTTAATTGTTTTTCTGGATTGTAGTAAATCAAATAATCAAAAGTAGAAATAAATCTCATTCCAGAATTGTAAGCATAATCACTAAATTTACGAAATTTCTCTGTTAAATCTGCCTTTTTGAAGTAAACAATATCTACTGTTCCGTGAACTAAGCAGAAAAGTCGAGCCCCTGCAGGAAGATAAAATCTGTCATCTGGTTTAACATATTCTCCGGTATTCATTTTAATATCTGCTTCTAGTAAATCATCTTGGCATACTAAATCTCCAAAAGACATAACAATAGCTGATTTTCCTTTCTGTAAGGTGACAATATTCCTATTGATTTTAGCCTGTATCTGGGCTTCTGATTCTGTATAGGGACCAACAACTTCTTCTTTCAATCTTTTTCCTTCTTTGACTATTTTCTTGACCCAGTATCCTCCATCTGGATATTTTTCAAAAGCTTTGAAAACAATTTCAAAGTTATCTAAAGTATCCGGTTTTAAGAATAGATCGGGTGAAACAACAGGAGGTTGTTTCAAAGTTTCTTCAATAAAGTAAAGTAAATTAACGTCTATAGATCTCCCTTTTAATGTTTTGTTGAACAGCAGATTGGAGTATTTTTGAGTAAAACCTTTTTCTGTTTCAGTTTCTTTGCTCATCCGGATTCCTTGAACAATATTAACTCCTCTGATGGCTTCTCGATCAGGTTGAAAACCGGAATCACACCACTGGGATCCAAAAACAATACAATAAGACCATTCCTCTAAATCAATACCAATATTAGCCTTTTTCTTAACTTGAGTTCTAAAATTCTCTAACATTTTTCTGTAATAACTATCAGATTCTAAAATATAAGAATTTTTAATCAAACCACTGGAAACTAAATTTTGTCCAATAAGTACTTTCTTTCTCAAATCTCTAATTTCTCTTTTGACAACTATTTTCTCTTCTTTACCCAATTTTGTGTCTAGCAGTTCTCTTTCTTTTTCAGCAATCTCATTTTCTAAATCTATTAAATCTCTTCTATTTTTCTTAGTAAAATCTTCAAAATCTACCATTGTTGGTATTTCATATTTTCCAAGCTTATCATTCCTAACCAACAAAGTATTGAAATTTTTACTCTTGGTCTTAAATCTAATCCCTTCTGGTTTTTCTAACCTAACATCTCCTAATTTATTTCCTTTGGTATACTTAACATTTTGATAATGAATAGCAAGATATTCATAAGGAACTGACTGCGTTTGAAGATATTTTAACTTGAGAGCGTTTTCTTTGGTGGTAAAGAAAGCAAAAAGAGGTCGATAAATTGTATCGTCGCTGCATTTTTTGTAGCGAATGAAATCACTAGGAACACAATATTGTGATACTTTCAAGACATCCGGAAGAATATTATAACCAAAAAGTTTGAATCTAGTGGCTTCTTTCAGTGGAATAGAACGGTCTAAACCTATTAAAGATCCCTTCAAATAGTTAGGAATCTTTTCTTTCAGTTTCTTTCTTTTTTTCAATTCTTCTATAGATTTGTATTCTACATTAGCTTTGAAAAACTCTTCTTCTAGGTTTTCTAAAATAGATTCAGGGACAGACTTTTCATCTGTTAGCCATAATCTATTATATTGATAAATTTTGTTTATATTTTCTTTATCCATTTTTATATTTACTTATTTTCTCTTTTCTTTTCTTCTTTCTCTATTATATTATAATATCTATAATATAACAATAAATTAGGCTCGAAGAACCTCGGCAAGGCGCTCGAATTCACTTCGGCTATCGTTGTGTTGAATCATATTTTCTCGGAAAATTTGTACGGCTTGCTTCACCACATTAATATCTGTGATGAAATCCGGGATATCGTTTCCGTCAACTACATCATGATAGACTCTTTCCGCCATCACGTTTTTGGTATACATAGCTAGAGTGTCCATATCGCGACCAAAATATTTGAAAATGACAAAATTATCCTTCATCACTTTAATTAATTCGTCACAATATTCAATTTTCCAGTTTCCAAGTGCCAAACGCTGGATGAAAATCTTAGTCAATTCTTCTGGAGTATAGTCTTCAATCTCAAACTTATTGGTAAAACGAGATTCTAAACCTTGCTGAACTTTGAAAGGGCCATTGTAAATATCGTTTTTGTAACCACTAAAGACAACGATTAATCTGTCGGAAAAATCATCCATATACTGGTTGATAACGGTCAAAGCTTCCTTTCCATAAGAATCGCCAAAACCATGAGAATTATTGCATAAATTATAAGCTTCGTCAAAATAAGCAACACCTCCAAGAGCATCGTTCATTGCTTTGGTGGCTCGGTGAGCAGTGTCTCCGACATAACGACTGATAACATCATTTCTATTGTAAACATAAAATGGAAGATCTACATTATCAGATGTCTTTTGCATTTCTTTGTCAATCTCAACTTCCATTCCATTATAGGTTTGAGTTCTAACAGTATTGAGTTCTTTAACCAAATTCCCAGAATCATCGATAATGTTATTGGATCCGGTTAAATCGTTAAACATTTCTGAATAAACGCCTTTTGGAATTCTATCTTTGACACTGACAATATTAGAAAGAGTTCTTTTAGAAATAGTAGAAACTCTTCCAAGATTCATCACCACCTTAGTACACATTTTCAATTTATCTTTGTATTCTTTAATATCTGTTTTCTGTTTGCGAATAATTTCGTCTTGCAGTTTATTGAAAGAATTAATTTTTTTGTTGGAACTTTCTCCTCCATTAAGAAAACCCATTCCAATCCATATCTTACATAAAACTTTGGCAACCGTTGTTTTACCGCATCCAGGAGGACCGCACAGCAAACAGTGTTTTCTGTCTTTCTCTTGGTAGATACCTTTGGCATTGGCACTGATAAAAGTTTTAACTTGTTTGACAATCTGAGACTTAATTTTTCTCATTCCAATAACATCGTTTAGTTCTTTGAGCGAAGAAATTAACATTTTCCTATCTTGAAAATGATTACCAATTCTACTATCTTTCTTTTCTAATTCTTTGATAAAGGTGGTTAAATCTTCCATTTTATAAGTTATAAATATTAAACATTATGCATTTTTGCTGTCATCTTTACTTTCTTCCTCCGTTTCTTTATCCGGTTCTACTTCCTCTTTTTTTGTTTCTGATTCTACCGGTTCTGCAACTTCTTCACTTTCTTCTAGGAGATCATCTAAAGAATCTAGATTTTGGCCTTCACCTTCAAAGCTATCTTTTTGTTTGTTACTGCTAAAATCAAAAGAACTTATTTTAATGATAATGTAAAGAAAGATAGTAAAAAATAATAATCCAGTACTAATAGAAAGACTTAAAACAAAAAAATCTCTGGGAGAATTAAGAAGTTTTATTTGAGGTCTACCAAAAGATTGTACTTTTTTTCTAGTCAAGCCCTTTTCCATTTTATATATTTTCCTATTATATGTTTAATTTTGTTTAATGCATTTGTATATATTATATACAAATATTTTCTCTTCTTTTTTTATTTTCTCTTCTTTTTTTATTTTCTCTTCTATAGAGAACATAAATAATCTTGAGTATAGTTAATATTATAAGGAAGATGAAATCCAGACATTCCAATAAAATCAGATTGATGGTAATCACTCAGAGCTTTTTCTTTTTTAATGATTCCGGAATCTCCAAGAAGAGAAACCATAATTTCGGTACAAGTAGTTTGATAATTTAAGTCAAGTGGTTGGTATTTATTTTTCTTGTACAGGAACCGATACCAACTCATATTCCATCCTCCTTTAAATTCTGACATATTATCTTTATTATGATAATAATATTCCAATATCTTTCTCTCTATTTTCTCTCCATCTTTTTTCTTTCTATTTACTATTTTCTCTTCTTCTCCTACAAAAGAGATAGTATTTTTGAGAATAGTGGTATTTTTGTTGAATTTGATCCACCTCTGATATGGAATCTTGAGAAGCCCTTGATATTTATCAAAATAGTTAGCATACTCAATAAAATATAATTCTTCTCCTTCCCAAACAGCAAGAGAAACGTGATTAAATTTAACTTTCATTAACAAATCTCCTATCAAATTTTGAGTTTTGTGATATGCTACCAAAAAAATATCCCCGGATCCGATATTTTCTTTCTTCAATTTTTTGATACTATATCCAGAAAAATCTTTAAATTTATAGTAGTTGTGTGTCATATATAATCCAAACAAAGTTATTATTATTACAAAATACAAAACAAATAATTTAATATATTTCATTTTATATTTTGTATATTATCTTTATCTTTACAACTTTATGTATTTGATAAAGATAAACAAAAATGAAAATAAAATATTAGTTTAGATAAGATAAGAAAGAAATGACAACTCATCATACAGATAATTGGAAAGTTAACTCAGATTCTTTTTATAGAGAAACGTCTGTCTCGATAGGAGATTTTGCTAAGATAGGAAAGATAGAAGGTTTTTGGGTAGAGATAACAGAAATTCTGTCGGAAAACAATTTTGTTGGAAAAATAAATAATGAGCTCATCATTCCTATTAATTATAAATACGGAGATTTTGTTATTTTTGAAAGAAAAAATATAATGAATTACAAATCTTCCAAGTTAGTTATTGTTGCTACGACAGATTATGTTTTCTATCGAGGTCTAAATATTTAATATATTCATAAATATCAATTTTATGAATAATGAAAACCGCAAACCGGTTTGTATTTGTCTTGGGCTCCTATCAAAACTTGTCCTTCTTTTACTTCACTGCATTTTGTAAATGGAGCATTCTGATAATGGTTTTTACAATCAACACAGTAAGCTTTTAACTGTTCTACATTGTCTGCTAACGGTATCAAATCTATAATATTTCCAAACTTCCTTTTGTCAGAATCTGCAACCAAACCAGAAACATGAACATGCTTCTTCATTTCTAATACCTTTCTAACAAAAGACTGTAAATCTGGATAAAATTGGGCTTCATCTACGGCAATATAATCTACTCCTTCTAGTTGTGTTAAATTGAGATGATTCAAATCTCCTATTGAAAGGGATTTGATATTTGGATTCATTTCTTTTTTGGAAGAAGAATGAGTTGTCAAATTACCACACTTATTTGTATTTCTTATGTCTTCTGAATAATTAATAATCAGACCTTTTTTCTCTTTTCCTTTGAACGAATGAATATCAAGATATGTATGGATTTTATGGATAAGGTTGGTGGTCTTTCCAGAAAACATAGGTCCAAAGGTTATTTCTAAATAAGAGGTCATTTTATTTTCTTTCTATTTATTTATTTTCATTTCTAATTTTTATCTCTTCTTATTTTACTTTCTGAGAATAAAATATAAGGAGAAGAAATAGAAAGATAAAGATAAATAAAATAATTTATAAAATATGTCTAGTAACAAACAAATAAATGAATTGAAAAGAATTATTAAATCGGATGAGAAGAGAATGAATAGAGGTGAAATCTCTTCTCCCTCTGGGGAAGTTTTTGTTTTGATTTTGATAGCTTTACTAGCTTCGGCGGCTCTCAGTATGAGTATCTATACCTATGAAGATAATAAAGATAAACCTTCTAGTGCTTTTACTAGTATTGATATTACAGGTAATACTGGAGGAGGTAGCGAAGAAGTGGTAGCTGTTGGAGGAACTAAATTAACTTTGGTTGCAGATACCGGGCTTGAAATTACCGGAACAGATACTAATAAGAGAATAAATTTTTTGAATACCGGAGGAGGGGGAGCCGGAACTCCCCAAGGTCCCCAGAGTAGTGTCCAGTTTAATGCAGGTACAGGTAATTTCGGAGGAAACATCGGCTTGAGTTTTAACCAAGGAACTTCTACTCTTAATTCAGCTAATATAATTACCGGTGGGTTATGTGCCAGTGGTCTAACATATCCAAGAAGTGACGGTTCAGGAGGTCAATTTTTAAAGACAGATGGTTCTGGTATTTTAACTTTCGATACAGCCCCTTCGGGTATTGGTTACGGTGTTTCCACTGATGGAGGTTTGGTATTAAATGGAACCAGTTTTGCTGCTGTAGCTGGTCAGGGAATAAACGTTAGTAGTGCTGGGATTTGTGTTAAATTACGACCCAGTGAATTTAATTTAATTTTAGATGGTACCGGTTTAGGATTATCTCCTATTATAACAGGAGTCTCTTTCCAAGGAAATACTATTGGAGTCAGTTATGGAGGAACTGGTCTTACAAGTATCGGTACTTCTCAATTCATTTATGGAATTGGAAATAATAATTTTGGTCAGGTGGGTTTATGTAGTGGTGCGTGTATTAATATATCATATAGCGATGATTATGTTACTATTGGTTATACAGGAACTGGAGGAGGGGTTTCAACTATTAATGAGTTAGGCGATGCATCTTCAAACGGAACTAATTTTACTAATTCAATTATGTTAGGACAAAGTATTACCCCTGTTACTAATTCTGTTTCTAATACAGCTGTTGGTATAGAGGCTATGGAGAATATCAATGGAGGAAGTGGTAATGTGGCATTGGGGCATAAAAGTTTAAAAAGAAATACAACGGGACGTCATAATACGGCTATTGGTGGATCTACTTTGGAAGGTATTGGTGCCGTACCAGGAACATCCTCTAGTGATAATACGGCAATCGGCACCCATAGCCTAGCGGACTATGGTTTAAATGGCGATGAAGAAGGTAAAAATGTGGCCATTGGTACAAATAGCGGATTTGATTTACAAAGTGGAAAAGAAAATGTGTTAATAGGATATCAAGATTTAGGAGCTACTGGTTTACTTAATAATACTAATTGTATAGTCATCGGGGCACGCGCTACGCCTACTACCACTACCACTAATCATGAAATCACATTAGGAGATGACAGGATTACAGCATTAAGATGTGCCGGAGAGACAATCGTCTCTCTCTCAGACGGAAGAGATAAAACTAATGTAGTGAATACTCAGTTTGGATTAAATTTCTTGAATAAATTGAGACCAGTGGATTATACTTGGCAGAGAAGAGTTTTAGAACCAAGTGACATCAATCATCCTAAAAATGGGAAAAGAAGAACCGGTTTCATTGCACAAGAATTGTTAGAAGCAGCAGGAGAAGATGGAAATAATATATTAGACTTAGTTTATCAATCCAATCCGGAAAGAATAGAAGCTAGATATGGTAATTTGGTTCCGGTTTTGGTTAAGAGTGTTCAGGATTTAAGTAACAAAGTTGCTATTTTGGAAGAAAGGATAGAAAAATTACAGAAATAATTTTTTGAAATAATTTATAATTTTGTATAAATTATTTTGATATTATATATATAAAATGGCAACTCCTGCGAAATTTACACTTAAGAATATTAGTGCATTACAATTGATGCAAAATAATGATGATATAACAAGTGGCGTGTGTATCACTCCCACGAACGGAGGTATGTCGGTAGATGGCAATGTTGATATAGGCGGAGGCTTGTCCGTTACAGGATTAGGTCACTTCACTGGAGGTGTTTCTATTTCTGGTGGTGCCTCTATTGGTCCTCTTTTTATAGGGGATAATATTCAAAATGTCGCAAGAGACAGGGTTTTAATTATCAGCGGGGATGATGGTCAAATCGGGACTTCTGCTTTCCCCGGAGGCGGAGGCGGAGCTACTAACCCAGCAGGTTCGAATACACAAATTCAATATAATAATTCGGGTGCTTTTGGTGCTAGTCCTAATTTTACTTTTGACCAAGACACAGCAGCTTTCGGTTTGTCTGGTTCCATTAGTGTCTTGGGCGGTCCGATAACTTTGGATACCACAGCAGGTGTTAGTTCAGTTCGTATCCAGGATAATACCACAAATCAAGGGGGTGAAATAATTTTGTATTCTAATAGTGGAGGCGGAGGGACTTCTGTTATAAATTTAGTAGCCGATGGGAACGGGGGAGAGAATTTTATTCAATTAAATAGTCAGGGTGGAAGCGAAGTAATTAGATTAGAAACATTAAATACTGGGACTGGGTTTGGGCCTGCACTCTTATTAACTAATTCAAGTAACACAACTCCGGATGTTGAGCTTTATGCATCTGGTCCAACTGGCGAGGAAGGCGAATTACTTATGTTTACTAAAGCCACTGGCGGGACTAGCACTATTAGTGTCAATCTTAGAGCTGGAAAGACAACAGGGGCAGCTGATAGAGCTGGCGGTATTTTAGAATTAAATAGATTGGATACCACCGGAACTGGGACTTGTGAACAAATTATAACTTTAGATTCTACAACACAAGAAATATATATTAATAATACTTCCGGAGTCAGTAGAGCTGTCTTAGATGGGTCAACTGGATCAGGGAGATTGAGGCTCCGTGATGCAAATGATATAGATAGAGTAGAATTAGTAGGTGTCAGCGGAGGTATCACTCTTAGAAATCAGGCAGGTGTAAGCACTTTTATTGGTGTTTCTGTTGATGCAAGCACAACTGCTGTGAGATTTGTCTTGCCTGGAGGAAATGGAAATAACGGCCAAGTATTACAAACGGACGGAAATGGTAATTTAAGTTACGTTGCACAAACCGGTGGCGGTGGAGGTAGCGGGGTTTCCGAACTAGGAGAATTAAACGATGCATACACGGATGCTTCCAATATCACCCTAGGTGTTTCTCCTGCAGGAATACAAAATAACACATTTAATACAGCTGTTGGTATTTCTGCTCTTTTTGCTATCACTTCTGGGTTAAATAATATTGCAGTGGGTTACAATTCAGGAGAAAGTTTAGAATCTGGGAGTCAAAATGTTGCTATAGGTGTCAGTGCTCTTAGAAAAGAAGCTCAAGGGAGTGGTTCGGTAGCTATCGGATACCTTTCACTGAGAGAACAGTTTCAGAATACCACTGCTAATGTATACAATACTGCTGTTGGCTGGGGTGCCGGAAGCGCTCTTACCACAGGAACTAGTTGCACATTCATTGGGGCTAGTTCCGGGTCTACAGGGAACGGTGATATTATAGGGAGTAATATAACCTGTCTGGGTTTCGGTGCTCAACCTTCTTTACCAGGTACAAGTAACGAAGTCACCCTAGGAAACACCCATATTACAACTTTAAGATGTGCTGACCAAACTATAGCTTCTCTTTCCGACGCTCGTGACAAAAACGATATCCGTGATTTATCTTACGGTCTTAACTTTTTGGAAAATGTCAGACCTGTAGAATTTACTTGGGACAGACGTGTTTTAACTCCTGATGACGAAAATGATCCCAAACAAGGTAAAAGAAGAGCCGGTTTCATTGCCCAAGAACTTCAAGAAGCTATGCCGGAAGGAGAAAACGATATCCTTGATTTGGTATACACTTCTAACCCTCAACGTTTAGAAGCTAAATATGGTAACTTGATTCCTGTGATGGTGAAAGCTATTCAAGATTTAAAACAAGAGGTAGATACCATCAAAGAACACCTTAATTTAGAATAATTATATTATATTATCAATATTTCATATTATACAAATATGAAATATGAAATATGAAATATGAAATATTTGTAATGTAAAAATGACTCATGAAATTACAGACATATATGTGTCGGAGACAGGAAAATATAATTTTGGGACTCCTACTAACCCAGGAGTATTCTTACAAGGAATGAGAACAAGTTCTGGTATTAGTGTAAATGGGACTTTTGTCATGGGAAACAATTATGTAAATTTTGGTGTTTCTGCTGGAAATGGTGGATATGGATTTGGGGTTAGTTCAGGGGGTTCTATCATTGTTAAAAATATGGGAGGGGATTGGACTGTGATAACAGATATCGGGAGCGGTGGTGGTTCTACCGCTCCTGGTGGAGCTAATGCTCAAGTTCAATTCAATGATGGTGGAAGTTTTGGAGCTTGCGCTGGTTTTACTTTTGATAAATCTACTAATTCTTTAGCGATTGATAATGGGGAAGTAAAAGTGGGTAATAATGGTTTAGGAGGAACATACGCTATTCAGTTAGGAGATCCGTCAAATCCTGATAATCCCGTATTAACTATGTCAAAAATTGCTGGTTTGATTGCATTACCTAGAATAAGTATGACAGCTGATCGGGGTGGTTCTTCTATTAGAATAAAATCTGGGGCATCGGGTGATATTTTATTAAACGCGGGAAATACTTCTGTTAACGGACCTGAAATACTTTTGAGGAATAATTCGGGGACAAGTGTATTGTCTCT
>Ga0209756_1004143_pt1 | contig 11393 bp, 10 predicted proteins | sample ETNvirenome_6_85_FD_184071 | JGI IMG/M metagenome (GOLD analysis project Ga0209756, IMG submission 184071) | Marine viral communities from the Pacific Ocean - ETNP_6_85 (SPAdes) (version 3) | ecosystem: Environmental > Aquatic > Marine > Oceanic | place: Pacific Ocean | collected 2013-06-19
ACGCCCCTTCCGGTGCAGAACTCACCGCAATGGGCGGGGGATCGAGCGGGACGGCCGTCGACTGGGGTATGGGAACCTATGATCTTACTTTCGAAGTTACATATGCTGCCCGGGCCGGCATATATAGCGGTTATTATTATACTACAGCCGATGGTGGCCGATTTGTAGGCTACTCAGAAGACGATGAAGCAGTATATGATGACGGTGGAGAGCGGATTTCTGCGTTGAATTCCGCCGCTAGTGATGGTTCTTATCATGATATGATAGATTTTTGTGATATAGTATCAGCCAATGCAGATGGCATGAAAAGTTATTGGAACGACACCCAGTCCTCCACCGGGGACGCAGTCTACATCGGCTCTAATATTACCCCTGTTACTCCGGTTTATTTTCTTTCCGAGTCGGGAGATACTTTTTCGCAGAATATCAAAGAGGAGGGCGCCCAAGCCTTTGGGAGCAATCCCAGCAATAAAGTGATTTGGATTGATCAGTATTATGATGTATCTATCAGCGATATCAACTCTTCGAACGAAATCGAAACAGTCAGCACAAAATGGTATAATCAGCTTGCACTATCAGTAATACAATCTTCGAAGACGGCCTTGGGCGGCACGGCCGCTTGGACAGGGGACATGAAGTTCGCCACCGGATTTGTTCAAGAAAGCTCATTTTCAATTTTATATGCGGATCCTAGTATAATTGATACGGTAATGGATAAGATACAAGCCGAAGCCGGCAATTATACCCTTTATTCACAGGAGGACCCGACTGTCGAGTCACACATAGATGTCTCCTCGTTAGACGATCTGGCCTCGCACTTTGACATGACAGCCGATGAGGTGCTCAGCGAAATTAGAGAAAAACTAGAATATGCTGCCAATTATCCATATGAAGCGTTCAATGGCAGTGTCACACCAACCCACGGAGACCGACTATATACGGCTGCGGAATATGAAGCCCAATTCGGTAGCGACGGTTCTGGAATTTCCAGCGGCGCCGGCACCTTCATGAGCACACCCGGCGCCGGGGGAAGTGCCCGTGGTGCGGTTGTGGGAACCTTGGGCGGAACATCATGGCCAAAGCGGGGTACTTAAGGATAATATAAATGAATGTCAAAAATAGAACATATATAAATCCGGAATTGTTTAGCAATTCTGGCGATCCATTTCGAAGTACAATAAAGAAATATTGGCACGTCGACACCGGCCAATTGCAGTTTGGAGGGGATGAGGCCCCCGGAAGTCCAGCTGCGTCTCCCACTTCTATGTATGCGATCCGAGGCGCCCCTCACGCAGCCCAATTTGACATCGATGGCGCTTTAGTGTCGCGAATTATCGTGGGTCCGGAATTTCTTCGATCCGAGCCCATGTGGTACAACTACAGACTATCTGCGAAGATAATTGGCAACGAATCCGTGGGCGCCATCGAGGATGACGATCACTGGAGAGAGATCGTTTTATCAATTGTGGACACCGGCACGGAATATGTAGATAGTGTTTTTGATGTTGACCTGCCTATGAATGATCGAGAAGTCGCGGCATCAAACTCGGGTCAGAGCCAGCTAGCTGGCGATGTTGATTATGTATACAACTATTACGAAACAGGGTATGAGGAGTACACACAAACAACAACTGTGTCCGAGACATTGTTGCCAAATTTGTATGTTTTTTCTTCTGCACTTTCTGCAGCCGATGATACTATAATCGAAACCCCCACTGGCGACACGCGAGTAGAAAGGGGCACGGGCTTGGGGTATTTTAAGGATCCGATATTCCTTAAACACATTACTTTGAATAGTGCTTTGTCTGAAGGTTTTATGTATGCTTTACGAATCAAGAAAAATGATGAGGACGAATTTTACCTAACAGCAGATGAGTTCTATTCAATTGAGCGATACATGAGAGAGCATGCAATTGTATCAGCCACCGCCGCAACAAGCCATCTTTCCAGAACGTTGGAGGATCGATTTAGCAATTTGATGTTCCCTGTTGGCTCATATAGCGAATTGGTTTCTTATAATGGTAGTGCGATTTTGTTTCCATTTTACAGTAGAATAACATTTGGTACCGAGGAGACTATAGTTAGAGACAGTTCTATGTGGCCCGCCGACAGTACGACTGGTGAAAGTTCTCAAATAAAAGATTTGTTTACGGAAACGAACCTCTTTTGTTCTTTTATGCAAGATATGATGGAATCATTTTTCTTAGCTAGTGAGGGTGAGACTTCGGTAGTCGAGGAACAATATTCAGAAGTATTTAGGCGTCCAATGTTGGCGGCCGATGATTCCTTAGACGGTATAGTTACCACTAACAGAGAAATACCACTACGAGGACTTGATATGACTGAGTGGTGGGAGAACTATTATGCTTCTTCTGGTACCGTGTCAAATGCTATGTCTGTAATATTTGGCAACATGTCTATGGAAACGCGCTTAGCCACTAGTGAGGATTATGTGGTCTACAAGAATATGTTGATGATAATTTTTGCTGCAAAGCTTCGAAGCATTATAGCAGAAAGACATAGAAGGTTTGATGATATTTTAAGTGGCGCCAAGTCATATGCAGAAACTGTTATATACAGGATTGCAAAATTCGAGGGCAGATTAACTGAAACTCAGACAAAGACCGAGATCCCCGTCCAGAATTTTTGGATACCAGATACAAATGAAACTGAATTGGTTGACATCATTGATACACAAGTTAAGTTTGATAAAGACTATACTTATATTGTTTATGCATATAAGATTGTTATTGGGACAAAATATGGATATGAATCGGTAGCAACCAGTCGTGTTGTAAGCAGAACAGATCCGAAAAACACTGCGGCCGGCCTAGAACCGAGGCTGTGTGTCGAATTGGTAGATACAACGACTAACGAGATAGTTGAGCAGCGATTGCCATTTAATTTTGCCGACACCGATGCGCTAACACGAAATACGACTTATTTTTATACAGATGAAGATAATGAATTCATAGCAGAATTTGATATTGTTTTCGCCCCTTCAATCAGGGTATATGAGATTCCCTATATGATATCGAGAGGGGCGATTGTTGATTCGCCGCCCATTGCTCCCGAAGTAACAATATTTCCATATAAAGGCACCACCGACAAGATAAAATTATTTATGAAGGGCGCGATAGGAGAACTGAGCTTAGAGCCCATAACATTTGTTCCAGAGGAGGTCGATGCGATCACAAGATTTCGAGACTCGCGAAATGTTAGCAGAGCAACAGATGAGATTACATATAGATCGGACGATTATCCAAAGTCTTTCCAGGTCTACAGGACCACGGTTAAACCAACTGATCCGAATTATTCTGACTTTATAGGAAAATTGTATAAAACTGTTTCAACAAATTGGCAAGATTCCGGGGAGGTACAATATGCAGCTGCAGCTGCTCTTGACGACGAGATTTCGCCAAATAAGAAATATTATTATGTTTTTAGGGCAGTTGATGTACATAATAATGTATCATATCCTTCCCCCGTATATGAAGTTGAATTAGTTTATGATGGCAACTCTGTTTATCCACTAATTAATACAATTGAGTTGGAAATTCCAGATGGCAGAACATATAAGAAGTCAGGAAAGAGGCTGCTTAAAATCAGACCAGTATTGGATCAGAGAATAATGGATGAGTATCATAGCGGTTTTGATAGCATAGAATCAGCAAAAGAACTAATTATAACTAATGACCCGCCAGAGATTGATCTAAAATTGGGAACAGCAGAGAATCCAATCTGGGGTCAAAAATTCAAACTTCGCTTGACTTCAAAAGATACAGGTAGAAAGGTTGACATTAACTTTGAATTTAAGAAACAACATGTTGTAACTCAATTTGAAAACACATAGCGTTTATTAATATTTGATACTAATTATAGGATGAAGAGGTAATAAAATGGCATTTTTAGATAATTCCGGTGACATCATACTGGATGCAGTCTTAACCGATACTGGAAGATTTAGATTAGCAAAAGGCGACAATAGCTTTAGAATTAAGAAATTTGCTCCGTTTGATGATGAGATAGATTATACACTTTATGATTTGAATCATGCTAGCGGTAGCGCGTATTACGATATACAGATTTTGCAAACACCAATACTTGAGGCATTTACCAATAACGCCTCATTTGCACATTCAAAATTGGTGTCCATTCCAAGGACAAACATCTTGTACATGCCCGTGCTTAAGCTAAATGAGTTGCACGGCTCAACATCAAGACACTCTAATTCTTCGTTTGTTGTGTGTGTTAACAAAGATACCGAGGACGCCCTCGGCGGCACAACCACTGCAACAACGGTGACTGGAATTTTATATGGCGCCACGTTGGCAAATGCGAACTATATCAGAGTAGATTCAGGATTGGACACAGATTTTGAACTTTCGCCATCTAGGACAATACCGTCAGATCTGGTAGAAACGCAGTATATGGTTAAATTAGACAGAAGGTTTGGTACTCCAACAAATCCTAGGACCAATACAAGGTATACGCCTGCTTTCGTTGACGATGATCAAATTGCCACGTATATTATTCCTGGCGCACCAATAAACGACACAGGCCGATCTGAGACGACGCAAGTAATCCGCGGCCCCCGTGGCACAAGATTGGATGTGGCAATTGCCGCTTCATTGGATTTGGCGTCAAGTGATACATTGTTTACGAATATCGGATTCACAGAATCAGATGGAACTTACGTTTCTGGTGTAACTACCAAAGGCTTGGACGCTACTTTAAGAATAGAAGGGATGACTATCGGAAGCAGCATTGATATTCCTTTACGATTTGTTAAGAAAAGTTAATTAATAGGATAAAAACATGGCATCAGTTTATAAAAGCTTTACTAATAGCGATATTATTTCAACACGAACACAACTACACGAAGCAATTCCATTGACTGGAACAATTGTTTCTGGAACATATAGTGAAAATAATATTAAGAACTATTCACACGGAATGTTTCAATCAGTTTACGATTATCCGTATTTAAGTTCTTCGTCTAATCACATCTTTGACATTGCAGTCGGGTATTCGAACAATTCTAATCTAAGTGCTAGCACTGCGACTCAGAATGCAAAAAAGATTAATATGTACAATCAAATGGCCCAAGTTTTGGTTGGGCATGACGAGACAGGTGCAATTAGAGAGTTTGACGAAGATGGCAACATAATTGCCGGCGGCACCAAGATGAAAGAGGTTTTCTTTATTAACTTCTCTCGCTTGCTTGTCAAGGACGAAATTAAGAAGGGTTCATACTCAATGATCGTGGCCACTGGGTCCACTTACGCTCATGGGTTTGATGGCGCTGCCGAAATAACCCTTAGCGATTCGGGATCTATTACCTCGTACAAGTCCAACTCTCCAGCCGGTGAATATGGGTTCTTGTACGTTGAAGACACATTAGATGTCGGACGCGACGAGGTTCCTGTAGGGTTAATTTATTATCAAGCTGGTATTTGCGTCTTGACCGCTTCTGTTTTCTCATCTGGTTCAGTCGGCGCTGACTCGCATGGCGATGTTGGTGGGTCTAGCGAACACCAGGGTCTTGCCGACGTTGCAGCCGATGCATATTTTGGCTCCGCTCTTGCCGGCGATGGAAATGATGCATATTCGACCGTTCGCAAATCGCTCGTCAGTGGTTCAATTTCTGGATCTTGTAACGGCCTGAGAAATAGAATTAAGAACATCCAGTTTAACAATACTACAGAACTTCACTCGACAATTTACTTCTGCAGAATCAATCATAACGAATACAATTACAGCGCAAACCCAACATATCTGACAGCTAGTAAGCTGCGCGTAAAGCAGAAGTCAACAGACAAGCCAGTGTCATACGTCACAGGCATTGGACTCTACAGTCAGCAAAACGAGCTATTAGCCGTAGCGAAATTATCAGAACCCCTTAAAAAGACGCCGGTCAACGAGCTTACCCTTAGAGTCAGGCTCGACTACTAAGGAGGCGGCTCCATGCCGAAATTCAAATTTAAGCCCGGCGACATAATCAAGAACCAGATAAAAGCTCATCCTCGATGTGAGTTTTTTATTTGGGATTCTAAGATTTTCTATAATAACCGCAGCCTAGAGCAAGGTGAGAATACGGACAATATTTATTCGTGTCTTCGAGGGCCGTTTAGTGGAAGTCAGGCCGGCTCTGGTTTTATATCGTTGTATGAATACAATATTGATCGCGTACATGATGAGAGAACAGATGGAACGATCCAAAGACATGCTGCCTATATCGGTCCAGACACTGATCGTGTTACGAAGAACAATCTTATCACACCTTATATTATGGCAAGCTCTGATGGCGTTGGTATAAAATTTAAAAATGTATCACCCGACGATTATCGCGCAGTTATAGCAGATTATGACTATGTAGACCCGTCCAGACCGCTGGCCGTGGGTCTCGGCTCTTTAGCCATAACTGGCTCAGCAGTCATGACCTCAAGCATTCATAGGACGTTTTATCCCGAAGATGATTGCGATGACAACAAATGCAGAAAGCACATCAGATCCTTAAGAAATGTTTTAGGACACTATGTGCCCCTATCTCCACATTTTTCGTTCCAGCGTTCCGACGACAATGCCCGTCCAGCACTTGAAGATCGAGTGACCTATAACGGAGAGACGAGAGACTTCCTAGCCCATCCTGTCAATATGATTAGCGTTCCATCAATATTTTATGGATCAACAATTAAAAGAGGATCTGTCAGCTTAAAGTATTATATCACAGGTACTTTAATTGGCGAATTGCGAGACGATAGGCAGAACGGTACACTGATCCAAGTAGGCCCCACCGGTAGTGTGGGTTCTGGATCCACAGCCGGCATAATAATGTACAATGAAGGAATTGTATTGCTAACAGGCAGCTGGGATCTGGGCAACGCCAAAGAAGATGGCAGTGGTTCTCCGTTACATAAATTGGATTATAAAAATACAAATGCTAGCTTTTCAAGCAATGCTGTAACATCATCTTGGTTATTTTTTGGCGCAGGTGGTAATGATGGAACCGGCTCACAGAATGATGGTTCAACAAGTCCCGGTAATTATAATCGAGTATCTGCTAGTTATAACTTTTCTTTTCAAGGGACATCGTATGTTCCAACGTTGACAATGTTTGCGCATGCGCCAAAGGGCAGGCTAAATTATTCAAACAATGTAACATATTTAACTCACAGCTCTGCTGGAAACTTTCGAAAACCCAAAAAATCAAATATTAGATTTATAGAACAAAGTCAGGTTAAAATTAAAAATACCGTGTCTTCTTCTGTACTTGATGCAACGGCAAGTTTTGCAAAACAGACCTTTATTAGTAAAATTGGAATCTATGATGAGAATGATAGGCTAATTGCAGTTGCTTCGGTGGCAAAACCAGTTAAAAAATTGGAGAATAGGGATTATACTTTTAAGATAAAGCTGGACATATGAATGATTTTGGGATTAGATGTTTCGACCAGTATTACTGGCGCCACGCTGATAGATGAGAATGGGGACATTGTTTTTAACGAGGCGTGGGATACGAGGAAGTTTAAAGATTTTTTTGACAAAGCAGAGTTTATAAAGGAGAGAATAAAACATGTTTATGGGAATTTTGGCACTCACCATGGTAATGTTCACGATATCGGCATTAGGCATATTTTTATCGAGCAATCGCTCCAATCTTTTAGAAGCGGCTTTTCTTCGGCAAAAACACTTTCTACATTATCGCGGTTCAATGGGGTCGTTTCCTGGATATGTTTCAACTATTTCAGAATCAAACCAGAATATATCGCCGCCACCACAGCAAGAAAGTTGTGTGGTATTAAAGTTCCCCGAGGGAACAAAGCTAAAGATGTAGTTTTGCAGCATGTGATTGACACAGAATCTTCATTTATTTTAGAATACACAAAACATGGAAATCCAAAACCTGACACTTTTGATCGTGCAGATTCGTTAATTATCGCAAAAGCTGGCTACTTATTATGTAAGGAAAAGCTAAATAATGAAAATAACCAAGGCCAGACTCCGAAGCTTGATAAGAGAGGAACTAGTTAGGGAAATTTCTAGACGAGAGATTAACAATACAATAGCTGCTATAAAAGGCAAAATGGAGTCAGGCGACCCATATTTTCCACAGAAGTCAGAAGCGTTTATTGAGCAAGAGGCGGAAGACATAGCAATGTCTGGTAGGGTCGAAGATGCAATGGCTATTTTAAGAAAGATCGGTGGCGAAAGAGGTATAAAAGCAGAAGAGGTTTTAGAAATCTTAGTTCAAAGGGCCCTGTTGTCTCCAGATTGGCGCGCCGCCGAACTTGAAAAAAGTAGAAAAGAATATGAAAAACATTATAAGCTTAAGCCGCGCCCAGCCCCCGTGCCAAAAATGTCGAGTAAATTCTCACCCGAACCGGCCGCTGCCCAAACTGTTGCTCTGCCTGAGAATGCATTGAGAGAAGTGATTAAAAGATATTTATCTGCAAAGCTAAAGACTATTTAATACAAGAGGACTTATTATGAAACTATTAATGGAAAATTTTCGAAAATTTGTTATTGAAGAAGAAGTCAACAATTATATAAACAATACCCATAGCTTAACTGAACAGCAGCTTAGAAAGTTTGTCGCGACCCAATATGCCAAGAAAAATATTATTTTATCCGAACAGCAATTAAACGAAGTAATGCCCAAGTGGCTAAAAATATTGGGAGCAAAAGCGGCAATGCTCGGTACCGTTAGTAGTCTTGCTATGGGAACAGTTGCTCAAGCGGGGGTAATTAGCGACATTCCAATTAGTACACCAGATGGAAGTGAAGCGGCTTATACTTTAACTGCTGATGAAATTCAACTCATGGCAGATACTATTGAAGGCATGCCCGATGAAGTCGCGGATTCCGAGACCGACGAAGGAGAAAGCATAAAGGATTGGATCCCGAGCTTAGAGAGAGTGGCGGATCATCCTACGGCTGATGTTGATTATGATAACTTAAGCGATGGAGAATTGCGGAGCGCATTAAGAATATGGGCTCAGGCTGCACATGATCGTCAGGCCGACGCGGGAGACACCGACGCAGGATCCGAAGCTGCAAATACTGGTCAAATAGTTGATAACAATGATGGAACATTTTCGATAACGCTAGAAGCTGAAGTAGGAAGCTCTCTTTCTATGACACAGGAAACAACGACAAATTCGGCAGCACGCGCCCTTAAAGGAGAGCTTGGCGATGGATATTCTTATAGAGTGACAAGTGTGACTGGAGATCCTGCGGAAGCTATTCAAGTAACAGTAACTGCTTCTCCTGCAAGGTAAAGACGCCTGTGAAAACGCTTGCTACTTTTTTATAGATCGTGTATACTATAGTTAATGCAAGAAAAGCTTCAAATTCTTAGCGATGTTCTCGGCCGATCCAAAAAATCAAACGATGAGCACCTTTTTCGTTGTCCATATTGCGAGCACTCTAAATATAAATTCTCTGTAAATGTTGTCAAAAATGTGTATAAGTGCTGGATATGTGATACAAGAGGTCGCAATCTAAGACGCGTCATTCGTCGCTTTGGGACATTCAAACAGCGCCAAGCCTGGAGTCAGCTAACAGATGAAGTAGACTTGGCTTCCTTTGATTCTATTTTTGATTCCAAGTCTGAGTCAACAATCGAACAAAGAATAGAGTTGCCAAAAGAGTTCATATCATTGGCAAATAATAATTTGCCAATTACCGCAAGACCAGCGCTAAAATACCTCAGAGAGCGAAATGTAACAAAGAATGATATTGTTAGGTGGAAAATTGGCTATTGTTCTTCCGGCATATATGAGAATCGAATAATCATTCCATCCTTTAATGAAGATGGGGATGTAAATTATTTCGTCAGCAGAACATACGTCGGCCATTGGAAACGATATTTAAACCCGCCAGTAAGTAACAATATTTTATTTAACGAATTATATGTTGATTGGAATAATGATCTTTGTATAGTTGAGGGCGTCTTTGATGCGATTGTCGCAGGAAATGCGGTGCCTCTTTTAGGTTCGTCTATGCGAGAGAATTCAAAACTTTTTAAAGAGATTGTGCGCCGAGACACGCCGGTTTACCTCGCTTTAGATCCAGATGCCAAGGACAAAGAAAACAAACTTGCAAAGATATTTATGCAATATGATATTGAGTTATACAAGATTGATGTTTCCGGATTTGACGATGTAGGCGAAATGACGAAAGAGCAATTTAAGAATCGTAAAGAAAATGCTGCATTTATAGAAATGGACAACTATTTATTATACGAAGCGCTCAACGCTATATAACGTTATATGAGGATATATCATGAAAATTACCAAAGCCAGATTAAGAGAAATTATCTTAGAAGAACTCCAGAAAGAGGTTGAAACTGTGAGCGAGTTTGCAGTACGCGACCCATATACCGCCGGCGAACCCCGCCGCGCCCGCCGCATGCGCAAGCCAGGAGCGGAAGAGGAGGAAGAAGGCGATCCAATGGCACCCCTAATTGATGAGCCAAGTGAGGTGCTCCCCGGCACTGATCCCGAAGAAGATGAGCCAGTGCCCCCACGTCCTCTCAGAAAGGGCCACCGTCCTGCAGTTGGAGTTGGCATGCGCCGCGAAGGCAAGGTTACTAAAGGGTCTCTTAAGGATATGATTCGCAAAGAACTGCTTGGTCTATAGAGATGAAAGAGTCTGATTTGCTGGCTCTGCTTAGAGAAGAGATAGGTAACGTTCGAAAATCTTTATCCGAAGACAACGTAGAGTTGTCTCCTGGAGGCAATTGGTCTATGGATCCTCCCATAGGCGCCGAAGAAGCCCCCGTATCGGCCGTAGCAGCGATGTCTGCCGAACTCATCAATACAATCGCCCATGAGGGCCAAGAAGCTCTTGAGCTGACTGTGGCGATGTTTGAGGACGCAGGTATGCTTGACGCCATGTGCGCCACAACCCAGGGCACAATTGGATTTAGAGAAAATTTGGTTAGTGATATTAAAAGTGTTTTAGTTGAAATGATGGATGATCCTGACTTTGGTTTTGGACCTGACAACGAGCCTCGCATTGATTGGCCCAAGCGCCGTCTCGATGTCGAATCCGAAGCCGATGCTTATGACGCTATGGTAAACACGGTCCACCGCGCAAAAATGTCTGGCATTTCTAAAGAAGAGTTGGCCGAACTATTTGCTGACGCTGTTCACAGTTTGTACGAAGAAAGCACTTGACATTGCGTCGATAATAGGTTATATTAAAACATACACTTGTGTTTTAAGGGGGACGTGTGCCTAAATTTGCTCATATTGCAGATACTCATATCAAAAATTTAAAGTATCATTACGAATATCGGATTGTTTTCGATCAATTGTATGAAAAATTGAGAGAAGAACGGGTCGATTATATCATTCACTGTGGAGATATTGCGCACACAAAGACTC
>Ga0209756_1004145_pt1 | contig 11386 bp, 11 predicted proteins | sample ETNvirenome_6_85_FD_184071 | JGI IMG/M metagenome (GOLD analysis project Ga0209756, IMG submission 184071) | Marine viral communities from the Pacific Ocean - ETNP_6_85 (SPAdes) (version 3) | ecosystem: Environmental > Aquatic > Marine > Oceanic | place: Pacific Ocean | collected 2013-06-19
GCCACCATAAAGCGTACCCTGCTGCTAACGCTGTAAGTACGGGTATGCCTACTGTTTCAAATAGTTTAATAAACTGAGGTACAGACACACCCATTTCCTTTTAACTAAACGTCAGAAGCTCCGTCAAGTACACTTTCAGTCTTGATCTTAGTATATGCCAGTGCAATAAGATTACTACCACTCTCATCCCCTACAGAATAAGCATACTTAAACTTGTCTATTGAAGGACAAGGAATAGTTTCAGGAGCAGACTTTGCTCGTTCATCTGCATCTTTGTATACAGATACATCTACCATGAGGAACCAATCGTCTTCGTTATCTTTTCTACAGACATGAGCATTAGTCACACGAACATAGCCATCGTTATGAGTCATACCGCCCTGTAGTGGAATATTTGCTTGTAGTGCCATATTTTATTCTCCTTTATTTAATTAAGTAAACTGGCATTTACTAATAGCTTAACATCATTTTTCTCTAGGATTTTATCCGCTTTATCTTTTCCAAGAGATTCTGATGCTAATTCATATACAGCCCTAAGAAGGTTCTCATGTTTTTCATGTTGTTGCCAAATTGCACCGTTATGTAGTTTTGAGAGATGCATCCAGTTTACATAGTTATTCGGTGATCCATCATCATCACGACCAACAAGCCCAGCTTCAGCCAAATCTTCATGTCGGTATTGAACAAACTCATCAAATTTTGAAGCAATCAACCCTCTTGTAGAAAGAGAACGATCTATTGTCCTAACCAACTGTGCATCGTCGTATTCATCATACACTGCATTAGCTGCATTGCTGTGCATGGAGCCTTCGGCATCGAAGATGAACCCCGTTCCAGCGGTGCAGCCCTCAATGACGACGACATTCTCATCTGATCCCATCACCGTGTTCGATGCGCTTGATTTCTTCACGCCTCGAAAAAGGATAGGAGCGGTTGCCGACGTAGACTTTGCCGTGTTTGCGGTCGTGCACTGGCCCAAAATTCGGATGCCCTGTGTCGACTCGCCCAGACCCACGATGTCGGGTGCGCCGTTTGTTCCCGATGATTTCTTGATGAAGAAGTAGGTGTCAGTTTCTGTATCACTCGTCATCCCGTGCGCGATGTCGGAGGATTTCAAGCTAAGGATTTCATTGTCCGCTGAACTTTGATTTATTGTTAAGCCAGCGGTCATGCTGCCATTAGCGGTGTCACCGATGAAATTTATGCCGGTTGATTGCTCGATATTTCCGTCAAACCTTGAGACGCCATCATCGACGAAAAGAGCATAGTTGTCCGTTGCCTCTGTTGGAGCACTGTGAATCCAGACACTAGCGGCGGCAGTCACCGTGCCTGTCGCACTAATATTTGGCTCAAAGACACTAAGTGTGGCGACTTGTGGCGCAGTTCCTGACGGAATCGTCACCGCACCAGCAGGGACCAACCGTAGACGATAGTGTGACTGGTTTGCATCGGCTGTTATTGCAGGGCTTCCCATCAGCACATCGACGGTATTTTCTGCATTTCTGCCAATCCCGACAGCACCAACACCACCGTGCAAACCACCATCAAGATCAAAAGCATTAGTATTACTACTGCTTTCTATACGAAAATCTGCATCAACAGCACCTTCATTAAATACAGAATGACCACCAGCAGCAGGAGTTACAGTAAGACCACCTAAAGAACTTAATGTCATTTTAGTTGCGGCTGCTTCACTAGCACCCGTCATAAAGTCTATTGAAGTTGCATTTGCATCAGCAGCAAAGTCTCCCTCTGATCTTGCTTGAATTGCAGCAGATACAAGAATAGCATCTGTACCTGTACCTTCATCTGGTGCTTGAAAAGCAATCTTACCTATAACATCATCAGCAGCAATATCTGTTTCACCAGTTTGCAAAGTTAAAAGAAATGGATTATTATCTCCTGTTGCTATACTTTTAAGAAATAGACCATCATCAGGATCATGTGTAACTGTAACATCTTGATCATTACCAAAGTAAATAATACCACCATCTGCTAAATACAGATCAGACCATTCTGCTGAAGCTGTACCTAATGAATCGCCATCAGCAGAAGAAGGATCAGCAGAACTACTGGCTGCTGCCCAAGCAATATCAGTGCCATCTGAAGTTAAAACATAGTTTGCAGAACCAGCAGCAAGTGCCGTTGGATCACCAGATGCATTACCAATAATAAGGTTGCCTCGTGCCAAACCTGCCATCTTAGCAAGTGTAACTGCATTGTCTTGAATATCTGCTGTTTCAATCGTATCATCTGGAAGAACAGGAACTTGACTAAATGTAACAACTCCATTAGAAGCAATAGCAATAGCATCTGTATCTGATGCACTACCTATATTTCCAGCATCAGCAATAACAAGACCTGCTCCAGAAGTAATAACGGCTCCAGAAGTAATTGCATTATTAAATGTTGCAGCACCAGCATCAGACATATCCAATGTTAAGGCTGTAACAGCAGAGCCACCATCATCTCCCTTAAAGACAATATCTTTATCTTGTACACTGGAAGTTATTACAAAATCAGAAGATGAATTAGAGAAGTCACCGATAGCAGTACCATCATCTTTAAAGGTTACATTAGCACCACCTGCATCCAATACAATGTCTGTACCAGCATCTATTGTCAGTACAGCAGAAGAGGATATTGTAAGATCGGTCCCGTCACCTTCAATTTTTTCCCCATCATCTCCAAAAGTAACACCGATGTTTGCAGGAATATTAATATCACCACCAGAGCCAACAGTGATTGAAAGATCAGTACCATCAGATTCAATCTTTTCAGCAGTAGCAAACGTAAGTCCAACACCACTTGGAATGTTTACATCAGCCGTAGCAGTAAGGTTAATGTTGTTACCTGAAACTGTAAGGTCTGTTCCGTCACCCTCAATCTTTTCTGCATCGTCACCAAATGTAAGACCTACATTAGCTGGAATATTAATATCTGTAGTAGCAGTAAGGTTTAGATCAGCACTTGCATTAATTGTTAAATCTGTACCATCACCCTCAATTTTCTCACCATCGTCACCAAATGTAACACCGATATTTGCAGGAACATTGATATCACCACCTGAACCTACAGTTATACTAAGGTCCGTACCATCAGATTCAATTTTCTCAGCCGTAGCAAAAGTAATTCCTACTCCACTAGGAATGTTAACGTCAGCAGTGGCAGTGAGATTAATGTTATTGCCACTAATTGTAAGATCAGTGCCGTCACCTTCAATCTTTTCGCCGTCATTACCAAAAGTAAGCCCGATATCTGCTGGAATATTAATATCTCCACCACTTCCAACTGTAATTGAAAGGTCTGTACCATCTGACTCAATCTTTTCCGCTGTTGCAAATGTGACACCCACCCCACTAGGAATATTAACATCAGCGGTGGCAGTAAGATTGATATTATTGCCTGAGATAGTAAGATCAGTACCATCTCCTTCGATCTTCTCTCCATCATTGCCAAATGTAACTCCCACATTGGCTGGTATGTTAACATCAGAAGTAGCAGTAAGATTGATGTCAGCGCCAGATGTTACAGTAATATCTGTTCCATCACCAGAAATATACTCTCCACCTTCATCAAACAGGTAAAGACGTTTTGAACTATCAATAACTACATCATCACTAAACTTGAAGTGATCCTCATCTTCCATCCATGTAAGAAGACCATCACTAGTTTCTCCATCAAAAGTTACTGCAATATCTGTTCCTGCTGTACCGTCACCAATTGTGATAGCCGTACCCAAAAGTTTAGTAACAGGGCCACCTTCAGCAGTGGTGCCATCATGTGTATGTCCAGTAGAAGCAGCAAAGGCAGAAACTAATTGAGCAAATTCATTATTAAAGTCTGCTGCATTGATGACTTCACCATCAACAATTTCTGTGCTACTTTGTCTTGTATAGGTTGCCCCCATTATCGTCTTCCTCCTGCAGTAAATTCTAATTGATATGAATGTAAAGTAAATGGATTGTTTGCGCTGTCGTGATTAACTCTTACAGCAATAAGAAATCCTGATCCTTCAATGGCTCGTCTAAAGATTGGTGCTCCACTTGAATCATACACAGCACTGGCATACGTAGATGAAGAACTTCCGTATATGGCAATGCCGCCGGGAGATGCAATATCAAAAAATGTAGGTTGAGGCACATCCTTACTATCCGAATCATATCTAATTCTAAGTTGTGCGTCTACTGTTCCTTCTACCTCATAGTTTAAAATAACACGCTGCATAAGTTTGCGAATGCCGGTATCTCCAAGAGAGAGATCAGGTGATCTATACACAGCGACAACATTACTTCCGTCGAATGTGTCACCACTTTCCTGCCTCCTAACATATCCATCGTATCCACCCTCTATAATATACTCAGTGTTGCTTATAAATCCTGAATCCATCGAAGAGGGTTTCATTCCTTTTATATCAGCAAACTCAAATCCTATACCCTGTTGTGTTCTTTTTAGTGTAGCTAAAATGCCGTTTGAATCACCTGCTGCTGCTCCATCTTTAGGATAAAATAAACGGTATTGACTTTTATTCCTTACAATTACAGAACTAATGTTATCAAATCCAATATCCTGTATTCGTTTTTGTATTGGTTTAGATACAGAACCTAATTCTACGTCACCGATTCTTGCAGTTGCGGCTACTGTTCTTAAACCATCTGGTGACAGAAAGAGTAGATCACCACCTATTTCCTGTACTGAAAACCCATCTGCACAACCCAATGTTCTTGTTACAGGAGCTACTTGCCAATCGGCTATGCTTGTTCCTTGAAGTTGATAGATTTTATCTTTACCAAAAATGAACAGAGCATCACGAAAGACTTTTAATTCTACAATCGGTGTGTCTACTTTAATTGATCCTGCACCATTTGCTGCAGTAAAATCTGCTTCATTAAACGGAGCAGAGAACACAATCTCTTGTGGGTTAGTAGACATTCCAGCAAAAAACATATGATCTCGAAATACCGCTACAGAGGCAGGATCAGCAGGAGCACCCGTAGCATTTAATAACGTATAGGTAGAACCATCATACGTAGCTGCTTGATTAACATCGTCCACCATAACAACTTTAGTAGTATTGTTAAAGTTAAAGTCATCAAACTTGTAACGGCCAGCAGAAGTTCGTGTGCCAATAGAAGTACTCCAACCTGTTCCTGTGCTAAACTTTACTACATTACCTGCAGCAGCAAGTACACCGTTGTTAAAAATTTTAACACCAAGTATAGCATTACTGCTATCTACTTGATTGCTGTCAAACTTTGAATTGCCTGTAAGTCTCCTGTAACCACCTTGAATACTAGGCTCAAAGTTTTGTAGCTGAACTGCTGCTCCGGGTGGCATGGAAAAGTCATCTTGATCAAGAATTAAACCTCCACCCAAAGAAACAGTTACAGGAGATATAGCTGAAGTATCTGGCATTTATTATTATCCTGCTGGTGTAATCTGCTCCTCAATAAACAGAGAAACTGTTAAATCATCTGCAGCAGAAGCTTGCGCCTTAAAAATATCTCCTGCTTCTAATACTATATTTGCATTGTCTAATCGTAAAAAATCATCTGCTGCTACACTTTTTGTACTTACCAAATCAAATGTAGCACTTGCCGAAGTATCTGTGTATTTTAATGATATATCTGCAGCACTGCTTCCATCTACGTTTGCTACAATTACTTCTCGTACCACTGCAGTAAAGTTAGTAGGGCATGTGTACACAGTTGTTAAATTTGTACTTGACAAAGCTGAAGCAGCATTTTTTAATCTTACAGCCATGTCATAACCTTTTTACTAAAATCATAAAATGCTTGCTCACCTATTTACTAATACGTAGATGAGCAAGCATTTATGCATAATTCGTGCTTACGATACCGAAGCACTAAATGGAGTAGCTTCTGTGCCACTCGCAGTTAGGATGCCCTTAACCATATACTGATTAGAAGCAATATCAATAAGTGTAATCTCATCACCAATAGAAACACCGCCTGTAGTCGTACCATCTAACGTAATGGTATCTGAATCAGCAGCAGTATTAAAAGAAACAACCGAATTGGCGCTATCTTGATGAAGAATAACAGAACCATCAATCGTATCAGTAGCATCAGCAACTTTAATAACGTAGTTGGATGTATTTACTACAGATACAATAAATTGAAATTCTGCACCAGAACCCGTTGCAGCAGGAAGCGTAAAGGTTGCCGCCGCATCGCCACCAACTTCACCCATTAGCAGAATACGTCCTGCATGATCAGCGTTTGTTAGTGTTGCGGTTCCAGTTAGAGTAACTAAATCTCGTATAAACGATCCCCCAAGAGTAGTCGTACCAGCAGTAACAGTAAGACCTCCAGCCGTAACTGTAAGTCCTCCTGAAGTTACAGTCATACCATCTTCAACAAAAACATCTTCAGGGACACGAGATACACCTTGTGTCATTTTAAAACTAGCCATTTTTACATTCCTTTCTTAGCTAAATATTATGATACGGTAGCACTAAACATTGTTGCAGGATTAGACCCTGCAGCGCATGTTACCATACCACTCACTGCGTATTGATTAGATGCTATGTCAATCACTTCAACATAGTCACCTATCGCACCCCCACCAGTAGTCGTACCATTTAACGTAATGGTATCTGATGCAGAGGCTGTTACCATAGAAGAGGCATCAGTTCCGTCTGCATCGGTAATCACAATCTGACCGTCGATGGTATCTGTTGCATCTGCCACTTTAATTAGATAATTAGAAGTATTTATTACCGACACAACAAATTTAAACACACTTCCTGTTCCTGTAGCAGCAGGAAGCGTAAAAGTGGCAGCAGCATCGCCACCAACTTCTCCCATAAGAAGTGTTCTACCTGAATGATCTGCAGTTGTTATTGATGCAGTTGCAGTCAGAGTTACAATGTCTCTAGTATGCCTATCGACATTTTGATTTACAAGTCCATTTAATAGAGACATAAATCTTCTCCTTATGACAATACTAAGCGCATAGTTACATCCGTACCACCTACTCTTGCGTAATTCAGGTATTGAGAATCACCTGCTTGTTTAGGCACAGTAAGTGAATGTAAGCCAGCAGCTAATTTAATATCATTTGCAGTGCTAACAGCAGCCGTACTAGAAGCACCAAAGTTAACGTAAATTTCACCGTTTAGGTGCATTGTTACTAAATTGTAACTTGAGACATTTGTTCCACCAGCAGTAGAACCTACAGTAACAACTGACTGTACATCCCAGAACATGTTATTTCCTTGTGGTATCTGCGTCATTAATTTTCTCCTGTGTTAAAAAGATGCCGAAGTTATATAAGCAGTTCCACCTGCTCTTGGGACATACGTAGACCTAACATAATCAAAACGATTAATAAGTAAGGTTTGCATATTTTTAATACTTTCATTAAAAAGTGCAAACGTCCGTTCATATAAAGGAACTTCACTACGATACAAGTATACGTAGGATACTGCACCATCCACAATTACATGCCCAAATCTATCTGGAATTGTAGTTGTGTCCCCATGTGCAGATAAATCAGAACTTGGAAAAGTAAAGTAATCAAAGGTTAAACTATACGCTTTGTTTGGAAAAGGCCAAAGACCATACGTATTATCAGGGTGCCTAAATACGTGAGTAGGTATTCCTCCTGCATCAATTTGAGCTACAGTAGCTCCTGTTGAATGACTTGCTGCGGTTGTGCTTTCTGCTCCTCTTGTAGCTCCTGTAAAAGATGTAGAGGTTGTGCCTGTATAAGTTATGTTTTCTGAACCAATAATAATTGTTCCTGTAGAATCAAAAGATGAGGCACTTGATACAGGAATAGTAGTATCATCATCATCAATACCGCTACTCAGTGTAGTTGTTACCGTATCATCTTCCTGCCGAACAAAATAATGTAGATACTCTTTGTAATCAATCAAAGAAAGATGTCTAGCTTCGTTACCAAATGTTTCACTTTTTCTAATTCTAAAAGTGGAATAGTCTATATGCTTTGTATTTGATGGCAAAGAATACTTTATAACTCCTGCCGTAAGAGTTTGGCTTGCCTCTGCAGCATTAAACGGCCAATTAAACTCTCGTTGATTAATATAACGAATAGCTTGATTAACCGCATTTTTAGCTTGTATTTGAATACCACGAGCATCACCAAAATCTGTAGAGGTAAGTTGTACCTCATTTAATTTTGCAAGCACGTCATTAGTATATGTTAAAAATGAATTTGCCATGTATTCTCTTTTCTATAAAAGTAGTGGAGAGAGCATTCGTAGTAGCCCTCTCCACTCTTTATTAACTACGCAAGCTGATCACGATCAACTTCGTCAGTATCTTCGGCCCAACCATTACAGTCGATAGCGCAAGCATAAACTCGCAACCTGCCTGACGTAACATCAGCAGAACCAGCAATCAACTTAACGTCAATCGTGTCTACACTAGTTACGAAACATTCAAATAGCGAATCTGCACCAGTAATAACGTCATTGGATTGACCGTTAGTTCCTTCAGCGAGAATACCCGTTGAAGTAACGTCACCGCCATCAATGATGTCATCGCCAGCCGCAAAGTCAATATCAACTGTAGGCGAAGAGCCATCAAAAGCTTTCAGAACTTCTGCACCAGCAAATAGAACAAACGTATTTGCGGGAACTTCTAGAAGCTGAAAGATGTCACCATCCGTACAACTGTAACCATCAGCCGTAAGAGCATCCATGTCAAGAACAGCTTCAATCATTCGCATGTTCTGTCCAGCCCGATTAGCTTGGTTAATAGCACTAGAGCTAGCACTCACGCCAGTGGTAGCTTTGGCCGTCATGTCAAAAGTTGCCATTGTCCTACCCCCCTATGCTACGTTATACTTCGCAGTAGCAATCGCTTCTGGGCGCAAAATCTTGCGACCATAAAGATGCATACCACGAACAATATCAGCAAAACTGTCAGGATCACGATAAGATTCAGTCTTCGTAATCTGACTTGCCGTTGCTACAGCAGACGAATGTCCACCAACAATCAAGCCATAGTTAGAGTTCTGGTTAGCAGTACCTGAAGTACCCGGACCAGTACCAACTGACGGAAGGTTGTTAGAAACATAAACCCTGAAGCCATAAAGATTATTAAGAGCCAAGCCGTTGCGAATAGCACCCGACTCACCAAAGTCTTGATTTAGAAGACGTGAATCTTCATCCATCAGAACTTCCATGAAGTGAGGTGACACAACAAGCCAACGCCCGTCCTTGTCCACAAACTGCGTGTCAAGAAGACGAGACATCCTCGCAATAACCATATTGGGAGATGCAGTCGCCGTTGGAAGAGCACTAGCACCCGGCAGACGAGGAGCAATCGGAATCGAGTGCGTACCCGCTGACGTAGTAGTAATGCTACCGAAGTCACCCTTCTTTAGCTGCATCGAAGACAACAGTTCGTCTGAACCAGCAGTCGAAACAGCTTTGGTGCCAGATACCGTAGTATTAGCGGTACTCGCAACAGCACTGAGAGAAGCTTGAGCAAACCCCGAAAGGTAGCCAAGTACTTCCATGTCGTACTGATCTTTGAGGCGATAGCCAGCGCGATCAGACGCCATCGACTGAAAATTCACATGAGAATGTGCCTCTTCAATATCGTCAACCTTAAAGGCAAAGTAGTTCGACTTGTCTACGACAAGGCTGAAATCTTCGTCGTCAAGGTCTTGAGGAGAAATCTGAGCACCACGAGCATACTCTTTAACCGTGATCTCAGGCTCTTTGATGATACGAACTGTATCACCGAAATTTGCGATCTCACCAAAGTAATCATTATTGGTGATATCTTCCACAACAGAACTCTTGCGAAAAGCAAGCTGAGTCTGTTTGGAATAGATTACGGGGCTAAAATTACCATTCGGTAAACTGTTATACCCCGCTGCACGTTGAAAAGCCATTGTATTATCCTTTCACGTAAAACAGACGCTAACTTACTGTCTTCTCATTGCGGCTAATCTTTCTAGGGTGCATAACATATAAGTCTTGCAAATAAATATATGTTACGGGCCTGTACTTAATTAGGTAAATCAGTAAGAATACTGTAGTTGCTTAGTAGTGTATGAGTTGCCCAAACATGGGGGTCATGTCGTTTATATAGTTATATAAATTTATCCACAAAAGTCAAGCTATTAACGCGCTGAACCCGATACATCGTAAATAAATTTACCAGTTTTTATTGCTTCCATAATTTCCTTCTCATTATTCTCATATTCCTGAGAAGACATTTGCTCTACATCAGATTCTCTAATCTGCCCTGATGTATTTTCTGCTTGCGGCTTACTACGGGAAGCACGTGTGTTTACAGATTTAGCCGCTTCCGAATTGTCTAAAGGCTTACTTTTAGCCTTACCCGTTAAATTTCGATCTGCTTTGTACAGGTCAATAGCACGGGCAGCAGAGTAAGCGTCGGTGTCATTTTCATACAGAGAGTTCTGTACCCACGTAGGCTGCTCTTCAGCCCATTGATGAAAATCGTCTGACCCACGAATTTCTTCAAAGTCTGGATGTAGTTGCATAAGCTGCGCTTCTGCTTTGTCTCTGTTTGCACTTTCCTGCAATTCATTTATTTTTTGCACCTTTTCTTCTAAATCGTGAGATTGCTCTTTTGCCTTTTTTAACGCAATAGTTTCAACAATAGCTGCAACATCTGGATATTTTTCAGCCCACTCTGACAGTTCATCTTCTGACTTAGGTAACTGTATCTGTTGATTAGTAGCCGCTGCAAGCTGTGTTTTAAGAGCAGCTAGTTTGTTTTCGTATTCCTCACGTTGCTTCTGTGAATGCCTACGTAAATCACCATAGCGTTTCTTAAATGTTTTTTCTTCTGGTGTTGCTGGAGAATCGTCGTCTTCAATTACGTGTCCACTATCTTCTTCAGCACTTTCCTGTTCCTTAAGTAATTTCTCTAGCTCCTCTTCTTCCTTTTCAATCTTGTCTGCATTTGAGTTTGGTCGAGAAACAAAAGTTTTTCTTGTAGGTTGTTCTACTTCTACTAGTTCAGGCATAATATATACTCCTTCTGGGGCCACCGTAGCCGTGCGATACACGGGGGATGAGTAGCCAGTACTGGGGTTATTTACGCTGCGCTAACCCCTTGCGCCGATTTTTAGGTTTACTCTTAAATTTTATCTTAGGCACAAAGCCGCCAGTATTAAGTTGTCCTTCCATACCCGGATTCTCCGCAGCCCCCGGAGCATCCATACCAGTGCCGCCAAGACCACCACCCGTACTAGCGCCAGATTGACGGCCACCACCTTCCATAGTACCAAATGCACCAGCAGCAGTAGTAGGATCACCCATAGCGGCGGCGGCGGCGGCGGATGCTGTACTAGTAGTACCTCCTGCTGGCCCACCGGGAACACCGGGAGCAGGGCTGAATCCTCTAATACC
>Ga0209756_1004150_pt1 | contig 11384 bp, 8 predicted proteins | sample ETNvirenome_6_85_FD_184071 | JGI IMG/M metagenome (GOLD analysis project Ga0209756, IMG submission 184071) | Marine viral communities from the Pacific Ocean - ETNP_6_85 (SPAdes) (version 3) | ecosystem: Environmental > Aquatic > Marine > Oceanic | place: Pacific Ocean | collected 2013-06-19
TGATGAAGGTAGAGGAAGTGGTAAACTTACTATTAAAGATGCTTATGTTTTAGATGAGGTATATGGTGATAATCCTGCAGTTGCAGTAATAGATGATATTCCTATAGCAAATTCATCGGCAGGAGAAATTAGAGAGAATGGTAACGAAGGTGAATTTCTAAGAAGTATGTTCCATGATAGGCCACCAGAAAGTTTATTTGAAGTATTATGGATTAGATTACAAGTTGATTGGGAATATAAGTTGGAACATCTGGATGCAAATAATAATCTTATTGCTACAATTCAACCAACTTTTAAACATAATTGGAAAAAATCAAAATTCCATAGTATTCCAAATTTTGGAGAAAATGATAAACTTAGATTAGAGACACATAATATTGGTCGAAAGGCTGGATTATTAGCACAAATTCGACATTTTAATTATACGATGACATCGTATAGAACTGGGGATCCAGGTAGTGACCAGGTATTTCCAACTGGTACCACTGTGGCTTCGGATAATCCTGGGGTGTGGAATATTATTTCGGAGGATGGTGAGCCGTATGTTGGGGATGTAGATTATATTCATGATTATAAAACAGATGGTGATCATTCTTTTTGGAAAAAGAAATGGATACATGATGATTTAGAAGATTGTGCATGGATATGGGCTGAAAACCAAAAAAATGATCAAACTCTTATTTGGGAATTTCAACTCCGCAGTGTAGTTGATGAAATTTGGAAATATTGGGATCCAAATTTACATTCTGATGCAGTACATCCTGAAGGATGGGCATCTGGATGGAATGACCAGGGAGGAACTCCAGTCAGTATTGGATATCATAGTGGTTGGATAGGATATCACGCAAAGTGGGTACCAGGCGATGGACAGTTTGGTGAAACCTGTATGAAATTTATTGATAAAAATTCTGAATTTGAATATCCAAATCATATAGATTATAATGGAGTATATAAAACTGGAGATTATTCGGGGAATAGTTCTACAGGAATGGACCATAGGTGGTTAGGAATATCTCAAGATTTACCACATACAATGGCATCACAGGGAATAGAAGTTGGTGATGAAGTTAAGATTTCATGGTGGCAAAAAACAGATACAGAAGGGAAAGGTGCTAATGTTGGATTATATCATTATCTAAAGAGTAGTGGTGGTCAAGATTTTGGAGAGTTTTTACAGTTTATTCCATGTTCTAAGGTAGGAGAATGGGAACAGGTAAGTTATATTTCAATAGTTGATGATGATTGGGATTTATCTAAAGTAACACGTCTTTATGTTTATGGTCATTATGGTCCTGAAGGAATATTGTGGGCGGAAAATGTTCAACTTGAAGTGGTATCAACTTCAAATGAAATAAGTACGGCTCCAGTTACAGCGGATTTAGTTGGGGAAATTAATTATGTTTCTGATAAAAATACTCTTGTATTAAAAAACACATATGAACAGTTGGCTCCAAGTGGTTATATATCAAATAATGATGCCAATGTATATCCATATAGTACATTTACAGAATTTTATGTTGATTATACTTCTTCTATTTCAACAGTAGAAGGTACATATGGTTCATTTAGAGGGGAAATTGAAAGTATAAATGGTAATTCAATCACTCTTAAAAATTCTTATTCAGAATTGGGAGAATCTTTAGACCATGATTTTGAAAACGAGTTGGGAATAAATCAGAATTCACAATTTAATAATTGGTTTATTCAATATCCTGCAGATAATAGTGAGGATTTAAGTAAATTAGTAAGATTGGGACCAGACAATTATAGTTTAATAACAAATTTTAAAATAGATACTACAACTTATAATGAGTATCCTTATTCGGTGGCTTATAAATTATATGAACCATTACCCGATGAAGTTCAGAAACATGATTTTGTTAATATTGTTAAGGAAATGATTCCTCCAGTAGAGGAAGTTTGTACTTTAATTCCATTTGTAGAAGAAGAAATAACTGATATAGTTCTTAGGACTCCTGAGTTTGCTAATACTAATAGTCCAATAGGAGCTGGACAAACTGAGTTTAAGAATTATAATGAGTTAACAACTACGGATGCAGATATTAAAAAGAAATTAGAAGATGAACTTTTAAGTGGTAGTTTAAGTGCAGATATTAACGTAGATCATTCACAATTTTCTAATTTCGTTCATTTTGGTTCGGTAGAGAAACGACTTAGAAATTTCAAATATAAATTAGATTTAATAGAACAATATACAGATAGAAGTGCATCATTATCTGGAGCTGGAAGTGGGTCTACTGGTAGAATAGGAATAGTTGCAGATCCAGCGGCAGGTTCATATTTAAATGTATCTGGTTCTACATCGTTAAATCCATCATATACTCCTGTAAGTGGTTCATTAACACAAATTCAATGGTGGGAAAGACAACGCCGAGAAACTATTAATAACTTTGATAAATTTGAAAAGTATATGTTTAATCAAAGTTCTTCGTATTCAAGTCAATCTATTGGTGTATTTAATGATAACGCCTGGCCGAAACGAGGGGGGTCGGGATCATATTCGTATCCATATGTTCTTGCAAGAACTTCACAATCAATTGCTACAACTTGGTATGCCAATCAATTAGTTTCAGCATCTGCATATGATAAAGCAAATAAGAATAGAGTTAGAAGTCATTTACCAATGTTTGTTCAAGATGATACTGAGAATAATGTATTTCTTAATTTTGTAGATATGATTGGTCATTATTTTGATGACATTTGGGTTTTTATTAAGGCAATAACAGACGTACATGATAAGAGAGATAAGTTAACAGAAGGAATTTCAAAAGATTTATTACATAATGTAGCACAATCTCTCGGTTGGGAAGTTTATAATGGAAAAGATTTAATATCTTTACCAAGATATATTTTTGGAATGGAACAAACTGGTTCTGAAACTCCATGGCAATATTCTGGTACTTCTGATAGGGACATATCAAGAGAAGTGTGGAGTAGGATTATTAATAATATGCCGTATTTCTTAAAATCAAAAGGAACGTCTCGGGCAATTAAAGGTTTAATAAGTTGTTATGGTATTCCATCGTCTATTTTAAGAGTTATTGAATATGGAGGACCAAAACTACCTGGACAACCTCCTGACTTTTTATTAACAAGAAAATTTACAAAGGCATTAGATTTCTTTGGAGCGAGTAATAATACTTATGTCCAAAATGAAACTTGGCAACCAGTTACACTTGGTGATGCACCGACAAGTAGACATCCAGATACCGTAGAATTTAGATTCAAAACAGTTACAGGATCAAATCAAGTATTAGTAAGACGAGGTGATGATTGGGCAATTAGATTAAAAGATAATGGTTCAACAGATAGATATGGATATGTATCATTTATGTTAAGTGGTAGTAATGGATATAATGAAATATCATCTTCAGAATTTCCTGTTTATGATGGAGAATTCTGGTCCGTAATGTTGACAAGAACATCTGCATCTGGGTATCACTTGGCAGATAATAGTATAAGTCAAGATGTTGTTTATAGTTTATATACTAAAAAGTATGATGCTGGTAGAAGTAAAATTATATATGAATCTACGAGTACGTTAGTGGCTAGTGGTTCATTAGGAACGGTGTCTCAATCATATAATGCTTCTTATACGGGGAGTGGAACTACTGTTACAATAGGTGGTCCCGAAGAGAATACTTATTTTGGAGAATCATTGAGTGGTTCTATGATGGAATATAGAAATTGGACAACTCCTTTAATTGAATCTTCATTTGATAATCATGTGGCATCCCCAATATCATTTGATGGTAATACACCATCAGCTTCTTATTTAGATTTAGTTACTCGATATTCGTTTGATGATAATAAAGATTTAAGTGTGGGTGCAAATCAATGGTTTCAAGATGCAAGTGCAGACCAATCATTTACTTCATCAGCGGTTCCATCTGGATATACAAGTGGAATGGGGGATCATTTTTCATCAGTAGTAGATGAAAACAAAATGAAAGTTCCTAATTTGGGGCCTTCTCGTAGGTCTTCTAATAAAATTAGGATTGAGGATGATGAATTAATTGATAGTGCAGATTATTTGAATCCTAAATTAAAATTTAGAGAGAGTATAACAATCCCTGCATATGATAATGCTTCGATAGATTCTAATAAACTTGGTATTTATTTTTCACCGTCTGCAGTAATTGACGAAGATATTATACAATCAATGCCTAATCTTGATTTTGACCAATATATTGGAGATCCACGAGACCAATATAAAGAACAATACACAGGATTGGTCACAGCAAGAAATCTATATTGGCAAAAGTATTCGGGACCAAATAACTTTTGGGATTATCTGAGATTATTAAAATATTATGATAGCTCATTATATAAACAACTTAGAGATTTAGTTCCTGCCCGTGCAAATGCAAATATTGGTATATTAATTGAACCTACTATTCTTGAACGAGATAAGATTATAATTGGTAAAGAACCTGAATTTGAACCACAACATCATACTACATTTATAGATACGATGGCGTATATTTCTGAAAGTTCTAACTATCCAAATTGGGAGACCAGTTTAAATTATAGTAATGAATTCTGGCCTGGACCATATCAAAAAACTGGGTCATATGTTTCAGCTAGTTCTAATTATCCAAACTATGAAGTAAGTTTTAATTATACTGATCCATTTAGAGTTAATTTTCATACAAATGAAAGTGGTTCATATATTTCTGCATCTGCCGGATATGAAGATTTACCCACAAGTATTAATTTACATGATCCATTTTTGGTTAATAGTCACACACAATTAACAGGGTCGGGAGTATCAATGTCAGCAGATTTTAATTATTATAGTGCACCAACAAATACATTTTCAGAAATTGCCGCAGGAACAGGTTCATTTGTAGGAAAAGAATTTTTAGAAAGACCCGCTTTGTATAACATAGGAGATATAGATTATAGTGGTTGGTATGGAAGTGATTATTATAATGCAACTATTCAGGAGGGAAGTCAAAAATCAATTTTTGAAGAAGTAGTGATGCCACGAGTACGAAATAATGTATTTTCTGAACTTAATCGTGAGGAAGAATTTTTCTATTCTTCATCATTAAGTGCATCATTACATAAACCATATTCTTCAAGTTTTGTATTATCTGATTTTGATAATAGATGGGATGAATCAACTGGAACTGAGAGACTTTTTTATCTTGGATGTGTTCAAGATGATGATTCAACAGAAGATAAAACACCAGCAGTAGAGGTAACTTTTACTACACCAACTAAGATAACTACTGGTACAAATCCTAATTCAAGGTTGAATGTAGTTAATAAGGGTTTTCAACCGAAATGAGATAGGTAGAACATAATAATAAACGTTAAAAACTAAAAAGGATTATATTTATAAGTGAAGAATAATAAGTTTTAATATATCGAATCTTATAAAAATTATATAAAATCCGAATACAGGAGAAAAAAATGGGATATTTAAACAATTCAACGAGAGTATTAGATGCTATTCTAACCAAAAAGGGTAGAGAACTTTTGTCATCTGGTGGAAATTTTAATGTTACTAAGTTTGCACTTGGTGATGATGAAATTGATTATCAATTATGGGATACTACTCATACAAGAGGAACTGATTATTACGGTGCGGTAATTGATAATTTACCTGCTCTTGAACCATTTAATGATCCTTCTGAAATTATGAAGTATAAACTCGTTACGAGGTCAGATGGTACACAGGCGATGGCTATTTTACAAGATACTGGTGGAAGTGCCATTGGACTTGCAGCATTAAAATGGTATGCAAGTGCTGAAGGAAATAGAATTGCTGTATCAAATTTTACAAGTGTAGAAGTTGGTGGTGGAGTTGGTGGTGGAACTACATTTGGGGTCAGTCATGTAAATAATAGAGGAGTAGTCGGTGGACATTCAGATTATAATCTTTATGCAGGTGAAAGTTTTACTATTACTTTATTGGATTCAAGTGTTGCAGTTTTAGCACCAAGTTTTAATACTGATCTCGATGCGATTCAAACTACTGGTACAAATGCATGGGCTGGTAGAGATTATTTATGGGTCCCCTTTGTAGATAATGTTCAACATATATCACAAACAATTTCGGGGATAACCTTAGATGGTACTCAATTTATATTTGATAATGAGAGATTACTTTATCTTTATCCAAAACAAATTAAATCGGCTAGCTCTCCAGTTAAAACTTCAATTTTAGTTACAGGAGACCAGTCAGGAGCTATGATAGAATTTGATGTAACAATTACTTATGCAGCATCATAAGGGTAAATAATGGGATTTATAAATAATACATCTTATATATTAAACGCGGTATTAACTAAAAAAGGTAAAGAGTATTTATCAAAAAGTGATAGTAAATTTAATATTACAAAATTTGCATTGGCAGATGATGAGATAGATTATACTTTATGGGATACGGCACATCCTAAAGGAACAAATTATTATGGTGCGGTATTAGAAAGTACTCCGATGATTGAAGCTTGTGTGGATCCAGAAGTTATTATGAAATATAAATTATTTACGATGCCAGTAGGGACGAAGGCATTACCATATATTAGTAATGTAACACCACCCGCCCTAACTGGAACAAGTGCATTAGTTACTGAATATAATGGAGATAATAATCCACAGTGGACGTATAACGACCATGTTATAAATCCAGTTACAGCCGGAGCTGATGGAGCATTTTCAGCTGAAAATTATAGTTTTTTGGTACTGAATAAAAATGTAGTTGATGTGGGAACTGGACAAGGTGATGATGTAAACTTTAATATCGGGGCAGTTTATAATGAAGAAACGGGTAGGTTGAGTAAAAAAGTTGTTTCAAAAACAGTAACTCTCAGAACACAACAAATAACATTTAATAGAGAAACATCTATTATTATAACAGGTCAAATGTCTGGAGCTATTTATGTACTTCCAGTATTAGTTAATTATGTAGATAATACTCCAACATAGAGATAAATTATGGGATTTATAGATAAAACTACTTTAGTAGCAGACGCGATTCTCACGAAAAAGGGTATAGATTATCTACGAACTGCAGTATCTGGTGAAAATCAAAACGCTGAACACGTAATTACAAAATTTGCATTAGGTGATGATGAAATAGATTATGGATTATGGGATACTACACCAAGTGGTTCAAATTTTGTAAAACCATATGGTCAAGTGATTGATAATCAACCTTTAACAGAACCAATGATTAGTACAAATGAAAATATGAGAACTTTTTTATTTAGATGGGGGATTCCAGAACCAAGTTAATTTGGGGATATAAAATATGTTAGATTCAAGTCAATCAGGAGTGGATGGAATTGGACAACCGAAAACAATAACTAATAGTTTTGCGGTTCGTTTGAAGGCAAAAGATATTCAAGTTCAAAAGGAAACTAGTTTAACGATTTTAGGGGAACAAAGTGGAGCAACTTTTACAATTCCTATTATAGTTGGACCTGGAGGAAGGGTATTTTTTGATCCACCAGTTGAAGTATATACTCCACCTTTACCAGTTGCAAGTTTTGTTTTTGATTTTATAGCTCCCCCACCACCCACATATCCACCAGTAGCAAGTTTTTACGTTGGACCAATATAATGGGATATTTAGATAAAACGACTCAAACTGTAACAGCACATTTTACCAAAAGAGGTAGAGAAACTTTAGCAAATGCACTTTCAGGCAATACGAGTGGTGATTATATAATTACAAAATTTGCACTTGGAGATGATGAAGTAGATTATGGTTTGTGGGATGAAACACAATCTAATAATTTAGAAGGAAGGGTAGTTGATAATATGCCATTATTGGAAGGGTTTATTAATGAACAAGAAATTATGAATTATTTTCTGGTTGACCCGCCACCGATGCCAGCACGAGCTCCTGTATTATCAAATTTATTAAGTGTAATTCAATTGGCCGGACTTGGAGATTCAATTGAAGTGAAACCTATAACAGATAATTGGCCGCCTGATCCCGTGACAGGAGAGGGAGAAAGATATACTTTTATTCTTGGTCATGATAATTTAGTTGATATGTACCAGCCATGGTCACCTCCAGTAGCAAGTTTTGGTACTGTAAAGTTAGACGAGGGAATGCCAGATCCTGGGAGTCCACCATTAGCAAGTTTTAATACAAGATTTATGTAGAAAAGGAGATAAACAATGTCATCAACACAGGGAACAGCACCTCTAACATTAGCTTTTACAAATACTTCTACGGGAGATAATTTAACACATTACTGGGATTTCGGGGATGGTAATACTTCAACATTACAAAACCCAACTCATACTTATGTGACTGCCGGATTTTATTCGTGCATATTAACAGTAACTAACGAGAATGGAACAAACCAAGCTTCACAACCAATAGTAGTTAACGCGGCCGGATCGGGTGGTAACGGTTACGGTGATGGTAACGGTGATGGTGGTAACGGCGACGACGGCGGAGGATACAAAGGTTATCCTAGTTACGAAGCATGGAAAGCGGCCCAAAAAGGTGGCGGCAGCCAAGGCCCACCGAGAGGGCCCTTTAAATAGGAGGTCGTAGACCTTATTAAAATTTAATTAGAATATATTTAACGTATATTTATACACAAGGAGATAAACAATGCCAACAGATAACTTTTTTACCCCATTAAACGAAGAGGATAAAAGGACTAATATACTTAGTACTATATCATCCCCAGTATGGTCTGGAGGTACGGCAACATTAACCGCTTTCTACACAAGTTCTGTACAGAGTGGGAGTAGTGGAGATTATTACTATGACGTGTATGATAAAGCACAGACTGATACTACACGACAAGTTCAATTTGCAGTATCATATGGACATATAGATGGGAGTGGTTCTTTATCTACTTCTTCTGGAAATAACCCTTCAAAGGCAATATATCGTCAGTTTAGAAACATTTGTATAAAAAATTCATCTAGTGAAACTAGATTTGATTTTGATGGAAATGGTGAAGGAACTACTTATAAAGCCTATGATGTTTTCGTTATTAATGTAAATAGGGCAAGGTATAGAGAAAAATTAGATCCAGGTAACTGGGAATTACATTTGACTGCAAACAGTAGGACTCTCAAATTAATTGACGATAGTGGTGCAACTGCAGACTCATCTGTTAATGCTTCCAAGAGAATTTTTAATGTAGTTAGTGGTTCAATATCAACAGGAACTGCCAACATTAAAACTACAGCAGCAGATCAAACAACTGTAAATTCAGCTGGATCTCTTGGATATTTCTTTCCAGAACTTGGAGTAATTGTCTTAAATGCTTACGCAATAAGCCAAGGTTCACCTTATCCAGCAATTACGTTGACGAGATCAGCAGCAGCAAATGATGATACGGCAAAACACGTATATAACGCAGTGAATACAGGAGTATATTTCCAAGCACGAAGAGAAGAACAGATTAAATCTTCTCATTATTTCTGTAGAGTTAAGTCTGAAGAATATAATTGGAGTCAAAATCCAACATATTATACAGGGTCTAACGCTGAGATAAGAAATGCTACTTTCATTCAAGATCCTAAATCGTATATTACTACAGTCGGACTCTATAATAGCACAAATGAATTGTTAGCGGTAGCCAAGTTAAGTCAACCACTATTAAAGTCGAGAGATAGAGAAGCTGTAATAAAAGTTAGATTAGATTTTTAAGAGAAGGAGATAATAAATGTCTTTTAAAGATTTTCAACTCGGCGATAAAATAGAAAATCAAGTATCTACTGTATCCCAGCCCATGTGGTCTAGTAATACAGGAACCTTGACTACATTTTTCACTGGTTCAGTTCAAGAATCTAATACTGGAAAATACTATTATGATATTCACGCCGCAGATGACCAAACTGCAGAAGTTCAGTTTTCAGTAACCTATGGACATATAGTTGGTTCTGGTTCAGAGGGAGGAACTGTTTCTGGAGAAACTAACCCAACTAAGGCTGTGTATTCACAGTTAAGACAAGTTTTACTTGCAGCCGAATCTACAAGATTTAATTTTGGTGGTGGTGGTTCTACAGATTATTATAGTAATGATGTTTTTGCAATAGTTACTAATAGAGCTAGATACAGAGAAAAAATGGATCCTGGTAATTGGGAATTAAAATTGTCATATAATAATGGATGGGTAACTCTAATTGATGATAGCGGAGCATCTTCAAATCCTACTATTGCAGAATCAAAACGAGAATTTAATGTAGTTTCTGGTTCAATTGCAAATGGGATATACCAGACCGCATCAGCTAAGGCAGCAGCAACAAACTCAGGATCATATGGATTGTTTTATCCAGAAATGGGGATGGTTATTTTGAATCCAAATTCTATAGCTTCTGGTTCCGCTGCAGTTGGTGCCGCAGTTCAACCTGTTGGAACAAGTACTGCTACTAATGATTATAATCACAGAAAGTTATATAATTCAATAAAATCTGGTTCTTATTTTGCAGCCAGAAGAGAAGAAAGAAAACGGAGTTCATATTATTTTTGTAGAGTTCCAAATTTTGAATTTAATCATAGTCAGAATCCATCATTTTCTACTGGATCTAATGCTGAATTAGTACATAATTCTTTTATTTTAGAACCAAGTACTTATATTACAACAGTAGGACTCTATAATAGTAATAATGAGTTATTGGCAGTTGCCAAAATGTCAAAACCTTTCAAAAAAGATCCAAATACTGAAGCACTTATCAAAGTAAAACTTGATTATTAAAGGAGATTCCCATGTTTAAGGATATATCTCCAGATGATAGATCAATAAAAGAATTCAAAACCTATAAACAATTTACTTTTACAAATTCTGATAGTGGAAGTGGTGTTTTTGGACTTCAAGGTGTAAGTGGCTCTCATCATAATTTCAATACAGGTTCCGCCGCGTCTCAAAGTTTTGGAACTTTTAATGAAGCTTCTCAAAGTCTTGGACACCCGTGGGATACGTGGTATAGTAATGGAACTTTTTTCAAACTTCCTTTATATTATCAAATAAGAAATTCATATTATCGATATGATACAATTCCTAATCCTAAATCTACTGTAACAAGATATCCTATATATTCAGGGGGAAATTGGAGTAGAAAACATCCACATGGTAGAGAAAGTTGGGGTTCAATTGTTCCACGTGAATTACATAGTACGGCAAATGTTATAACTATTCCACAACAATTTTTTGGAGAAGAGGTTAAACCTTATTCAGTAAAAATACTTGATGATAGCACAGATGTAACTATAGATTTAAGAGATGATGGACATGGACAATTATACGATTATGCATATTCATCAAGTTTTGCAGCAGGAACTCCTGATAGTGATAGAAGTGGAAGTTGTATAGGTAATGTATTTTATGAACATGGTATAGTTACGATTACAGATACAGGTTCTTATTATAATG
>Ga0209756_1004154_pt1 | contig 11380 bp, 19 predicted proteins | sample ETNvirenome_6_85_FD_184071 | JGI IMG/M metagenome (GOLD analysis project Ga0209756, IMG submission 184071) | Marine viral communities from the Pacific Ocean - ETNP_6_85 (SPAdes) (version 3) | ecosystem: Environmental > Aquatic > Marine > Oceanic | place: Pacific Ocean | collected 2013-06-19
ACATCTTCAGCAATAGGAGCTTGAGCAGCAAACTGGATCTCATCATGTACGTGCGCTAAGAAACTCCAATCACTTCCATATTTATAACCTGCCTTAATTAATTCCTCGTAGCAAATGTTATACCAAAGCTTACTTATAATTGCACCACAACTTTGAAGTAAAAAGTTTAAGGCGGAGTGAGGTGATCTTATAATAATAGATCTACCATCAATAGCTTTAACAAATCCATCCTTCTCAGCTTTAGTTGTTACCCTTTTAGTAAGCTCAGCTAAAGCTGGCATATTTTTGTAATACCTTTTCTTTAGTTTCTTACCATCTTGCTGAGTAATTTTACCTAGTTTTTCTGAACCTGCCCCATAGATAAGGGCATAAAAGAAAGTTTTCGCATCATCTCTAGTTGGCAAACCTGCGGCCTTTTGATTGGAAGAGTGTACGTCGCCCTCGATGACCTCTCGTGCAAAAGAACCCCCATCAAAGGGCCACAAGTAATGAGCAAGTGCTCTCGCCTCGATACCAGATAAGTCACATCCAACCTCTTTGGTGAGGTCCTCTACCCTAGAACCTCTCTTACTTAACCGTCCCTTTGGGATGAACAAAGGTAGAACGTTAGGTCCAAAGAGAGTCCGGCACTCCGTACCCAAATAAGACCTAACAGCAGGAATTTGGGCCGTATTGGGGTGGACGTGACTGGCTCTGGCTGTAGCACATCCAACCGTAATCACGCTGCCGTGAATACGATTATCTTTACTGACTAACTTCAACCAAGCACTGTTGCCTGTACTTAATTGACTTAGTCGTTTTTGGAGCGTTAAGAAAGACACAAAGTCTTCAGCTCCAGGGATCTCCTTAAGAATCGTCTCATCGATCTTGGCTTTACCAGTATCAGTGAAGACTTCTGCATTCCATTTCAGATGATTCTTTAAAACCCAAGCTATGTGATCTCGTGAGTTTGGATTAAGCGGAGTTAATCGACACATAGGTGATGAAGCTATGTACCCACGGGTTTGATTATCACGCTTAGGAGTGAAGATACCTCCGTCAATGAAAGGGAACCGCCGTCTCAATCTTTCATCGAGAGTATTCAGTTTTTCAACGATCATGGCTTCTAACTCCAACGCTCCCTTAACGTCAAAGGCAAAACCAGATCGCTCTTGTTTGGAGATTAAGGTGGCAAACCTCATCTCAAGGTCCACTGCATAGGGAATTGCATTGGCCTCAGGCTGCAGCCTGTCCCAAAGTTTACAGGTAACGTCAACATCACATTTACATCTCTCCTCTAATTCTTTAGAAAGCACAGAGAAATCATTTAAATCTGCGTGTTTCTTGTTAAGGCGTAGTCGATAGCCATAAGCCTCAAGCGAATGACGACCATACATTTGAATAGGCATATCCTTCCACTTCTTCTTAAAATCAATGTCTAATATGTTTGACCTCAACATTCGAGCGAGGATCAAGGTATCTATAAACCCTCCTTTAGGATTGAACTTTGGGTATAAATGCTTAATAGCTACAAGGTCATACTGGATGATGTTATGGCCCACTATGAAGTCTGAATTCTCTAAGATTGGTAACCATTGATCAGGATCAGTGTATAAAACAGTACCCTCTCCACTGTTTAAAGCACAGCAATGGATCTTAGTGATGTCGTCAATCTTCAGAGCGTTTGTCTCTATGTCGAAGACTGTCGTCAACATGGACTTTGAGACCTTTCGAGTAACAGTACTTAAGTAGTTCCTTGAGTCTAGGTTCGTTAAAGGAGTGCACGTAGTCATTGTTCTTAAAGAATGAGGAAAGGAGTCGCCTCGCTTTTTCAGAGGCAGCAAAGGCAGATACTTTAAGTTTGTTTATCTTTCTAAGATGAACATCAAAAATCGGATTCAATAAGGTCATCAGTCGTTACGGCTTTATCATCTAGCGGTAACATTCTGCCAGTTTTTTCGTAATACTTCACACTTCCTGCTACTCCAAGCCATCCAGTAAATCTGTTCTTAAGTACACGGACTCTACATTCACTATTGTCGGTAGCTTGTTGGTCGCGCTCAAGGCCAATACAAATGTCGCTGAGCTGACTGATAGCTGCACTACCGCGAAGGCCAGAAAGACTTGTTTGTTGACCATCTTCATACCCTTTAGTCCCTTGCGGCCTCCTTAGGTGACTGACTAATATCATTCCACAGCCAGTTTCTTCTACTAAAGAACGAAGCTTAGTCATTGTATAATCTATAGCTCTACGTTCGTCCTGGGCTTGCTCCATACCGCTGACCAAGATCGATAAATGATCGAGGATAACGTAATCACAGCCCAAAGAGATAACACTGTACCTGATCCGATTAAGAAGTACATCAGGGTCAAGGGAGCCAAAATGATCGTAGAGGAAAAGATTCCCCTGTCCCAAGGTTGCCTGGAATGCGTCGTCGATTTGTTCATCAGTAAAGTCTCCTTTATCAATGTGTAGTGGATGGTTAAGATTGATACCTACTAGTGCTCTAGCAGTTCTGATATTGCTTTCCTCAAGATTAATGGTGACAACCTTATAACCCTGCTCAAAGACAAGATTATATACAACCTCTCGAACTAAGGTGCTCTTACCCTGCCCAGTTCCCGCAGTGACACAGACGAGTTCACGTTTTCTTAAGCCTTTAGTCTTCTCATCTAAGAATGGGTAGCCATAGCTAGCACTATCTATTTGAGGATCTTTCTTAACTTCCTCTCTTAACTTGTCAGCACAAACAATACCATCAGGCTCATACTCCTTAGCATTGAACACCATATTGGTAATAGCCTTAAAATCCCCAGCTTGGAGTGCCTCATTAGCATCCTTATAACCCTCAATAATTCCTATCTTTCCTACTCGTGGTGGTAGTAGTTGTATATCTCTTTGAGCTGCCTTCTGTCCTTGAGTATCCCCGTCATAGCAAAGAATAATAGTTTCATAAGGTAAGTTACCTAACTGTGCTTTTAAGGTTTTTGAGCCTGATTCACAACCATTAGGCAAACTAATTGCAGGCCAACCTGGCCTAACTTGCATATAAGAGAGTGCATCCTTCTCACCCTCAAAAATTACAAGCAGCTTATTATTCTTACCCCACATATGTTGGAATAAGAAGGTGTTATCAGGGTTAGAGCCTATTTGTAGGAAGTTCTTACCCTTCTTTCTAATCTTATAGCCAGTAAGAACTCTGTTGTTGTCATAGATAGGACAGAAGAAAGCAGGTTCACCTCCATGTGTAGCTTTGAAGTAAGTAGCTTTCTGACAAACAGCAGCCTTAAGGCCACGGCTAGGTATATCTACGTATTCTCCAACAATAGTTTCAATTTCTTTTGTAGTTGTTGTAGTCATAGGAGGTTGGAAGGAAGGGTCAGTGGAAGTGTGATAGTTACATCCCATGCCAAAGCAGTGGGCATGACCATCGTCATAGATAGCTAAGTTGTCTTTGCTGCCACACTTGGGGCATGGCCCGTGAATTACACCCATTAAAAAAGCTCCAGGTGGGGATCTCCCTGGAGCCTTTTTGGGTAACCCTTCCAATTACCACCTGAACTATAACAGAGTCCAACGGCGTGGCAATCTAGGGCCCCTGCACCAGGGAATATTGTGTTTATCACACCACATTGCGTAAGTCATTTTGGCTGTCTTACTCAACTTTTGGTGTGGGTTTTGGAAACACATCCTAATGTCTACATCAGGGTGTTGTTCCTTAAAGACTCTCATAAGACGGCGATCATCAGAGTCAAAGTAGCCTTTAACCTCTACCACAGTGCCATTAGCTAACACTATATCTGGTGTGTAAGAACGAGGGATCACTAAGTCATACTTATGTTTTTCGTATTCAAAGCAAACCCCTAGTTCTTTGAGAGTATGAGCTACTTCTGATTCAAAACCCGACCTGTATCCATCTCTAGTACGTCGTCCATACTTATGAAACCGTCGGGCCATTTACTTAGAAGTCGTCGTCTTCGGTAGTTACCTTAGCAGCTTTCTTTCTAACGTTTGGTTTTGATTGCTTGAATCCATCAGAAGCACCAAACACCTCTTCTAGATTTAAGGTTCCACTGTCTTGTGCTTCAACAGTAACAGCTTCTAAGACCTTAATAGCAAGAGGTCTTAACCTCATGCCACCTTTAGGACTGTTAGGTGAGTAAGCCTTAAGCTCTACTTCTGCTATTACTACTGTTCCTTCTCTTAATTGAAGGTCTTCATCTATAGGCTCTAAGTCTGTGTCCACTACTGGTAATGGAAACTCCTTATATTTAGGCTTGGCACAGAGACGAACAGTAATACCTTCCTCATCTACTTCCCAAGGTTCTCCAAAGAAATGCCTCTTACCACTCTTCTCTGAATACCAGTCACAGAGATCTTGGTAATTAGTAGCAAGAATATCTTCTAAAGCTTTAGCGTCTTTACCTATTACTCTTACCTTAATTCTAAAGTCAGAAGGGTCTCCCTTCCAAGTAGGTGGTTCAATGAGTGACGGAATCCATCCAGTAAGAGTTCCTTGAATCTTAATTTTTGTTGATGCCATGTGTATGACGTGATAGTTGAAAGGACCTTTAAACCTTAAAGAGGAAGACGCACATCTAGCTATTACTTATGTACCACTTTCTAAACTGTCTAGTTAGAAAGGTCTTTAAGCGTTTTAAAGCTGCAGTTTTTAGTAGTAGTATCTAGATACCAGTTACACTAGCTTAAGCTCTTAAGGTTATAATATATTTATTGTTATATAAAATACTCTATGAAGTTTGCAATTGCTCTAGCTGCCCTGCTAGGTATAGGTTCAGCTCCTGCCCTTGCTGGTAATCTTTATACAAACGTTGAATACAATGGCTCAAACACAGGCTCTAACTTTACAGGCTCCACAACAGATATCCATCTTGGATACGAAGGGGATCTGGGAAAGGACAACCTCGGATACTACATTCAAGGAGGACCCGCAGTTGTTAATACTGACGGTACTTCTGACAACGATACTCAGTTCAGTGGTAAAGCTGGCCTTAGCGTAGCTGCTACCGAGAAGATTGATGTCTATGGTGAGTTATCAATGGTTACTGTTGACGACACTGACAACACCTGGGGTTCTAAAGTCGGGGCTAAGTATAAATTCTAGTGCCACATTACTAAGTGGTATACTATTAGTAGCAACGACTACCAGATCTGATAGCCTCTGCGTACGTTCATCCTTCTATAGGACGCAGGCAACCTAACGAGGGAACGGGCGTTAGGAAGTTAAGAGGCTCAACCGATGACTAAACTCGTCTACCGTGGTGTCGTCTATTACAGACGTAACCATTAAATCACTAAGAAGGCTCCTTTAATCGGGAGCCTTTCTTATTTGTCCGGTGTTTGGCCTTCATATAGTGGTATATACTTACCATCAGGTCCTACAAAGAAGCATCTGCTATCTCGTATCCTTCCGTAGTCCTCTTGTAATAGGTCTATAAATGCCCCGACCAAGGCTTGAGCCGTTCCTGCCTCTAATACTGCTTTGTGCAGGTCTGTCTGCGCTTCCGCTACTGAGGAGATCCTTTCAGTCTCATTCAACTCCCACACAACCTCGTGCTCTGTATCACTCTCTGCATCCAAGAAGTCCATCGCGTTGATTGATCTATCTTCAAGGACCTTTAGCCGTGCCATAAGCATAGGTAAATACTGACGTGCCACTTCTTTAAGTGGTGCATAGAACTTATCTCTTGCTGTTGCTACTGCCATACTGGACTCATAATCCTAATTACACTTTAGGATATCCTACCTATGATAACCCTCACTCCCCGTGGCAATACCCTCACTCCCCGTGGCCTAGCTCCGGTGAGATTGCTCGCTAAGGAAAACGTGATAGTTCAATTGTACTAGTGACAATTAGTACATTGGCATAGGTATTTATACTACTGATTCTCATTCTCAACAATGATTAGTTCAATTGCACTACTGCTGATTATGGTGATTGGTGTCTATTTAATTATTCGTTTATATAAACCCCAAGACTAACAAAAAAAATAGCCAGCTTAAGAGCTAGCTATTAGTTGGGCTATTACTGAGAGGATAACAGGTGCGAACATCACCAAGAGGAACCACCACGAGCGGCGGCGGTCCTTCAATCTTCTCATGCTCTCTCATTCTGCTCTTCCATCACATCCATGTAGTAGGTAATCCATTCAAATACTCGATCATACCCATTGTCCTCGAATACTTTGAGTGCATCACCTAAGTGACACAGCTCTTGATATCCAAGAACTTGAGAGACAGAGTAAACATCAAGGTAAAGAAGTGAGTGTCCATAGGTCTCTTCACTGTATCCAATTAGATCTAGATAAAGATTCCAAAGAGTGCAGCTTTCATCGGTATTAGCTGCCCATTGATACAACCTCTCAATAGCAATAAAGCTAGATTGCATCAAGATTACCTCCATGCTTTGAATGACGTTTAAGACTGTCTGAATGACGCCTCGCTTGCCAGTCATTAGCAAACGAGGTGATTTGTTGAGTGATCATATGGTCTGACCACTTAGCTTGCTTGCCAGTCTCCTTGATCATCTCAAGGCCTGCCAAGAAATCTTTACTAGTGTTCATAGCATTACTAAGAAGGGTTGTTCAGGTTTGCACTCTAGCTTGCCCGCTGTGTACTGCTCAAGAGCTACTTGGTAGCAGTGCCATGTGTCCAGCTCTTGGTAGTACTGGTCCTCTATTGCCTTGAAGTGCTGGTCTTCAGGGCTTGAGTTGTATTTAGTCATGGTAAAGAGTTTGAAAGTCAGAAAGGTCAAAGATAGCCTCATCTAGATCAGACCACCAATCAGAGTCTGAGTCATCACCGTCACCATGAGGATCAACCAGAAAGAACATCCAGCCCTCCTCACCATGCCTAGCCCTCAAGCTAAAGCCTGTATCTTCTTCAAGTTGTGAAGAGTAACGAGCTGCCCTTCTTATGAGTAAAGAAGGGAACAGCTTTTCAAGTAGTCTCATTTGGTGAAACCCTTAGCTAGTGACAAGCTTGCCATAGCTTTGGAGAATACAGGTTGTACTACTTGCCTTGTCTTTACTCCTACCGAGTAGACATCAACACAAGCTCTAGGAAACTCCACTTGATGGATCTCCCAGCGTCTCTTTAGTTCTCTTAGGACTGATTCAGCCTTGAACAGTTCTTGTTCTGCTTGTTCACGGTCCTTGAGTAGCTTGGAGCATTGCTGTCTTAGTAGCTCGTTCTCTGCTTGTTCAGCCAGTAGCTGCTTTGTTAGATCTGCTTTGGTAATCATTGGAAGGGATTTCAAAGGATAGGAGCATTGCTGCTCACTAACCACATTGCCAAGCATTGGATAGGTAGCTAGTAGCCAAGCCCTAAGACTTAACGAACAGTAACAATAGAGTTAGTTGTGGCCTTGGTCATGGATAAATAAAAAAATAAGTACAAATACTCACAACTCAGTCAGCCCCTAGAGAACTATCAAAAGCTTATTGAGAACGTGGCCTTTAATTATATATAAAGGGCTTTTGGCCACCCAGAGGGGGTTTTCCACAACGTGAACGTTATTAAGTAGTGCTCAAAAATCTAAAACTAAAATATTTTGCTATTTCTTAGACCTGTTATAGCCCTTAGAACTCACTTTAAGATTACTTGAGCTGTTATTACGGGGGTTTCCATCCTTATGATCCACATCTTTACCCTTTAAGGAGTAACCAGCCTTAGAGAGCTTTCTACGGGCTTTATTTCTACTACTCCTGTTAGCCCTTTGTTCGGGCTTACCTTGATAATTATCGTATTCTCTACGGTAGTTTCTAGCCATAAAAGTATTCTAGCAGCGGTCTAACTGTCTAACCAATTCGCAGTACCTGAGGAAGCGCTAGCAGCCTTCTGAAGGTCTTCTAAGGTCCTTGCGTAACCAAGTACTCCTACGTTAAGACCACCTTCACCTTGGATAAACTTTCTTTCTAATTCCCACTGTTCCATCTCTCTACGTTTTATTGCGTTTTTCTCTGTCAGAGCCATGTTTTCAGTAAAGTACTGAACAGCCATCGCAAGAGCGTCTAACCTATCGTCGTGCCTTATCGAGTTCTTCTCTTTGGAAATGCGGGTCATTTGCCAAAAGAGTTGATATTGAGATCTGGTTTCGCTTGGGTAGCACTCAGTAGAGGCAATATCCTTAGCGATTATGTCGGTATCTACCATGAGCCTGTGTTGGTTCATGACTGGCTCAAGAGTATCAATAATCCTTGTTTCTTTTTGTTTTGTATGTCTGACCTCTTCGATACTGCATGGATAGATGGTTCCAAGGTAACGCTTAAGAAGTTCACTAAACATACCGAGGCCAAGGTTACTTTCTACAATTATTTCCTTAACCTTGTACTCCTTCGCAATAAGAGTAAGTTTTTTGAGGTTGATTTCGCTGTAACCACCTCTAAGACCTCCAGAGGCGAGGAGGAAAAGGTTACCGTTAAGGTAAGCGACTACGGAATAACCGAGCTCATCACTACCCTTCCCGCTAGGGTCTATCGCAAGAACAACCCCCGTGTACTCCATAAATTCAGACCCGATCTGTCCAGGTTTGTAAAAGAGATCACCGTGAAGACCCACTGAAGGTAGGTCAAGGGCTTTATCACCATTAGCACTCCAAATAACCCTGTCAGGGCCTTGTTCTCTATGAAGTCTAAAGATACATAAATCTTGTAGTTTAAGAGGGAATCTCTCTTCATCAGAGAGACTAATATCAAGAAGGAACTGGAGGTTAAACGTGGACCTACCTATTGATTCCTTTCGGGCCTCTAGTTCCTCCCAATTGAATCTTCCAGGATCTGTGGGGTGACCAGCTAGGGTTTTATCTTCATTGAGATCAGATTGGACTTTAGGAGCTAAGCGTTCTCCGTAGTAATTTTTAAGTTTAGCTGCAGTAGGATATAGGGCAGGCCAGATTCGAGGAGAATAGCCAACTAGTTCTAGTTTGGCGTAGATACTGTCCTGGGTGTGAGGGGTTCCTAGAAATACGATCTCTCCACCTGGTTTGATAACTGAATCGAACTCTTTAATACTTTCTCTAAGCTTGTCACGTATAAGCTGCGTCTCACAGCTCTGAGGGGTCTCTACGTCGTCCGCTACGATCAGATCAGCCCTAGACCCAGTGATCTGTCCAAAAATACCACTAGAGCGCACTGAGGGGCTCTGATCGGGCTTAGAGCCAAACACGTCAAAAGCAACTTTAGAGAACCTCTGAGTGTCGCTAGGGAAGAGATCCTTGACCATGAACCAGTTTCTAAGTAGGTCATGGCAAAAGACACTGAAAGCATCTGCACGGTCTTGTGCTGCTGATATAACTAAAACCTTTGTATCTGGGTTCTTCCTTAGTCTCCAGAGTACGTAACCTGCTGTGAGGAAGCTCTTACCACATCCTCGATAGGCCATGATAATTCTCCTGTTAGGACCGTTCTGCAAATAGTCTGCAAGTTGGTACTGAACAGGAGTAGGGCTTGGAAGTCTTAAGAAGTGCCAAAGATGGGTAGCAAAAACAGGGAAGCTGTTAATTGCTTCCTTAATGATCTGCTTATGGTCACTACTAGGCACTTATATAAGACTTAACTTTGGACATATCAATCTCAGGTAGAGCGTTGATCATCTCGCCAATAGCAGAGACATCACCGTTCTTATCAAGAGTGATACCTTGGTCTTTAAGGAACTTAATAGCGTTAGCTAGGTCAGAAGCCTTAACGTTTTCAGAGTTAAGTTGATCTACTAACTTAGTAGCTACCAACCGATGGAGAGATTGTAACTCATCCTCAGTTGCCATCCCTACGGATTTTCTTCTAGCCATGTTTTACACTTGCTTTTTTAGATTTTACTCTGGTTATACCAGTATCAGATACCTTTTTAGGTATATCAGGGTTAGGTAATGGTCCTTGCCCTGGTGTTGGGTGAGGCCATTTATGAGGAGGCCATACAGGTGCATCAGCCATTTTATTTCTTTGGGAATAAGTTCTTTTTAATCAACTCTACGGCAGCATCGTCTATAGTGTTATCAGTAGACTCAACAAGCTTTGAAAGCAGGTCTACAATCAACTGCTTAACTGCATCAGATTTTAAGAAGACAAAGAGAATAGGTTTAACTAGAAGTACCATTGGAATAAATTAATTCATAGTAATACTAGTCCATCCAGTTATAATCCCGCTTTCTTTTCTCCTTCTTAACTTCTATAAGGCTTAAGAGCCTATCGGCATATTCAGGATCAGCAGTTCGACTTTGTTGAATTAGGAGCTCCGCAAATAGAAGATACACCCTCTCCACATCCATCTCCTCTTGAAGCTGAACTTCAGGCGATAGAAGCTGCCTTAGTCGCTCGTGCCAAGAGACGTGAGATGGAATTTCATTCTTTGGGCCACTCCGCCACATATCGGCAAACTTTTCCTCGATTGACAGAGGAATGTACATCTGAATCATGTCGAGAGCTTCCTTCTGATGAAGCTGACCAGAGTAGTAGGTAGCTACGTCACGGAGTGAGAATTTCAAGCTGGTTTTGGTTTTGGAGGTAGTTTAACTGGTTCTCCTGGTTTTTTCTTACCACCAGGAATTTCGTTCTCTTTCCAACCATCCTTCATAGAGATGCGGGAGTCACCCCCAACATACACGGTTCCTCGATGTTCTCTTTGCATGATTAAAAGCTAATAATCTCTATACTACCAACTTAGTCCTGTGTGATGCTTAATACCAGGATGTTTAGTTTTTACTGCGTGTTTTATGATATCGCCTCTTTTACCTTTAGGTAGATAAACACCTTCTCTAGGGCCTATAGGATTCTTAGATCCACCCTTTCGTTGGTAACCACCAATTCTATTTTTCTTCCAACCGAACATAGGTATTTAGGTTTATATTAATATTATAGAGCTTTTCCTTAATGACAGAAGATACTAAGAAAAGTCTTATAGGAAAGATTAAAGGTGGAATAGAGGATCAGGAACAACAGATTCAGATCCTTGGTACATTTGTACGCCTTGGAGTAGTAGTTTGGTCAGGATTCATAATTTCTTTGAATTACTTACCTTTGCCTGGTATGACTGAGGAGAAGAACAACGATATCACATTTATAACTTTCGTTTTTACTTCAGCTTTAGCTACCTTTGGGATTGATACAGCCAAGAAGAAAGAACATAAAGACAAAACTAGTGGGGCTACACAAACTATAATCATAGAAACTCCAATTAAGATTGAAGGAGTGGATAACAAAAAGGTAACCAAAGTATGAGAAAATGCTTAATACTTTTGCTCCTGCTAACCCCAATTACTGCAAGGGCAAATCCAATTACGCCTCAGTTCACTCAAGGATCGATGCAATCGACTACAGTGACTCAGGTCGATATCGAGGAAACGATAGAGACAGAGATATTTGGGGGTGTATATTCTAAATGGAC
>Ga0209756_1004157_pt1 | contig 11376 bp, 18 predicted proteins | sample ETNvirenome_6_85_FD_184071 | JGI IMG/M metagenome (GOLD analysis project Ga0209756, IMG submission 184071) | Marine viral communities from the Pacific Ocean - ETNP_6_85 (SPAdes) (version 3) | ecosystem: Environmental > Aquatic > Marine > Oceanic | place: Pacific Ocean | collected 2013-06-19
TGAGAATACCACGGTACATGAAGAGGGCGCCCCATGGGAAGTTACGGGACGATTTGCTACTTTCGAAGAGGCTGACAGCCGAAGACAAGAGCTATTAAATGAGGACGATTTACAAGTAAAAGTGCAATGGATGCGTAAGCGTGAGGACTTTGCAGTAAAGACTCGCCGCGATCCAACTGCAGCTGTCGCAGCTGCTAAAAAAGAAGAAAAACTTCGTCGAAAAAAGAAACTTTCTAAAAAGCGCCGGAAGAAATAATTTCTTATTACTAAATATAATCCATTCACAATCGTCTAGACTATGTATAAGCGAGGGGATACCCTCAACGTACGTACATTATATACATCCTATAGGAGGGAAATCAAAATGAGTAAAAGAGCAGTAAATTTACTGAGAAATATGGCGGTACCGGCGCTACACAACGCTAGCAACCCAGTAAAGGGCGCCGTCCGTCAGGTGCTGGCTAGCACGAACTCGGATGCGAGAACTTTGACCGCAGCAGATTCGGGGGCTATCGTCCGCATGACGGGCACCGCACATACCTGTACATTGCCGGCTCCCGCTGAGGGAGTTAGCTACAGAATTGCAGTCGGCGCCGCAGTCAATATGGTTGTATCGACAGCTGGAACAAATGTGTTTTATGGTCAGAATCTTCATTCCACTGGCGGCACCACCGTTGCCATTGTCGATCTGAACGCTACCGGTATTTTAACGTTGTCTGGTGGAGTCATTGGTGACTTTTTCGATATCTGGTGTGATGGTACCAATTGGTATGTATTTGCACTGACAGATGCCGCCGTCACCGCGACGACTCACTAATTTAAATTAAGTTATTATAAACTTAGCCCCCTCTTCGGAGGGGGTTTTTTTATTGACTTCTGAAACATTATCATGTATACTGTTATCATGAAAAGAGAGGAAACTAGACGACAACGATATGATAAGAAACTTAAAACTGCCAAGAAGTATCCGATTAGCCTCTGCGCTATCAATTTCCGCATTGACGATAATCTTGGGTATCTTCTTAGGAGTGCTGCTTGCTTTGGTGCAGAACGGCTTTATGTTATTGGACACGTTCCTGAACGCAGCAGTATAAAAGCTTCGTCAGGAAGCCTCATAGATTATGTCGAGATTGAAAAGTTTAAAAATCCCTCGGAGTTCCTTACTCAAATGGAAATTGAAGGAATACAGGTTGTTTCTGCTGAACTGGTGGAAGGGGCTAGATCATTATGCTCTTATGATTTCAATTTTTCTCGCCCTGTGTGCTTGGTTGTGGGCAACGAACAGACTGGAGTACCTCCTGAAATAATTCAGAGGTCTGAGGTATTATATATCGATATGCCCGGGGTGGGATACTGTCTTAATACATCTCAGGCGGCTAATATTTTACTTTATGAAGCAATCACACAATATGAAAGGAACCAAGCACTCGTAGCTCAGTCGGATAGAGCAACGGACTTCTAATCCGTAGGTCGCAGGTTCGAATCCTGCCGGGTGTACCACATTATGAATCAAGCGGCACAAGACGATATTATTTTAGAGGCAGCTCTAATGTTTGGCGCAGATCATTACTATGAAATTAGAAACGGAACACTGGGTCTAACGTTATATATTGAAGCAGCTAAACAAACAGAAACTTCACAGCTTCGGCTAGATATACCTGTAGTATTTAAAGGCCTTTATACAATAGTAATTCGAAGGGAAAATAAACTTGACAAATTAGAATAAGTCAGGTATAATGGATATATGTCTAGTAAAATATTAAAAAAAGGGACAGTGTGTTATGGATCTACGCTGGGTTATTATAATTTTCATTATCCAGATTTTTCTCGTAAATATGAGTTGAGAATTCCAGTGAAAGTGGAATATTTAACATGGGCGACGCGCCAAGGATTTCAGGCATATAAAGTAGAGTCGCCCACAGATTATTTACCAATTGGGGTTTTATGGATTCACGAATAGCCGGTATAGCTCAGTTGGTAGAGCAGTTGTTTTGTAAACAACAGGTCCCTCGTTCGAATCGTGGTGCCGGCACCAATCGGGGCGTAGCGCAGTCTGGCAGCGCATCTGCTTTGGGAGCAGAGGGTCGCAGGTTCAAATCCTGCCGCCCCGACCAGAAGCCATGACAGCAGAACTTGCAATTTTTATTGCCATGGTGGCGATGTTGTTTAATATAATTGCCCTGTGGGCAGTTAATAGAGTCAGATCAGACCAACTTCGTATAGTAAAGAGAATCTGGAATAAACTAAATCATATAGAAATTACACTATCTTATAATGAGCTATTGCCAATGCCATGGGAAATAGACGACCTAGAAGAACACGTTGAAAAAATAAAAGCTTTTAAACAAGAAGGAAATGTAGTATACTTACAGAAAGAGGACTAATGCGGTGTAGCTTAATGGTAGAGCATTCGGCTGTTAACCGAACGGTTGCAGGTTCGAGCCCTGCCGCCGCAGCCAAATGAAAGGAATAAGAAAATATGTCAGAACATGAAAATAGAATCGCCGGGCAGCTCTTGAGAGCTGCATTAAGTAAGTTTGAGGCTCAAAGGCAAGAGTCTCTGGCAATGTTGGATATCTATCTCCACAACTCGGTGGGAGTGGGAGACCACTCAACGATTGTCGGAGAGATTTGTACAGCAACTCAGCGGTTATCTGAAGCAGAGGAGGCAATTGCTTCTTTACAAAGGAATTTTTTGAGCGCGGTTAACTCCGAGGATATCGCAGAAGAAAATGAGTAACAGAACGCCATACACCACTATAATGGTCTCCGGAGGCTTTGATCCCATTCATGTGGGTCACGTCCGCATGATCAGAGCCGCCGCATCCCTAGGGAACGTTATTGTAGTGGTTAATAGTGATAAATGGCTCATGAGAAAAAAGGGGTATATATTTATGCCATGGGATGAAAGGGCTGAAATAATTCAATCGATTGCTGGCGTACAAGATGTGATTGCCGTTGATGACACAGATGGAACTGTTTGTAATGCTTTAAAACTGATTAAGCCAGATATATTTGGAAATGGTGGCGATCGTACGGATAAGAATACACCAGAGAAGCAGCTATGCACCGAACTGGGGATTCAAATGGCTTGGAGCTTGGGTGGGCAAAAGATTCAAAGCAGTTCAGACTTAGTGAGGGATGCTGGTCTGACACCCGGCGGTCGCGACCTAGAGAATCCGGACCTTAAGCCAACAAAATCAATTATTTTGAGGTCAAAAACTTTTGACTCCTAAAAAACTTATAAAGCGAGGAAGATAATGGATAAATTATACAGCATATTAAAAAGCTTAGTACTTCGATTTTTAGATTTCGTAGTGGTGGGATTGGTTTTGTTATTGGGGCTGATAATGATAGGTATCAGTGGTGCCTTCATATCAAACATAGCAAACGCCTTTCGTTTAAACGGTTATATTGACCCAATTATTGGTATACAAATTATTTTGGTTTCTATGATAACAATATGGATTCCAATAATTATTATCAAAGCTGCGGGAACGCGCCTCCGATGATAGGCGTCGAGTTACATTTAGGTTTCCACTTTTGGGAATTTGGCTATAGTCACGATTATATGAAATTAAATGGTCGCAAGCAATTTTCCCTAGGCCCTTTAAGAATAGTATGGAGGTTTTGACTCTACTTTTTTTAATTATCAGAGTAACTTAGGAATAGGTTCTATTTATTACAACAGAATGGGGCTCCCATGAGCAGAAAAAGAATTTATGTCTTAGACACTAGTGTGTTTTTGACAAATGCAGATAGTATCTATGAATACGGTATCCACGATGTGGTGGTTCCCTTTAAGGTATTAGAAGAAGTCGATAAACATAAAAAACGCCAAGATGGCGTCGGCGGTCAAGCTCGAAAGATAATTCGAATTCTTGATGAACTACGGACGAAGGGTTCTTTGTTTGATGGTGTAAGAATTCGGAAGAATCATGGAATACTATATGCATGGGGTGCAGAGGGCCTGGGAACCTCCGGCCTCCCCAAGGACCTAAATCCTACAATCCCAGATCATTTAATTATTGCGACCGCACTAACAGTTCAGAAGCAATTCCCAGAGAAGAAGATCATAATGGTCTCGCGAGATATTAATATGCGCGTTATTTGTGATTCGATTGGTCTTCTCACAGAGGATTATTTGATAAACCAAATAGTAAAGAACAGTGAAAGCATATACACTGGAATGTCTTCTCATTTAGTTGACGATCAGATTATTGATAGATTTTATGAGGGAGAAGAAATTTACCTAGAGGCGGATGAGGGCGTCTATAATGCAAACCAATATTTGATGTTGGTATCCAATGCAAATGAAAAAAAGACAGCTCTTGGTAGGTATACATCAAAGAATCTTCCACTTAAGAAGCTCGTATCATATAAAAAGGGCGTCTGGGGAATTAAATCACGTAATAAAGAACAAGCGTTTGCTCTAGATCTCTTAATGGACCCCTCAGTAGAGCTAGTGACGTTAATTGGCCAAGCGGGCTCTGGCAAGACCCTCTGCGCCATCGCAGCAGGCCTTCAGCAGACCGTAGATGACTTTTTGGTCACAGGGGAACCCCGGTATACTAGATTGATCGTATCGCGCCCCGTACAGCCTCTGGGAAAGGATATTGGTTTTCTTCCGGGCACTTTAGAAGAAAAAATGTCTCCTTGGCTAAGACCCATACAAGATAACTTGCAATTTCTGATGGGAAATGATAAAATGACTTTAGAAATGTACATGGAGCGAGGAAGAATTGAAATTGAAGCGCTGACCTATATTCGAGGTCGATCGATTGCCAATGCTTATATCATAATTGATGAAGCTCAGAACTTAACTATTCATGAATTAAAGACTATAATTACTAGAGTAGGTGAGGGAACAAAGATAATTCTGACAGGCGATGTTGAACAGATTGATAATGCATATGTCGATGAAACTTCAAACGGCCTGACGAATGCGGTTGAGAAGTTTAAGGACTTTGAATTGGCCGGTCATGTTACCTTGTTAAAGGGAGAGAGATCGCGCGTTGCTTCTTACGCTGCTAAAAAACTATAGGAGAAATAATGAGTACGGAAAATAATGAAATAGATCTGGGAGAGAACCCTGATCTTCAAAAGGAAGTTGTCCCTGATAGTGAACTAAAACAGTTCATTATTCAGTATGTTGGCGAGAAAACCCAACCAGAAAACCACGATGTAACAGTGGCGCACGTAGTGGAGGTCTTTATGAAAGAATTCCCAGAGTTTTTGTTAGCCATAGCTGAAGAAAACTGGGTGCGAGGATATCATCAAGCTTTTGTTGATATTGAAGAGGGAGAAAAGTTAGCAAAGACCGAAACCGCCGAGACCGAAACAGAAGAAGATGGAACTTAAAAACTACATTATAGAAAACAACAGTCGCAAAAGAGAATACTATATTTTTAATTCGATTCCTCTTTTTATAAAAGATTTTCCTCGTTCATCTGAGGTAAATATAGAAGAACTTATATCTTCCATAGAGGAAACACTCCCTAGACGATATTTTTCGGGAGTTGAAGCTGCCTATATGGGGGAGTTCCCGGAACTGAAAGAGAAAAATGCGGTCTTTGCTGATGGCGCAATCTATATCACCAGCGCAGAGGAGACAACATTTGATCTATTAGAGAATATTGTGCATGAGGTGGCTCACGCTCTAGAAGAGAGAGAGTTTACACATGTATATTCCGATGGAGCATTAGAAAGAGAATTTTTAGGAAAGCGACGTCGGTTGAAAAGTATTCTCGACGCTGAGGGCTATGAACTCCCAGAAAAATACTATTTAAACGTGGAATATAGCGACATATTTGATCGCTATTTGAGCGAGTTGGTTGGGTACCCTCTCTTGCTGAACTTGACCATGGGGCTGTTTGTTTCTCCGTACGGAGCTACTTCACTACGTGAATATTTCGCCAACGCGTTCGAAAACTTCTATTTGGAGGGCCCAGAGGCAGTTAAAGAAGTGAGCCCCGCCGCCTATAAAAAAATAGTTGCACTACACGAGGAGGAAGTATAATGGCAAATGTAAATTCTAAACTAGACGCCCTAGGGGTACAAATTTTAAAGGAGGGGCGGCGCCTAACAGTAACGGTTCCGGCCATACGCAAAATAAGGCGCGCCTCACATTTAATTCTTGGAGACACATTAATGCTTGCATGGTTGTCCAATAAAGGGTATAATATAGATAAGGTGGTTAAAAGTGGCCATTTTAACAATTTGGATTTGAAGAATAGTGACAATATGTGGATATTTGAACTGGCTAAGCGCGCCCCCCAAAAAAAGGAGCCTGCAGCCCCACCAGTCGCGATTACTAAAACTAGTCCTAAAACACCCACTAAAAGGACCACTAGGAAAACTACAAAGAAAGCGAAAACCGATTGACGCACATATCATATTCAGAACTTAAAAACTGGGATTTTTGTCCCTTTTACCACAAATTAGTATACATTGACAAATTAGAGGCCTTCAGGGGCAACGAATACACTGCCTTTGGAAGTGCTGTTCACGAAGTCTGCGAAAAGAAACTCTTGAAGGAAGATCTTGATTTTAAAGATGTTTTTATCGATGAGTTTAAAAGCAACCTTAAGGTTCTACACAAAGATCAAGTTGAATTCAACTTAGACCGCGTGAAAGAAATGATACCTCAGGGGATAGCCATTCTTCCTGAAATTCTCCCGGCCGTCGACGAGTATTTTGATTCATACGAGGTGGTCAGCACAGAAGAAATGCTGATGGTGCCCATTGATGATAGCGAATACGACTTTAAGGGATATATCGACGCTGTGTTCAAAACACCAGATGGAAAATATCATATTGTTGATTGGAAGACATGTTCGTGGGGTTGGGACGCCCGCCGTCGCGCCGACCGCTTGACAACCTATCAGTTGACATTATATAAACACTATTATTGTAAAAAGCATAATATTGATCCATCAAATGTTGAAACTCATTTTGCATTATTAAAAAGAACAGCTAAGAAAAATCGAGTGGAAATATTTCGCGTTACCTCTGGAAAGAAAAAAACAGAGAACGCACTTAAACTTTTGAACATGGCATTATACAATATTGACAAGGAACGATACATTAAAAAGAGGACCTCTTGCGCGAAGTGTATTTTCCATAAAACCAAACATTGTCCCTAAGGAATCATAATGACTGAAAAAATAAAGATTTTAACTATAAGTGACCACCCCCTTTCGCCCTCGGGCGTGGGTACCCAAACTAAGTATATTATTGAGGGTATGCTTGCTACAGGCAAGTACCAGTTTGTCAGCTTTGGTGGCGCAATTAAACACGACAACCACCAGCCCACAAAAACAGAACAGTGGGGAGAGGATTGGATTATATTTCCTGTTGATGGGTACGGTACTCAGGATCAATTGCGATCTGTCCTTCGAACCCACAGGCCGGATATGTTATGGTTCATGACCGATCCTAGATTTTGGGGATGGCTGTGGGAGATGGAGCAAGAGATTAGATCTCAAGTACCGATGATTTATTATCACGTATGGGATAACTTCCCGGCCCCCAGATTCAATAGCCCGAGCTATCGGTCTAACGATTATATTGCATGTATATCTAAAGTTACACACGATATTGTTGAGGAATTGGTACCGGAGGTTAGAAGTAGTTACTTGCCACACGCTGTAGATGAAAATATATTTCAGCCGATATCAAAAGACATTGTGAAACGATTTTATGAGGAACACTTTGAAGATGAAGAATATGGTTCGCGTAAGATATTTTTCTGGAATAACAGGAATGCTCGCCGTAAACAGTCGGGTACATTAATTTGGTGGTTTAACGATTTCCTAGAGGAAGTGGGCCGAGATAAGGCGCGCCTCATTATGCACACCGATCCTCAGGATATTCATGGCCAGGATTTACTTAAGATTATTGAAGAATTGGGCCTCACAAACAAAGAGGTTGTGTTTTCTACCAAGAAAATAACTCCTCAAATCTTATGTTTATTTTATAATATGGCCGATTGTACAATTAATATTTCTGATGCAGAGGGATTTGGCCTAGCCACCTTAGAGTCTCTTTCCTGCGGAACTCCTATAATAGTTAACATGACGGGTGGCCTGCAGGAGCAGGTGACTGATGGGGAAAATTGGTTTGGAATCGGCCTTGAGCCGTCCAGTAAGGCTATTATTGGTTCACAACAGGTTCCTTACATTTATGAGGACAGACTCAATCGGGAAGACTTCCTCAAGGCCATGAAAAAGATGTATAAGATGTCGGATAAACGCCGCACCGCTCTCGGTGAGGCGGGTCGTCAACACGTAAAAGATAATTATAATTTTGACGATTTTATTGATCGATGGGATAAAGTATTCACCCAAGTATATGAAGAGTGTGGCTCATGGGCCACTCGCAAGGGCTTTAAGCCCTATGTCTGTAAGGAATATTAAAAATGAGAAAAACAATACTAGTAAAAGGACCAGCACTCTCTCGATCTGGATATGGTGAACAAACGCGGTTTGCCTTACGGGCCCTCCGAACTCGCGAGGATTTGTACGATATATATTTGGTTAATATCCCATGGGGAAAAACAGGATTTATTATTGAGGACAGCGAGGAGCGCGCCTGGATGGATCACCTTATTCACAAGACTATTCATTTTTACAATTCAGGGAAACAGTGTATGTGTTCACTACAGATCACTATTCCTAATGAGTGGGAGGCCATGGCACCGGTAAACATTGGATACACAGCGGGCATTGAAACAAATAAAGTTGCACCCGCGTGGATTGAGAAAGCCAATCAAATAGACAAAATGATTGTTATCTCCAACCACTCTAAAAATGTATTTCTTCAAACAAAATATGATGTGCAAAATAAACAGACGGGAGAAATTTACAAAGGTTACTCTTGTACCACTGGTATCGATGTTGTTGGATATCCGGTTAGGCATTTTGAGCCTGAACCTCTGGATTTGGAATTAACCACAGATTTTAATTTCCTTTCTATTACTCAGTGGGGCCCCCGCAAGAACGTAGATAATATGCTTAAATGGTTTATTGAAGAATTTCACGACGATGAGGACGTTGGACTGGTTTTGAAGACAAATCTATCTAATGATTCAAACATTGACCGAGACGGTACCACGAGAAGACTGGAAAACCTTCTTGGAAATTATCCGGATAAAAAGTGTAAAATTTACTTATTACATGGGAGTATAAGTGAAGAGAATCTAACGTGGTTATATCAACATCCCACGATGCGATCCTATGTTTCTATTAGTCACGGTGAGGGTTTTGGTTTGCCTTTATTTGAAGCAGCCTATAATGGTCTTCCAATTGTAACAGTATTGTGGAGTGGCCATAATGATTATCTTTACAGTCGGAATAAAAAGGGCAAGATGCGCCCCATGGTAGCAAAGGTCGAGTACGACATTAAAACAGTACAACCAGAAGCTGTTTGGGAAGGCGTCGTAATGAAGGACTCTATGTGGGCATATGCCAAGGAACGTAGCTATAAACAACGACTTCGTGAGGTCTATAAAAGTCCAGAACGATTTAAATCTACTGCCAACACGCTTCAGAAGCAAATTCTTGAGAATTATGAACAAGATAAGGTATTTAATGAATTTTGTGAGGCTGTGTGGTTGGAAGAATGGGGCGCCATGGAGATACCCGAGGCGGAACTTGAGATAAGGTCGTTTGATTAATGGATATAATTTTTGTCTCTGACGGTGTTGTAGAACTCGCTACCAAAGAAGTATTAGAATTTCTAGGTGGCGCGGAGTTCTATGATGACGTATGCATAAAAGAGTTACGCACCCGCGGCCATAATATTAAGCCCTGTTTAAGTCGGGATGTCACGCTGGAACTGGTGCAGAACACAGAAGCATTTTTTATTATATCTAATTTTATTCAATTAAAACCAGAGGTCATTGAAGCTCTACAAGAAAAGCGATATATTATAATTGAGCACGACCACAAATATTGCCTTATGAGAAATGTGTCTGATTTTAAAGATTTTATATCGCCGGCAAAGTATCTCATCAACATTCCTTTTTATGAAAATGCCATAGCGGTGTGTACACAAACGAAGTTACACACTGAAGTGGTAGCGAAGAATCTTCCCTCTACATGTAATGTTGTAAATATGGGAGGTAGCTTGTGGTCTGAGGATAATCTAGCCATCCTGGAAAAATATTCTACAATTGAAAAAGAGGTAGACTATGGGGTAATGCATTCGGACAATCCAATAAAAAATACTGCGAGGTCAATAAAACACTGTGAGGAAAATAATTTAGAGCACCGTGTAGTCGGCTCACCTCAATTTGAAAAATTTGTAGATCAGCTGTCCAGGTGTAGGAAGTTTATTTTTTTCCCCACCGTTTTGGAAACCTGTTGCCGCGTAGTCGTAGAGGCTCGCATGCTCAATTGTGGAATAGTTACCAACGGTTTAATCGGCGCTGCTAGCGAAGAATGGTTTAAGCTCAAGGGACAGGAATTAATTGATTTTACGCGATCTAATAATAAAGTGATTGTTGACAAGATAGAGGGCTTTTTAGACGCCGAAAGTATTGCCAACAAGGGCCGCGAAATTACAGTTATATTAAATGCCTATCGTCGTACACATCTATTAAAAGAACAAATTGAACGATTGAGAAGCCAGACCATTAAGCCAAAACAAATTTGGGTATGGGTTAACCATCACGAAGATGCAGCCGACTATGATTTCAGCGCCTGCGGCGCCGATCGGGTTTTGTTAAATGATCATAATTGGAAATTTTATGGACGCTTTGCAGCCGCATTATTAGCGGATACCGAATATATTGCTATGTTTGATGATGACACAATGCCAGGAAAGAATTGGCTTCAAAATTGCCTTCAGACAATGAAAGTAAAAGAGGGAATTCTCGGAGGCATAGGAGTACTCCTGCAGGGAGAAAAATATGACAATCACACGCGCGAAGGATGGGCAACCCATAATGAGGAAATAGTTGAAGTCGATTTGGTCGGCCACGCGTGGTTCTTTAAAAGAGAGTGGCTCTCCCATCTTTGGCGAGAAAAGCCGGTAACGTGGGAAAACGCCGAAGATATTCAGTTTGCTTATTTAGCCCAGAAATATGGAAATATTAGTAGTTTTGTTCCCCCACATCCCGCTAGCGATCCAACAAAAAGTAGTTCGCTAAAGGGATATGAATTAGGGGTGGATAGTAAGGCCACCTCTACACCCGAAAATCATCATTTATTTTATCCTCAAAGAGATTTAGTGATTAAGAATGCATTAGAAAACGGGTGGAAACTGCTAAAGGATAGGTAATGCTGCTTATTTCATTTGGTACGCGTCCGGAATATATTAAGATTAAGCCCCTCTTAGAGGTGTTTGACAATGAAATTCCCTACGCTCTTTTAT
>Ga0209756_1004161_pt1 | contig 11373 bp, 14 predicted proteins | sample ETNvirenome_6_85_FD_184071 | JGI IMG/M metagenome (GOLD analysis project Ga0209756, IMG submission 184071) | Marine viral communities from the Pacific Ocean - ETNP_6_85 (SPAdes) (version 3) | ecosystem: Environmental > Aquatic > Marine > Oceanic | place: Pacific Ocean | collected 2013-06-19
TTCGCCGTACTCTACGGGAGGCAACCCCAGATTTGGCGGAACGAGGCCACCTTCAATTGCGGATTTTGGCACAGCTGTCGTATATGGTCCATAAACGCCATCCACAACACCAGTTTCTGGGATGAATCCGGTGGCAAGAAGTCTCTTAAATTCCGGATTCATAACTGTTCCGGCCGGTGCCGCTGGTAACTCTAGCCCCAAAGATTTGGCGAAATCAGCCAAACCACCAACGTCACCCAAATCAGCTAGCGGAATCTCAGTCTTTTCTTCCTGGAGTGTGCCCCAGTTAAAATAGGTAATTTCTATGCTTGAATCCGCCTGAATCGTTCGTTTAACTTCTCTCTTTCGCATAGCCTCAACAAAATACGGATCAGGCAGCAACAAAACAGAAGAATCATACGCCATATAAACTGGATCGAAAAAATCTTTAACTACTCGCCCAACCATATACGAAAAAGAAAGAGGATCCTTGGAAACGGAACCCTTTGAGGGCTGCAAAATATCGTCGCACTGAAGAGGCTCTTCGAAGTCTGGAGATCCCAGAATAATTTCATAAAGATCTTGAACTATATCCTTGTATGTTGTCAGCACCTCTTCGCCAACTTTTGGTATTGATTGTGGATTAATTTTTTCGCACCAGAGGGGCACTTTCCTTTGGATGAAATCATTAAGATCTACGCACCCGACTTTTCCTGCTAGGACAGTCAACTCATCAATAACGGGAACGATATCAACAAGTTTTGCTATCTTCTCAAACAGCTCTTCCACATCCTCTTCGGTGCTAATGGTGTCGTTTAAGTTTATTTCGTCAGCGAGGCCATAGGTAAAATCACCCTCCTCTATGATTTTGAGGGCGTCCCGCACAAAATTAATAGGGGCGTTTCCCTCAAGCAAACTAATAATATGCATCGAATCTTGCATCTGCACTTTCAGTGCATTAAAAAAATCTTGCATCGCCTTAGCTTTGGTTACAACCAAATCTGTGCCAGAAGTGGGAGTTACTATTATTTCATCGATCTCTTCTCCGATAATGAATGATCCTGTCTTCACAATCTCTCCCACTGGTGGCAGAAGATCCGGAAACGAACCTATATCATCAAGCAATGCGGCGAGAGTATCAGCGAGATTTTCATCTCCCACCCTATTCGCTATAGCAGCAGATAAGTTAGCCGTATTTCTATTTCCCTCATCCGTCTCATCGTCTAAAAGTTGGGCGGCTTCAATACAGTGGTTTAGGAGTGTCTGTATGATGCCCACCGTCATCTGAACAATCAAGGCGGCAATCATATCTAAGATGGCGCTCTCCAGGGACGCCACAAACCCACCATCTAAATCCACAGTGGGAAGATCGTCGGGAAAGAACATTGTCGGAATAGAAAATATATTTGGCAAAAGCTGGAAAGGATTAGAAAAGAGTCCGCAAACTTCCTGAAAAATTGAATCGTAATCAATATCATTTATGGCGAAAACCTGCTCTAGCGCTGCTAAATATATTTCACCCTTTTTCTTATCACTAAATTCTTCACTTAAATTAAAATAAAATTGATAACCATATTTGTTCTGGTATAGAGTAAAATCATTTTGTCTCGCCACCTCGTAAGCCTCGTCTGCAAGAGCGTAGAGAGCTGTATCTGGCCTCATCCTGGATTTGAACGCTTGGTTTATGCCCGCAAGTCCTGACGCCGCGCCAGTGAAAGGGCCTGCCGCCAATGTCCCTTCTACTTCCGCAACAGCTACAATTATGTCTGCGCAATCAAACGGAACTTGCTCCATGATACATTCAAGAGCGGACGCTGCCAATGACTTAAAATCAACCTTATTGAGCACCTCATTGTAAACTGTGGCGGCGGCGCCGCACGCTGTGTCTGAAGGATTCTGGATCTTCGCCGCAATCGTACCCAAATTCTGCATCACTGCGTCGCCAGTGGATCGGAAAGTGTTGGCCTGCTGTTCTACTATGCCTGCCAGTATCCTCGGAGACGATAAAATAGAATTTTCTTCACCAAGCTGTCTCTCGCTCTTCACTGGAAATTTATTAAATCTGTCTGCTAACTGCTCTAAAATAGATTTAGTGCTTTGCTCTAAGTCAGTATAGGCGTCTGCTGGTTTTCTTGATTCAATTATCGGCTCTGGAAACACATATCTACTAACAAAATCTTTCCACGTAAGAATTTGCGCATCTAACAAACTTATTTCTCGCAATTTCGCAAGAAAATTCACTGTTCTTTTGTCGTTAAAAGGAGATACTGCCGCGAGGCCAGGAAGTGCTTTGGTCATATAAGCAACATCCGCTCCCGAACTTAATCCCACATACACAAGATTAAAGTCTGCATCTATCCCAATCCTAACATTGTCTTCTAGAAACTTCGAAATCACATAATCGTTATTCTGAAAATGTGCTACCAGTTTTGGCCAGAATTGGTTTAATAAATCAATCTGCTTATCTATGTTCAAATTCCTAACAACAAAGTCAGAATTTTGAATGTCGGTTTTATATTTTTCCATCATTGATATAAGTTTATCAATCTTTGTGTTTATTTTGCCAATCTCCAATTCGATTTCTTGGCCGCCAACGATCACCCTGTTAAAATCCGGTTCGGTTTTCGGGAGATAAATTTCAGATTGAGCATTGAACTTTGCGGCCTTACCGGGAGGAACCTTCACCCCATAATTAACTTTATAAATCCACTCCTCAACATCTGCATTTTTAGATGTCAGGATGTCGATTCCATTTGTTCTCAGAATCTCTGCTATTCTCGCTCGTTGCCCTTTTGAAGTGCGATCAGTTATGCGGAAATATTCCCTATACTCTTCTGCCAATTGGTTTATGGAAGTCCTCTTCGTCATTGGCGTAAGAATATAATTTCCTTCGCTTGGAATTCCATCAAATGTTGCAGCGTCAATAGTGACATAATATAAATTTTCAGTATTTGGCTCTGTCCTTATCTCAATATCTCTCAAAATCGTGACAGGACTTAAGATCTCTTCGTTTAGATCGTCGGAGATTTTATTATAATATCGTAACATGCGGCGTTGCGCAATCGATATTTGTTCTGTAAAATTATTCTGATCGATTTCACCGCTGGGCGTGTAAATATCGTTATCAATAAATTCGCCAGATTGCACCACAACGCCATATGCAGAAAATTCATGAACAAAAAACGGCATATTAACGCGACGGTAGCGCCAATTTTCCTCCATAAAGGAAACAAGAGAAACATATTTCTTAGCAGGATTACTCTCTTGCGCATCTTCAACTGTTGTGGGGGGTAAAGTTGCCATCTTCTTTTTCCTAGTTTAATTTATTCCACCGGCTTAAGACAAAATCTCTCCCAGATTCGCAAAGATTATTTTGCTTCCAATTTGTTAAGTTCGTTCTGTGCGTTGTTAAAGATCTTTGTGTCTCTTGCAAGTGATCCATCGAAGCCTTCGCCCCTTTAGCCTGACAAGCGTCAGACATCTGAGTGGGGTTTCCAAACCATGGAGAATGGTGAAAATGGTTCTGAACTGCGCTATTAAATTGCATTTGCACCGTCAACAGATGCTTCACAATGCCATTAAGGGTGCCTTGGAGATCTGCTAGCTTGGCCAATCCCCCTACTAATTTTGCGCCCTTAACCATTGGCTCCAGATCTTCATCCCTGTTGCCTGCTATTATATCTACACCAAGAATACTTCTCACTTCCCCTCCTTGAGAATTCTTTGTATCTGTTCCTGTCACCAATTTGATTCCCTCCCTGGCTATAATCCGTACCCCATCCGCCTTAAGAGCTATGGCAGATTTATCGTTGGATATTCCTACTCCGCCCGCCATTAATCCAAAATTTACGTCAACATCTGATTTTTGACTTATATAAATTCTCGCCGAGTCCTTTGTGAAATTTGGATCAACCTTGGCGTCTTCTTGGGGATCTGCCCCCATTCTTCCAACAACCAAATCTATGGCGGCCGCGCCAGTATCCGAACCTTTCCCGCTAACACGACTTGCAGGCCTATCTTTTCCACAAACTATTTGAGCGTTCGTCTTTGGAATTTTTGGAAAAAGAGAATCAGAATCCATGGGAACAAGCACAGGTATGATTTCACAACTAGGGCCCCCGGCGACGCCCATTGAGAGAGACGACCTATCCGGTGGCAAAGATTTAAGTGCCTCTTCGCACTCCAATCTGTAGTGGTGGGGAGAAGTTGCTGGCCTCCTTGATGTCGATATTTTTTTTGGTGATTCATCTGTAGTATTTCCCATGTGTACCCCTTATCGCAACCCTGGTGCGCCTTTATTTCTGATTTCTTTTATAGCAATCTTATTTCTTATTAATTTTTTAGAATCTTTAAACTCTACGTGCGGCGGATCGGTACCAATCAATTGCCCTTCTTTTAAATCTCTATATCCTCCCCACACCAAATTAGGGAATTGCCTATCTATCATCCTCCCTAACTTCAGCCAAAAATTTAATACAACCGAATCCTGCACTATAGTTCTTGTCTTTTGGCCCAACGCCGGAACTAGGTTGGTGCCAATATTGTATATCTCGTTGCCCTCGTCAGTATCGCTCATCTCATTTAATGATCTTTCTACAATTTTCTGAATGGTGAGAGAGTCGCTGTTTAAATTTTGTATCGCTCTTTTGTCTAGCAAAAAATCAACTGCCAATCCATTAACGTGCGGATTTAAAAAAGCATCCGGGACTGTGCTATATCCACTCTTATATAATTCTTTTTGCCGATGGGGAGTCCGATATGTTTCATAAACAAAAAATGGCATCCCCTCTTGTTTGATCGCGAGAACCAGCTGAAATATGTCGTCTGCGAACTCTGAATATAAAAAAGAAGTTCCCCTATGCCTCCTCAAAAGTTGGGCGGTCATTCGGGACTTCCTATCGATGGCGCCACTCCCAAAAAGAGACTTTGTGCTGCGGTATCATCTTCTACCTTGTCACTTTTAACACCTTTGACGGGCGACACATACTCATTTATCATCTCAATCAATTTCCCTTCGATGCTTGGATCGTTGTTTTTCGGTATTGATATCCGACACAGTTGATTTATTTCTGGCATCGCATCAGCTTCTCCTATAACCCGATAATCAGCAAACTTTTGCACGAGGTTTGATTCTGAATCCGTTCCTTCTGGCACGGATTCTATAGTATTAATTAGGGACTGGTCTGTGCCAACTATACACCCGTATTGGTTTGCGCGGGCGGTTCGGCCCCCGGTGTCTGGATGTTTGGGACTATATAAAACTCTCTTTATATATCCCACCACGCTTTTCCAAGAAGATTGAGACGCTCTCCTTCTTTCTCCATCATCGTGCATCTTCAAAAGCAAAGATTTTTGGGGCCCTCTCTCGAATATCGGTTCAACTTGCTCCGGGTAAGTTGGAGGATTGAGAGAGCCCTCTGGAATATCTGTAATTTTAAAGCTTTTCCTTCTTGTCGCCATTCTATTGACCCTCCTCAAGCGAATCAAACAGCGTTTCTTTGTCGTCAGAACTTAGATCGCCATAGTCGCCTTCTTCCACCTTCTGAAGCATTCCTGTTAATTTAACAAGCTGCTCGTTTGATCTTTGCAGAGTCTCAAGATATTTGGCCGCTACCTGTCCAACATCTTTGTGCCTTTCTTTGTTTTGCCCAATATATTCGGAGACATCATTAAGCAATTCTGTCGCAACAGATCTATCGCTCTTTATGTTATTAATCGCTTCTTCGAGGTGATGAAAGAAATTATTTTTCATTTTAGTGATCGTCCCACTCCTTCTTGAACCCTTTATATTTTACCCTTATCTTGTTCAGGCTATTTACAATCTGTTTTGTATTTAATCCTGTTATTTCTCTTAGATATAAGTAAATAGCTTTTTTATTGAAAATTTCTATATCTTCCGGCTCTGATAGGATGATCTTTATCGCCTCCAACACCCTTTTCTCGTTTGGCTTTACCGCCTCGTCTCGCCACACATTCATTTCCTGATCAAAGGCGCTCCAAAATTCTTTCTTTTCTCTTAAATCGTGATAATCATTATAAGTCACCAAATTTTTCATTTCATCCAAATTGGCGACTTCATCAAAGTATACTTCCCTTTTCAGCCTTATGCTATTGTGCTTTACTTTATGGATAAACCAGTTCTTAGTTATTACGCTAAAATAACTAAACGCTTTTGATCCTTTGTCGGGATCAAACTTATCAAGAATTGTAGTTAGCCAAATTTTGCATTCTGACTTTAAATCATCTATGTTAGCGAGGTTAGTAAATTTATATGTATAAACAATCTTATCGACCATCTCATTAAATGCCGGCCCTATAAGAGTCTCATATAGTTTATCTCTCTCTTTTGAATCTTCAGTTATGGAGTATCTCACAATCGCCTCTTGATGAACTTCTGTGAAATAATCTCTTTTTTGCTTCTTATTCCGTCTCTTTCTGGTGAGTCTCGCCATCTTCCCCTTCCTCTTCCTCTCCCTCTTCCTCTTCAATTTTTAAATCAACAGCATATGACTCAGTAAACTCGCTCAAGCTTATTCTTAAAACTTTTGAGTGATCCAATAGAGCGCCAAGTGTCTCGTCTCCGAAATACAGTGTCATTTTATAAATGGAATCGAGATGAGCCACAAAATCTTGTATTTCGCCAAGTATACTGTGGAGACCTTCCGATAAAGTCATCAAGTTCCTAAGCAGTTTATAGCAAAACCACAACAAAAACAAATTTATAACTGCTGATATCGTCAATGCGTATATCATCTTTTATCCTGCAAATCTTTCTTTTGATTCTTCAAGTCGCCCCTAGAATCTTCTATATAAGATTTTACCACATCGCCAGGTCGTTTTTCAGTAGTTTTTGCTTTTAGTCCCAGAGGAATAGACGGTATCTTGATTAAAGATTCTCCGCACTGTATGCAGCGCAACTCAACACATTCTTTCATGCCATGAGTAATCTCGCAATATTCATCACACTGTTCGCACTGATAACTATACCTAGGCATTCTCGGATTTTACCTCAAAGTTGGGTGGGTTTTCAACAACCAACTCTCCGCTGTCAGTGGTGGCAAAATCCATTTCATTCAAAATAGGAACAATGTCTAATTGGTCCATAAGGCACTTTTGGAGAGCCATCATAAGTGCTCCCACTGCTTGATCTGATAATTTCATTTTAATTCTCCTTCAAATAATGAATTATTTTATCGTGGATTTTTTCATCCACATTTTCTTTCCACTCGTCAGTTCCGTCATTAATCGATTCCCTTATGCTGGTCGCTGAGACGTAACCAATACGAGGAGGGGGTTTGTGTTCGTTAGTTTCATATCCCACTCCCCTTCCCCAGTTCACACTTTCTATGTCGGGGATTACCATAACTTCCACGTCGTCATTACCGTATACATCCTCAACCATCTCTACTGTTTGTGCTGTAGTGAAAGGATTTTTTGCATCTGGTGGGATGTCCCGAACGCAAATAAGGACGGGAATTCCTTTATCTAACTTTTGACTAATCAGCCACTTATGGCCGTTGTGCATGGGTTGCCACCGCCCAATAAACATCGCTCTTTTCATTGTTCGCCCTCCAATTTATTTATAAGTTTTAAAGTATCTTCCCAAGCGTTCTCGCTTTCTTTTTCAAAACGAATAGCGTGATCATCAATATAGTAGCGAGCTGGATGTTTGGTGTTGGAAACATCATCAAAAAAGTGATCCATCTTCTCTTTTCGAAGCCACTCATTTATGACAGCAACTGGGCGACTTGAGACAATTATTAATCGATATCCCAGGTCGCGGAGAATAGTTAACGAACACCTTGCACCAGGCATCGGCGGATCATAGGCGTTTTCTAATCCCTGGAATCCTCGGGAATATTGGTGTATAACGCCATCGAAATCAATAGCTATTGTTTTTTCCTTAAACTCTGTCTTTACTTCTTTCATATATTCTCCAAAATAAATGTTTCTAATTTATCTACCGACTGCTGCTCTTCGCAGGAGGTGGTGTTGATAGTCAAATCACGCCTAAAAGGCGCATCGAAAGGATCGGAAATTCCTGTAAAATTATGGATCTTGTTAGGATCCCCATCAGGAAGCAAAGCTTTGGCATAAAGTCCCTTTGTGTCGCGCCTCTTCAACTCTTCTATATCGCAATCTATAAAAACAGTCCTGACGCGATCACCTCCGCTCTGTCGTATCTCTTTGCGAATTTCTTCATAGGGGTTAATTGCCGACATGATGGTAATTACGTCATTGCGCGACAAAACTTTGCCCACAAACCCCAAACGTCTAATATTGGTGTTTCTATCCTCTTTAGAGAATCCGAGATCCTTGCACAATCCTTCGCGATACTCGTCGCCATCGATCACTTCGACCCGAAACCCTTTCCTCGCCAAATTCTTCTGCACTTGTTTGGCAATCGTAGATTTTCCGGATCCACTTAATCCTGTCATCTGAATGAAGATTCCGCGTGTGCGCCCCCAATTTACATAATTCCAAATTCTCTCATGTAAGAAAAATGCTCCCACTTGAATGCCGTGATAAACCACTGTGATGATAGATGTTTGATGAACGTCTTGGGTAATACCATAAGCAATAAATCCCAGCACCAAAGCTGCAATTACCCTCCACGAAAACGCTTTCACAACACTTCTTTCTCGCTTATCAATCATCAGTTCTCTGCTCTTTGTTGAATGGTTTCATTTTATTTCTCATCGATTCTCCCATAGTCGTCTTCATATCTGGTTATGTCGTCCTCGCCAAAATATTCTCCGGTTTGAACTTCTATGAACACCAAATCTCCGTCGGTCACATTCTCGATTCGGTGCTTCTGCTGCTTATCGATAGTAACACTGTCGCCAGCACTGACGGTGATCTTTTCGTCGTCCAGTTCGATTCTTCCTGTGCCGTTCGTGATAGTCCATGCTTCCTTCCGGTGGTTATGTGATTGTAAAGATAACCTTTCCCTACCATAAACTAATATCTCTTTCACTTTACATCTACCATTTTCATATAAAATCTTATAATGTCCCCAGGGACGTGTTTGCATTTTTGACATAAATTATGCCCCCCTAATATTTGGATAATTTTCCTCAAACCACCTGCACGTACTGTATAATGCTTCCTCGAAAGGTGTATATTGTTGTTTCGACCACCCCAAATCAACCAGTTTTGAATTAGTAGATGGCTTTCTGTGTTGTCCGGGTGGTTTCGAAATATCCCACAATATCTCTCCCTCAAATTTTAAATTCTCCGCAACCATCTCAGACACTTGTTTGATTGATATCTCGCCAACATTCCCCACATTTATAGGATCTCTCTCATTATATGATTCCAGCAGAAACAACAATATCTTTACCATGTCGCCAGAATAAGTAAATTCTCTCAAGTTTGATCCGTCACCCCATAAAGATACATTTTTTTTCTTTATTCTCGCTTCATATATTTTTCTTATAATCGCTGGTATTACATGAGATTTTTCAAGATCGAAATTATCGTTTTCCCCGAATAGATTATTGGGAACTACTGTTATAAAATTGCACCCATACTGATCGCGATATGCGCGTGACTGAACGTCTAGCATCCTCTTTGCATATGCATATGCATAGTTGGAGTGGTGCGGGGCCCCTGCGTGTATTTGGTTCTCTGTGAGGGGATATCTTACTTTATCTGGATATACGCATGTGCTCAGAACCGATATTGCTTTTTCGACGCCGCATACCCTGCATGCCTCCAGCACATTTGTATTAATCAAGATGTTGTCTCTATAAAAATCCGCCATGTTATCCATATTGGCTTTTATTCCCCCGACAGCACCAGCCAAATGAATTACATTAGTAGGGTGGTGTTCCCTGAAAGTGTTAATCGTTTGGGATGAGCTTCTCAAGTCACATCCAGAAGAAGATAAGTAAATTGCATGAGGCAATATCTTTTTTAAAGCGGTGCCGACCATTCCGGTGCCGCCAGTAACTAAAATATTCTTCATAGCCCTTCTATTTCCCCAAGGTGGTGCTCTAGCATCTCATCCACAAGACTCTCGAATGTGTATTCGGGATTCCATCCCAAAATCTCTTTAGATTTGGAAGGATCTCCTCTTAGATATCTTAGCTCTTCGGGGCGAATATATTTCGGATTTTGCACTACATAATCTTTATAATCCATCCCCAACTTAGAAAAAACATATTCACACAAATCTCTCACCGATTGTGTCTGTCCCGTAGCTATTATCCACTCATCTGGTTTCTGGTGATTCACTATCATGTGCATCGCCCTAACATAATCCTTGGAGTGGCCCCAATCGCGATAAGAATCTAAGTTACCCAATTCAAGTTTCTCTTTTTTGCCTTTTTTAATTTCCACAGCACCCTTCACCACCTTGTTAGTTACAAAATTAGTGCCTCGGCGCGGAGATTCATGATTGAACAAAATACCATTACAAGCGTGCAAATTGTATGCATTCCTATAATGCCTCACCAAACTATATGCTAAAAGTTTCGCACACCCATATGGACTCACGGGATTCATCGGCGTTGTGAGGCGCTGAGTCTTGTCATCGTCCACAGAATTGCCAAACATCTCAGACGAACTGGCCTGGTAGAATTTCGCATTTGGGCATATTGTCCTATATGCTTCCAAAACATTTAAAACACCAAGAGCATTTGTCTGAATAGTAAAAGACGGCATATCAAAACTAACCCTCACATGACTCATTGCCGCCAAATTGTAAATTTCATCTGGATTAACTTCGCTAAATATTCTCACCAAAGATGGTGCATCAAGAACATCTCCATAAAGATTTGTAATTTTATCACTCAAATGCTGTAATCGGCTTGACTGATCCTCTGCTACCGAATGGCGTCGAATAATGCCGTACACTTCATACCCCAGACTTAAAAGGTGTTCAGCCAAATAGCTTCCATCCTGACCCGAAATACCCGTTATTAGTGCTTTCTTTTTACCCATTTTTAAAAATCTCCTTCTCAGATAAATCTGAATAATTATTGCTACCGCCAGTATCGCTGTTGACTTCCGGCAACTCGTCCATTAATAAAATCCCCCGAGCGGCGTCTTCTGGTGGCATGTACATGTGCCACCCCACCATCTCAAATTCATCGTCAGGATAATCTACGTCCAACTCTCTGCCGTCATGTCGCGCCTTCAGTAGCCATTTGTACGCCCTCTCGTCGTCAGTCAAAATCGCACCACCGCGCCCAATGGGAAGCCTTTTTTTAATTTGAAAAGAAAGAATGTGCAAAGCGTTGTCGCCCACATACATTTCTTTGGTGAATCTCACCGCGCCATCATAAACGGGATACGGATTCAACTGATATATCCCCTCCCACTCTATATCTTCAAATTTTACACTGCATCCGGCGTGAAGTATCTGCATTGGTACCGACACATAAGTTC
>Ga0209756_1004165_pt1 | contig 11370 bp, 11 predicted proteins | sample ETNvirenome_6_85_FD_184071 | JGI IMG/M metagenome (GOLD analysis project Ga0209756, IMG submission 184071) | Marine viral communities from the Pacific Ocean - ETNP_6_85 (SPAdes) (version 3) | ecosystem: Environmental > Aquatic > Marine > Oceanic | place: Pacific Ocean | collected 2013-06-19
ATCATCTCTGGTTCTCTCACCTGGTTGGGTTTTTGACCAAGTGTAACCACCTGCCAAGTCGGTTCGAACTGCTTCCTGCCAAGCAATAAGTCCGGCGTCATGTGTTACCGGCTCTGACCCTCCGTTATCCTGAACAATGTTCAGAACATGTTGCTCAGGAAGAAGTTGATTATGAAACAGCCCGTAACTATTGGTGTCTTGCTGTACGAAAGTTGGAGTCAGTTTAATGAAGCAGAGAGGATTTCTATTGCGTGCTATTAGGTTAAGAAATGGTGCAGTATTCCAAGCCTGAGGTGCAAGTAGACTACCATCATACTGTATGCAGATATTTGTTCCAGCGGCATTGGGCACGGTTGTAGCACCATTCAAACTCTTAAAAGCTGACCATCCTAGCTTTCCAGGAATACGTTCTGAAGGTAGTAAAATCTCAAGATGTGTAGCACTGGTTGGGTCCATAAGCGGTTCAAAATGAGTTGTGTCATAACCAAAGCTGAACTGGATTAAGTCAACACCTACGCTAGCGGCATGACCTAGCAGATAGCTGGGATTAAGATATACTCCCAATATGAGATTTCCATCAGGGTCATACTCCGGTTTTGTGATGTACATCAGCATGCTCTCGGGTACCGCCTGGCGCAACTCGTAGTCATATCCTAGAACTGTTCTGTAATCTTCGTCTTTGACACTTCTATCGATTGCTCCGCCTTTGCGAAGTCTTGTGATAAAGAATGATTTGTCTAAGACATTAGTCAAGATTAAATCCCTCCGGAGTTAGCTCTGAGTATCCTAAAGACTCTAAATGCGATATCTCTGTTACACCCGGAGGTACGGGAGACAATGTTTCAGTTGTTATCTGGCTTTGGAGTTTTACTATAGCATCATCTGGTAAATGCAAACTTATAAAGCATCCAAATAAACTCTCGCCATCTTGAGTGCAAAGACCCCATGCTCCATATTTTGGAATAAGTGATGTTGAAAAAACTAATAGGTAATGATTCATTATACGTCCTATGGTAAGTTGTACTTGTTAGTAAGATATTGTTGAGTTGCCAAGAAGTCTGCATCACTTAAAGGATTCAAATATATGATGACTTCAAATACTGTGCCTCGAAATGATTCACCTAACAGTAAGTCGAGGGTGCTAACATTGTCCGGCAAGAGACCCAAGCCAGTTCCCGTAGCAGGCGACACCCCGACTTGATACGAACCGGGGGCAGTTTGGAATGTAGCCGTTGCCGAAACGGGGTCACAAGAATGTCCAGCTGAGATGATGGCACCAGAACCTCTAAGGGTTGAAACAGAGCCTGGGGTTTCTATAGTTGCATAATCTGTTGCAGGATTCGGCGGATTTAATCGGAATCCATACACAGCATAAGGGTCCGGATTAGTTATCAAATCCTCTTGATTTTGTGTTGAGTCTACTCTCTTAGATGTCGAGCCATACCACGCCGCCGTGTTAACCTGTTGCTCAACACTCAAGCCACCGAATGCGTTTAGGCCTAACCTAGCTTGAGTGTACGCAGTGTACTGTACGTTTTGGGGTAGTATTGTCTGGCTAAATCTAATGCCTGACAAACCGAAAGGTTGATTTGCAAAGACATCATGATGGGCAACAAGAAAGATGGTTGCCTGGTTGAACGGCACTAGAGGCGCTGGAAAGGTATACCCTATCCGTTCATGGAGCGCTGCAATCGTAAGGCCAGGTGTATTAGTTCCCGGGTCATTCGCCACATAGAGAGGAGGCGCGAAGGTGTTGATGGCTACGGCATTGCCACCTAATGAACCATCATTATCCCACTTGAGCATGCCACTTGTTGCAGTTACATAAGCCGGGTCAAGCGGGTCAATACTGTCAGCCTGTAGCCATACCTCTGGTGAACCTACTGGTGCCGTTGGAGGAGGAGCAGGAGCACCACCGCCGCCGCCAGTTTCGTCGTCTGGCTCTTCGGGAACCTCCTCGGTGCCCTCTGCAGTACCACCGGCTGCTGGGTCTGTAACTGATGAGTTAAATAACTTATCTTCTATTCCTCCTACCAGGTAGATTTCTCCATCTAAAGCAAGGACCTGAGGATTGGGAAGATTTCTCTTAGCATTAACAGTAGAGTCAGGAGTAACAATGTCTTCGAAGTTCCAGAATGTAAATCCAGAAGATGCCTTAAAGACGACTGTTAAGTTTAATCGTGGTATTGTGCAGAATAGAGAAGTTGTTAGCTCATCATAAGCTATCGTTACAAACTCCTCATCATCTCTTACATCAAAGAATGTTCGTGGTTGGTCATTTGTGTATGTGAGCCACCCTGTTTGAGTAGTGTAGTTATTCAAAGGACTGGAGATACCACCTTGGAACATATGCTTAATAGGGCCGGATAATGTCTTTATAGTGCTACCGTTGACTGTGTGAATACCACTAGCGTCAGCGAAAACTATGACACCTTGAATACGTGAGTGCGCAAGGGGACCAAAGCAACCAATCTCATCTGATACCTTTATAATCTCACCACCAGAAAGCAATGCTCCTGATGCTGGTGACCGATAGAGGAATGTCTCAGTACTAGTAAAGATGTAAAGAAACTGTCCAACGGACGTCATACATGTGATATCATTAAAGGATGGAATCTGAATAAAGTCTAGTGTTTTCCAAGCTGATAGAAAGTTTAAGTCTGAGAACCTAACAGTTTTATCTCTACCTACTGCCAATCGACCCTGAAACTCAGTAACCGATGTCGGATTAGGTAGTTCATGACTGTCCAAGAAATCAAAAGCCTGTCCTAGAGCATCATTAACTGATGGTGATACTCGAACTATGCTGCATGTCTCTCCATAAGGTTCGTAAGAACTATCATTATCATCTATAACTGTTACCTGTTTGCGACGTGTAGGCTGTGTCAGTTGACTTCTAAATGTGGATGGGTTATAACAGAACAGTGGAATATCATTTGAACCGAAGAAAAGGTAGCCATCTAGCTCTACAAAAGATACTGTGGCATCTCCCTCTCCTACTAACGTGTCATTCCAATCCTTGTCGCTATTAGTTTCATATCCGGCATGCCAAAACTTAGGGGAACGATTACCAGCGTTTTTATTAGATGTTCTTGTAGGAAGAATCTCATGCCATCTCTGGTCGTTATCTACATCATAGATGACCACCTCGTAGCATGCTATCCGGCGTGGCTGTGAGTAACCTGACGAGCTGATTGCCGCATCTGAACTAGTTGATAATCCTAGCGTCTTAAAGACTGAGATAATCTGTATTTGACCTTCCACTGTCTTCATGACATAGGAACCTAAAACTTTTTGGAAGCCTAATACATGCTGCGTTGTAGAATCTGTTTCCGATGCAGGGTCATAGTTATTGAAACGGGAGAGCGTACTGTCTATCTGTGAAACCTGGCCGAAGCCTGGTCGAACCTCTAATGTCTTATTGGGTGTCCAAAGATTCTGAATCCACTCAGTGCCTGACTTTGTATCAGTGCTAAGAATACCCTTAACTAAGATGTCTTGTTCTGGAAACTTACTTGCCATTACGTTTCTTTCCTTTTTTCTTAGCTAAAAGCTTTAGTGCTGCTAATCCCTTAGGACTGTTTTCTAACTGCTCCGATGTTATACTCACACCGTAGTCGTCTTTTAATATAGGGTTTAACGTCGTCCTTGTGGCAGTCATTCTAAACTCCTAATATTGAACAAACCAAGAACCTTGTGTCCGTCCTTGTTGCAGATAGTACTCAAAAGCCTTTTCAAGTTTTGCGCCTTGCACTTGAAGTTGCTCTGCTATTCCGCCATCTTTAATCATGTAGTAGCGTGCTGCATAGATTGCGATAAGAGGATGAAATGCGTTAAGGTCATCTAGGTAGAAACCGGCTGACCAGCCACCCTGAGGTTGTTCCATATACTCTAACTGTAGATTTCCACCTATGTTGATAGATGTAATGAGGTTAAAACCTTCTAAGCACACCTGGGGATTATCTGAGTTTGTGTAGTTATAAAAATCTTCTTGTCTATTAACTTGGTCAAGCCTGAACCGGATAGCACCGTTGTTATCTACTGCTGCCGCACTACGTAACTTAACTAGTCTTTCACCGGGGACAGCCAATGGCCCCATGAGAGGTGCCACGAATGGGACCCCTGCCGGCGTATTGGGAACAACAGCAAAACTGGATAAATCAACGATTCGAGTATTGTTATCCTGTGCCACATCCATGTCGATGACTGCTCTTTTTATAAAGAGGTTAGGGTCATGCTGCATGGCAAAGTTTCTGAACTGTTCGTAACCCAGGTCTAGAAAACTGTCCGTCGACGCGTTAGACTGGAATGTTGTGTCTGTCTCATCGATAAACTCTAGAAAAAGCTGTTTAACTTCTGTGCTGAACATTATTTGCCTCCTTGGGATTGACCTGCAATAATCTGTTCTGTTGTCGCAAACTCAACACCAGGTTCACCAGCTATCTGTTGAGGTGCTCTGGCCACACCAATCTCTTCTGAGGTGATTGCAAGGTCAGTTACATCACCTGCTGTTTGACCTTGAGCTGCATTCGATGATTGCATAGCAACTGAATCCAGTGCATTTGTTGGGTCCATCTCTTGGCGTGGGAACACCTTGAAGTTCAAGAGGCCTTGCTCATAAGTTCCTGCCGGCTGACCGAATGTTGTCATAGCAACCAGGATATCTGAGAGGTAGTTCTGTTGTTCTTCATCTAAGTCGTAGAAGTCAGAAGTTCTCATGAAATCTGTGAAGACCTGGATGAAGATTGGAATATTGTCTGAAGCGTATATCTCAACTGTGTTGCCATCTTTAACACCACCGATAATATCCATAGCGTGGGACATATCTGCAGTCTCTTTGGTAACGAAGTCCAGACCAGTGTGATGGGATAGAGCGTTACGAGCTTCTTCAGGAGTGATAAGCTGTGATTGCAGTAAGTTAAGAACCTTAGCATCCTTAGCACCTGCCTCTTCAATAAAGGATGAACCTGCTTCAACAAAGACTTCTGGGTCCTTTGTTAAACTAGTGGTGCGTAGTTCCTTGAATATCACTCGACCGTAGGAGTCCATCATTCTCATCATCTTCTTCTCGGGATAGTATTCCTTCATAAGTGTGAGAACGCGCTCTGCTAGATGCTTAATAGCACCTTCAATATTCTTTTGCGTTACTTGTAACTGAGAAACATCTTGTGTTGCCAAAGCCTCAATAGCTTTACCGCTTGTCACACCAACGGCACGGCGGCCTAGTGATGTGGAGTGGATACCTGCAACATCTTGCATTTCTGATTGTAATCTAATAACATTGTCTAACACGTAACCGGGAACAGGAGCAGCTGATACCTGCTTAGGAGTTCCGCCGGCAGCGTTATAAAAAATCTTCTCACCTGGTCGGCCTTTAATCTGGTCGGATGAAACACCTGATGATTTAGGAATCAACCACTTAGGATTAGACATCAACTCCACATTTTGCACGATTTGTGCACGTGCTCTATTGTAGAGATTTTGTAGTTCGACCATTGGTTCAATAAGACCAACACCCCAGAATCTACCAGGGATATCTGTGTATCTGATGAGCTGAACTGGGTGTGGGCCTTCCCACTCACCTTCAAATAGAACTATGTCACCCATCATGACGCCTGTTGCGCCTTCATGACCAAATATCTCAAATACCTCTATCCTGTCATCTAGTTCTGCATACGTGGTATTACCAGTATCATATGCATCTACTTGAGAGCTAGGAGCTATTTCTATTTGTTCAGCAAAGTCTGGATATGTTGCAGTAAGTTCTGAACGTGTTATAAACTGTCGTAATGCGATAAACCTACTTTGTTGCTCGGTCTGTGCACCCTTTTCAATGAAAACATCATAAGGACTATAGACGCGAGTTCTAATACGTTCCTCATCTGGGTCGTAGTAAGTGTGTAGTGCTGCTGTTCCACATGTCAACAACCACTGCAGCATGTCTTGTGCCTTCTCATCGAAGTTGTCTTCTTGATAGTAGTACTTAAAAGCATCCTCAGCCATTCGAGCTTTGATAATGTCTTCTGTGCTTGGTGAAGCGGGCAGAACGGTAATATTAGGAACAGTCATCTGAAGTTTGCTGAGGATTGTTCTGTAAAACTGTAGGATAAGATTAATGGAAACCCTAAACCTGCCAGGTTGATTAGGTGCTGTGATGTAACGTGCGATATCTCTATCATATTCTAGATGTTGTCGTCCCTGCACATAAAGCAAGCACACATCCCAAATACGAGTAGACATGGTCCGGTAAGACCTAAAGCTGTTAATCAAGCCTCGATACTTTTTCAGCTGTTCTTTATTACTCATTATGAAGATAATCCTGTCAGTCCACTAAAGTCTGGTGCAGCGCCTAAATCCACACCGCCGGAAAGAGCGCCTGCATCTGTCAGTCTAGAAGTAATATCACCAGCTCTCATTGCTGCTGGTAGTGACTCACCTAGTTCAACCGCCTTTAAGCCGCCACTAATGTCACCAACTGCTTTAGTAGCATCTGCTGCACCCTTAAGGCCTTGAACGCCTTTTATTGCGCTTGCACCTTGAGTGGCCGCTGATGCCATATTACCGACCATTGAACCATAGTCTCCTTTAGCAGCATCACCTGCAGCTCCACCAAGAGCCATACCTGTGCCGGCGGCTCCTAGAATGGCAGGTATTGCCGCTAGACTCATACCACCGGTGGGTACGGCAAGTGCTGCAGCGCCTGCGGCTCCAAGAGCACCAAGAACAGAGTAGATAGCTTTATTTCTATCGCCCTTCTTCTCTTTTCTCTCTTGACCTATTTTCAATGCTGCAGCGCGCTTAGCTCTTTTAGCACCTTCGTCTACGTCATATAATCCTTCACGGGCCATCGTAAGTTTCCTCCGTATCTAAATATTGGAAAGGGGAGACATTGCTCCCCTCACCAACCATATTGTCATTCTGTGTTTTAATCTCTGCTAAAGAAAGCTGCCACAAGTAGTAAGCACCAGATAAGAATAATAACCCGAGCGGTAGTTTCCATAGGATGTCAATCACGAATGTTCTCTCTCTTTATTCTGTTAGCTCCTGCAGCCCTTCTAGGACCTAGGAACATAAGACTGGAGGCCCATAAGGACCTCCAGCCATGATGTTAAAACACCTATTAGACTGCGATACCCACCAAGATACCATTGGCATTCGGACGCATAGAAACCACCTGATAGTAGTGTCTATAGAAACCTTGCCATTCGTCTGTTCCTGCAGTTCTGGAAAGTACCGACCCATCAAGGTCTGCAAATCCAGGCTTCTGAAGTTCACACATCTTCCAAGTTTTGGTAGAGAGGAAAATCATCAAACCACGGGGGCACTGACGAGAGACGCGGATTGGAATACCAGCGTAGGAAAGCTGACCACCGAAACCGGCGTCACCCTTACGTCCTGCACCAGAAGAATCCACCTGTGCCTGAAGAGCACCCTGCATCAAACCAACATAGGCCTGACGTGCAAGAGCTTGGCAGAGGATGACGTCTGGAGTTTCACCAGAATCTTCACCAACTGAGTCGATGACTCGTTGCATATCTACAAGAGCTAGTGCAGCACGACCGGCAGCGCCGACACCTGCGGGGGATAACACGTTACGTGCCTGCAGAGCTCGTTCACCGTTAGTTGACGTACGGTCAGCTGTATAGTGAGCTGAGGAGTGCAAGTTCTGGAAGATACCTTCTGCTTCTGCAGCGATATTGCCCAGTTCTAGAATGTGTGCCGGGTTAGCTGCACCACCGGTGAATCGAACCCACCATGCATTGCTGTCTGTTCCAACGGCTGTTCCGTAAGTTCCACCAAGAGTGAAATCAACACCAGCGGTGAGGGTGAGTGTTCGGTTTGCAGTATCGAAACCTTCAACGGTATCAGTTAACGGACCAGGAGCCAGGGTAGCGAGGTCATAAGCATCGTTGCCGGCAGTTGTATCACCGACATTACCGAACTCAACAGCTACAGAGGCAGCAGGTGCGATAGCGATGATGTCATTCAGGCGCTGAAGCTCAGCGAAAGAACCGTCGAAGTTAACTGTACCACCAGCACCAATGACTTGGTTATCAACGATGTAACCGATTGTACCAGCACCAGAGAAGCACATTTGATTCTCAAGGTTCTTGACATCTGTTACGAGGCGTGTCATTTCAGCATCAACATAAGATGCGAAACTGTTTCCACCACCTGAACCGGCGGAAGAGATTGAAGGTCCGGAGAGCTGGAAACGTCCGTAAACGAATGCGGCCTGAACGACCAAACGGTCGAAGCCCTGCTGGTCGGCAGGACCAGCAACACCGGGGAGGTTACCGCCTTCTGCGCGTGCGCCTACAGCGGCGTTACGAGAGACGTGAACTGGAATGATGACCTGACGGCCAGACCAGTCGAGTTTTGCTTTCTCAAACATGTCTAAAGCGAGGACTTCGTTATTCAGCTGTTCCTGAATGGGTCCAAGATAGAAATCTTTGAGGATAGAAGCGAGAGTAGCAATAGAAGCTGCCATTTTATTTATCCTTTAAGGTTAAAGTTGTATTTTGCCCGATTTGATAGCTTCGTAAAGCTTATCTCGAGCGTTTGAAAGAGTTACCTTCTCGTCGGCCCCGCGTGCGTGGGAGCGTGCAGTTGAGCCACCAGAAGTAGTTTTAGGGCGAGGGGCGACAGCTCTTTTGTTACCGTTTCTTTCAACATACTTGGAAATAGCTTCTTCTTCAATACTAGCAATAAAGTTGCTATACTGAGCTGCTACGTCACGTACGTTGATGTCTGGGTCTGAAATAACTGCGTTTAAGAGAACCTCATCAGGAACAGAGGGGTAATCCTTCTGCACACCGAGAATCTCTTTTTGCAAGTCAACCTCAGCTTGACGAACTTCGAAGTTTTCCAGTCTCTGTGCCAACTGTTGGTACTGAGGGTCTGGAGCTTGGCTTTCCTGTTCATCTGTGAGCAAGCTGTCCAACCATGCATCGTCTACTGTTTCCTGTGCTGGAACCTCATGACGCTGAGGTGACGGTTGGCTCTGTTGAGTGCGTAATGATTGCAACTGCTGCTCTACCTCAGAGAATCGGTCGCGATAGCTTTCGATTTCCTGTTGTAGTTGCTTACGTTGTTCATTAACTCTCTTGAACCTTCCATAAGGAACTGCGTGACCTTCATCCTGTTGTTCGGGGGACGATTCCGTTATAACATCCGCGTCTTTTACGCCGGTGTCTGTTTGTACGTCCTGTTCTACCTCAGGTGCTGGTTGTTCGATTACCGTTTCCTCTGTGTTTGAAACTCCCACAGATTCTCCAGCATCATTTAGGGCGCTAGCGAATGCGTCCATCTTCTCATCTTTGAGTACGCTCATATTTTGTCCTCTTTCTCGATTGCTAACGGCAACGACTCGATTGAAAATGACAACCCTTGCGGGCAATAATAAAGTTTAATGTCATGTAAGTTTCTGTTTATTCATCATATAAGTCCCTCTGAAACTTATTCATGTCGTCTTCCCATGTTTCTTGTTCATCATCCCAGAAGCTCTTAGCTTTTGAATAGATAGAACCAGTGGCTCTCTCCCATTCCAGGATTTCCTCTATGGACCGCGGCTTAGCCTTTTTCTTAACTTCATTGCGATAGTCATTAACCTGGTCTAGACCCATTAAGGCGAGTGCGTGAGCAAACAACATATCATCGTGCTGACCGACATCATGTTCCGGCTTCCCTCGGTTGTTGTAGATAAACGTATTCATCTCCAACTGCATCCTCGGACATGTAGCAGTTAACCATTCCTTGTTCACAAACTCTTCCAACCGAGCCACCAGCAGAGGCCGCGTACTCTGGTTTGTGTTAAACCCTAGTTTCTCTTGCCACTTGTTGGCGATACGGTCGTAGGCCACTCGGCGGAACAGGTGCGGCCACTCGGCCTCCACCAGCCGCTCTAAGATAGACAGTCCATAAGTGTTGTTCTCCACCACGACAAAGGCATTATACTTCTTCGCAGCAGCAAGACACACAGCAGCAAACTCGGCCGGTGGGGTCTTATCGTAGAAACTAGCCACTGTGAAGGGCTTCTTCTTGTTGGTTACATCCAGGATAGCGAACGCTGAATAGTCACCACCCGGAGAACCTGAGGCTGTATCCACCCCCATAATATAGGCGTGATACTTCTGCGGCTTGTGCAGCTGCAAGGCACCCACCTTTAACTTAACATTCGGGAAGACGTGGTCCGCCCAGACCCGAGCACCTGAGGTGATGAAGGCCACCTCCACAGATACGGGATACTCTTGGTTAAAGGTATTCCAGTTATTTGCGCACTGTACGCGGAGAGTATTAACTGCCCAAGCAGCACGCTTCTTGTTCAGGTTATGAAACCTAATGTACTCACGCTCACGACTTGATAGGTTATCCGGGGCGTGAGCCGAAATGTATTCAGGGTCATCCAGCCAACTCAGAAAGACCTTCTCAAACTCGATGTTCTCATTCCACAACCGATACGCATCATTTAGACCATTAGGTGTACTTTCCAAGATGATGCAGGAATCTCCCTGCGCCGTCTGGAACAGTGAGGCAATGGAGGTGGATATATCTGACCAGAAAGCGTATTCTGAGGCGTGGATGCAATCGTAGGTGGAACCACGGAATGACTCCGACTTGGCGGAACCAATCTTAATACGAGAACCGTGCTTAAACACCATCTCGTGGATATTGGCTCTATCCTGAGGTAGTTGCAACCACTTAGGAAGATTCTTATAAAAACCCTGGTAGATTCGATAGAGAGATTTGACGGCCTCTCCGGTATGAGCTACAACAGCGATACGGGTGTTCGGGGTGAGTATAGCTTTCCAGAAGAAGTAAGCAGCGATGACAGTGGAGGAACCCAACTGACGTGCTTTAAGAATCATCACATGAGGATTCGCCTCGGCGGCATCGATAATCTTCTGTTGGGCGGGATTAAGCTTGAGGGGGACCAGGTCTCCGTTCTTGGTCACAATCTTTAGATAGCGACAGAAGTAGGAGAAGTCAGACTTGCACTTGGCAATAGTCTGCAGTTGCTTTTTCTCAGCTTGCTTTTTGGAGAGTTTTTGTTTGGGCATGCACTGTTAAGTATGGGGTGACTTAGGTTTTATCACCTTAAAGAGCTTATGCCTGCAAGTAAAACTCCGGGACAATGATGCGTCTTCCCTGAAATAGCACTAACCAGTTGATACAGTCACTAGAACCGCCGGCTAAGCGCTTAATCAGAAAACAAGGTGCATTGAATCCGTCATCTTCCCAGGTCCGTGTGTATACGAAATCTCCGGGTTGAAGGGTGCAAGGGGTGCAAAGGTATGTCATGACGTGGGGGATTCCTGTATTAGGGCTTAGGTCTTAGTGGAAGAGCCCGTGAGTAGAAAGAGAGCTAGC
>Ga0209756_1004167_pt1 | contig 11366 bp, 7 predicted proteins | sample ETNvirenome_6_85_FD_184071 | JGI IMG/M metagenome (GOLD analysis project Ga0209756, IMG submission 184071) | Marine viral communities from the Pacific Ocean - ETNP_6_85 (SPAdes) (version 3) | ecosystem: Environmental > Aquatic > Marine > Oceanic | place: Pacific Ocean | collected 2013-06-19
CTAATAAAATTGAAACCTGATTTTGGATTTGTTCTTCCATCTCAGTTCTCCATTGGTTATATCGTTAGTGTAACCTATTTATTATCAAAAATCTATTTCTTACCTTTTAAAATCAAATTATGTTTAATCCATTTTTTACCTATATAATTTTTAACAGGTTTTTTTACAAATTTATCTATATATTTTTTAGCTAATCTTCCAAATTTTTTGGCAGCTTCTTCTGCTTTTAAAAACTTTGAATTATCTACAATTACAAAATTAGTACTTCCAAACAATGATTGAAATCCACCAAGATTTTTTTGAACATCTTTCCAAGATTTTGTTAATATATCATCTGGTAAAACTCTAGTTCTTTCTTTATTTCTTTGTTTAGCCACATCTAATGAAGTATTAACAAAAATCATATATGTATCATATCCTATTTTTTCTAATTTTTCTTTTTCCCTTTTAATTTTTCCAAAGTCATGACCTGTCCCATCTATAATCATTCCAAGTCTTCCATTCATATATGTATCTTTTCTAGCTTTGGTTAATAACTTGGCTTTCTTTCTAACCGTCATATCTTCACTATCCTCATCACCACCAGCAATAGCGTCAAAGACATCATCTGGCCATTTATCTATATCTAATTTACCAGTTCCAAAAGTTTCAAATCCATATTTCTTTAATAAAAATTCAAACTCCGAGTCTGAATTGACAGTTTTCATTCCGCTAACTGATACATTAATTTTTTTAGGTATACCAAATATTTCACCTGCAACATATGATTTACCACTACCTGGGCCACCAGCCATAAAAACTGCTTTTAAGATACCTTTATCAAAAACACCTTCGGTTAGTAATTGTTTTAAATTAACCAAAATGGTTCTCCCATTAATATATAATTATTCATATATAAATATAAGAAAAGTTAAGAATAAAGATTATTTTTACCTTGTTTTATATCTTAATGTTATATTTCCTTGAAAACCTTGAGTAGCTCCTGAAAAAGAATGTTTTATCATTGGAACAACTATTTGTCCAGCACTTAAATTTAAATCAAAATCTTCACTAAATCCATGGGGAACTCTTGCCGTTCCAATAGATGGTTCTGTACCATTACTAGCACTTGCTAAGGTAGTAGTTCCAGTTCCTTCTGTAATTGTTCCATAGAATATATAAATAGTTGGATTAACAGTTGAAATACCAGTATTTGATACAATTCCCCTCATATGAGTCAAAGTACAATCTTCAGGAATAACATATTGTCCTGCTACACCTCTATAATCAAATGCTGTTGGAGTTGTGTCATAAGCATCCCATTTTCGCGTTGAATTCAACTCATCAACATCTCTAAAATGATATCTATCATAAGTTGCCGTAGTCATTATAAATGGATAATCTACCCAAATTGGTGCACCTTTAATTTCACCAAATGAACCAGTTGAAGTTGACTTACCAAGAAAATCACCACTTGCACTTATGTCACCTTGAACGGTTAGGGTTTTTGGTGGAGTCTTTGTTCCGATACCAACATACGGATTGCCTACACTATGAGAAATCTGCATAAGAGTAGTCGAGCCACTTAAAAAACCAAAACCAACCTTTTCACCTACAGCAGAAGATTGCATTTTAATAGAATGATAATCAGAAGTTCCATAGTAAAAATTAATATAATTATCTAAATATACTTCTGATGAATAAATATCACCACTTGCACTTATGTTTCCACTTGAGGTTATGTGAGAAGTTGTTGTTAAATCACCAGTAATACTTAATTTTGAAGGAAAGCTTGCTCCACCAATACCTATTTTATCAATTCCACTTGAATTAACATTAGCTAAAAATAAACTATCATCTGTTTGACCTTTTATTTGTAAAGCACTAGTAGTATTATCATTATTAAAAACAGCACTTTCATCAAGTATTAAAGCATTAGCAATCAATGTTCCACTTGCACTTATGTTTCCACTTGCGGTTATGTGTCCAGTTACCTCTATATTATTACCTAATATTATTTCATTATCTGCGAATATTTTTGTTTCATTAGTAGTATTACCAAATCTCATTTGGTCACTATTCAGTGTAGCTACATTTTGCCCAAAAGATTTAAAAATTTGACCATGAACAATGCCACTTGAACTTATGTCTCCACTTGCGGTTATGTGTCCATTTACATTTGTATCTTTATTTAAAGTAACTAATGAATCTGAAAGTCTCACTACGGTAAAACTATTTGGACTTAAATCTATTCTGTTATCAACTGCCATCGTTATTTTATTTGGGAAGCCTTCAGTATCAGCTTTCCAAGTAGAAGCGTACAAATCACCACCGTATATGTCACCACTTGCACTTATGTTTCCACTTGAGGTTATGCTTCCGTGAAAGAAAGAACTACCAACAACATTAAAAATTCCAGAAGGAAAGAAAAAACCTGTAATAGGATTTGTTGGGAGACATCCTATACCAACTGCATTATTAGTAGCTGATGTACGAATTAAATTATCTTGGGTTTCTCCGGTTAGTGCAATATCAACATTATGGCCACCACCTAAGGTTAAAGCGCCTGCACCAGATCCAGTAATATGTGATATAATAGAAGTTCCACCACTTTTTAGGGTAAAACCAATACCTTCAGCTTTTATAACATTTGAGGCATTACTGTTAAGAATAAGTGCATTTGCACCACCATCATTTGTCAAAGTTAATTTATCAAATGTGGGGTTAGTATCTGTTGTTAAATCTTGATTAACAATTGATGTTCCTTCAACACTTAATTTATTGCTACCAACATGAAGTGAACTAGCACTTATACCACCACTCGCACTAATATGTCCACTCGCGGTTATATCTGTGGATATTGCAGCTCCTAAAGCAATATTTGTATTATTTGCATCTTCTGTAAATGTAATCATATCTGTATATCCAGCAGCTAAAGTAATTTTATCTGTGTCAAAAGCTATTTTTGTACCAGGGTTACTTTCGTGGATAATATTATTTTGGATATACAGATTATTGATGCTGTTAATTGTTCTGGCCCCTCCAGTCATTGTAATATCATTAACACGAATTTCACCAGTCTGTACATGCCCAAATGAACCAGTTGAAGTTCCTGAAGCACTTATATTTCCACTTGCGGTTATGTGTGATAAAGTATGAATTGCACCACTGGCACTTATGTTATTGAAAGTAACATTTGAAGCTGTATTAACTGCTTGTCCTACATTACTTTCTAAAGTTGATGTTCTTGTTGATAATGATGAACTTGTTTTAGTAAATGAACCACTTATTGTAGTTTTTCCGTCAGAAGTTAAATTAATTAAATTTGCATCTACTACTTTTGTTGTTCCTACATATATGTCACCACTTGCACTTAAATCACCACTTACTTTTAATGAACCACCACCCAAATCTGATAAACTTCCACTAAATTTATGAGTATCATCTGATGAATTACCAAATTGTGTTGAACCTGATGATGCTGCTACTATACTTTCTGATACTATGTAGGATTGAGCGTGAAGAGCTCCTTGAATTGTTAAATCTTCAATAGGATTACCAACTAAATCATATAGTTGATTACCACTACCAGTCTTTTGTAGTAAACTCTGGTAAGTATCTTTTATATTTTTATTTGTTAAGTCAAACGACATGACCTATAACCTTTATACTTTCGGTAGTTTTTGAATAACTTCTCGTATGAATTTTTTTGTTCCACCTTTATATCCAATTTTATTTGAATAGTTTTCAAGTATTGAAACAATTCTTTTTTTATCTTTTGCAACTTTTGTTAATGTTATTTTATTTTCTTTTAATACTTTAACCATTTCGTTAATTGGATTAAAATGATTTTTAACATTTTTAATTTTTACTTGTGGTTTAGAAGATTCTTTTATTTGTTTTTTATTACCTTGTCCTTTTACTTCAACCGTAACTTTTTTAGATGTTTCAACAACAAATTCAGATTGCCAAGGTTCAATCAAAGTATCTTCAGCAATAACTTCTAATTTAATATTACCTTCTGATTTTTCGTCAAGTAAACCTTTTAATTTTTTGATAGGAACTTTACAATTTCCTTCTTTTGATATTGTTCCTGGAAATAAAAGAGTTAAATCTTTTGTTTCAACTAATATTCTTGCACTTGAATCTTTTAGTGATGCACCCTCTAAATATAAATCACATTCAAAGGTTTCTTGTTTATCAGTATATAATTTATATGCCACTCTTTATCTCCAATTTTACTTTTCCTATGATGTGTTCAGCTACTAACTCTACATCATCAATATTAATTTTTACATCACTTACTTCTGTAACATCATCATAAACTTTTTCACCTTTTACTCTACAAATAAGACGAATAAGTCGTTTCTTTTTATCTTTATCAAGATTATTAAGTCTTGTTTCTCTAGCTCTTCTTGAACCAGTTCCAATACCATCAACAATTTCTTGTATAAATGCTACATCATTCCAAGTGAATGGATTACTACCCCAAACAATATCTTGACTATCAGGTACTTCATTATTATCAGATCCTAAAAAAGGACTATCAACAGTACCATTCCACCTAATTGGGAATTTTTCTGCATTTTTTGGTGTTTTAGCCATTTTATGTATTCCTATTCATATATAAATATAAGAAAGTTTAAAATAACACTAATTATATTATTAAGTTTCAATCTCTGCATTTGATGGTAAAGCTATAGCTTTCATTATAAATGGAGGATATTTATTATTTGTATCTGCACCCCATTTTAATGTTGGTGTACCTAAAGTACTACTTACTTTAGCTCCTAACCAATATTTATAAGTTGTTCCAGCAGTTAAACCACTTACAACCCATTTATGAACTATAATCATATGGTCATATCTTGGAGCACCTAAAACACCTACTTCATAATATGTTTGAACAGCATTGTAAGAAGCATTATCAGATAACCCTAAGAATAAATCTGGAGCTCCTGATGTGCCACCATCCGCATAAACTTGTACTTCAATTTCAACAATACCACTTTTTGGAGCAACAAATGTAACATACATATCAGCATCAGGAACAGCGTATGAAGTTGTTAAACTATAAGAAGCATCCGTAACATTTACACCTTGTGCATTATATCCCATAATAGCACCTGGAAAATCATAGCTACCTGTGTTTTGTGTTCCCCCACCAATGAATCCACTTGAACTTATGTCACCAACAACATGTAATTCTGTTTTTGGGGTTGATGTTCCAATACCAACTCTATCTTCACCTCCATCTACAAATAACATATTTGCATTACCACTACTTTCAACTCTAACATTCATATCAACACCACCTTCATTGATGGTTAATGCATCAACAGTACTTTCTACGAGTTTTAACATTTCCACACCACCAGCAGTCATAGTAATTGCATCAGTTGTAAATGCTATTTTTGTATCAGTATCACCCTTATGAATTAAATCACCAGCAACGATTACATTTCCATTTACTTGTGCATTACCCTCAACATCTAATGTTTCTGCTGGAGCTCCACCAATTACACCTATACCAATTTTAGCTTCACTTTGGTCAATAGTAAAAATAATCTCTTCATCTGCATTATAATAAGTTAAATCTGTATTAGCAAAATCAGTATTAAATGCAAATGAATCACCAGCCTCTGCATTAAAAACTATACCACTTGTACCCAATGCAATATTTACATTATTCGCAGCATCAGCTCTAATTGTATCTACATCTATTGTTCCGACATTTGTAATGTTTCCATCATTGAAATCAGCAGAAGCAGCAATAAGTTGTCCACTTGCACTTATGTTTCCACTTGCGGTTATTGGTAAATCAAATTTTGTTCCGTATGAATAAAAATTTGTGTTTACCACATTACCAATAGTAGCTCTAAGTGCATTATCCGTAAAAGTTAATTTTGTATCCGTATCACCATTATGAGTAATTTGACTATCTATAAATAAATCGCTTGATATTAAATCACCACTTGCACTTATGTTTCCACTTGCGGTTATGTGTGAACCAACTGAAATGGCCTTTTGAATTGAAAGATGTCCACTTGAACTTATGTCACCTTCCACTTCTAATGCTTTTGATGGAGTTGCTGTATTTATTCCTATTCTTGATAAAGCAGCATCAGCATGTAACATTATATCACCATCTGAATCATTCACTTGGAAATCAAGGTCTTGATTTGTATTGTTTATCCGAACCCAACCATTAGGTTTGTCAATTTTAAAACCTGACCAACCACCAGCAACTAGATTTATAATATTTGTATCAAATAATAAGTAAGTATCTTCATCTCCATTGTGATACATATAATTGGCAATTCCCATATCTCCAGAAACTTGAAGAGTATAAGCAGGAGATTTTGAATTTACACCCAATCTATCAAAATGTCCGTGACCAAATGAAGCAGATGATATATGTGAACCACTTACATTACCCAATACTTCTAATGTTGTAGCACCTGAACCACTCATTACCAATGATGCATCAGTTTGTGTTAAATGTATTTCACCATTATTAAAACCAATAACAGCTCCATCAGCAAAGAATAAATCAGAGAACCCATAAGCAGCTGAACCCAACGCATGACCGTCATTAGCTGCTGGAAATAAAGCTGCATTATTTAATTTTAATTCATTACCACCATTAACTCTCCATTGTATTTGATTATCTGATGTGAAATCAATTAGATTGTCAGCATCTCTACCGATTTTTAAATCTGTTGCAAAATTATCACCACTAATGGTAGCACTAACATTTGATATATTTGAACCATCACCGACAAAACCACCACTAGCACTTATGACTCCACTTGCGGTTATGTGTGATTTGGTTGAAATATATCCACTTGCACTTATGTTACCAGCTACTTGTAATTTTTCTGTTGGGTTTGATGTTCCGATACCAAATGTTCCATCAGTTTTCATTATCATTTTTTCGGTAAAGTTATATGCACTATTGTTATTAACTCCAAACCTTATATCTCTATCAGATGATAAATGTATATCTGAAGTATTACCCATAGTTTCTATAACCATATCATTTGATGTTCCAACAGTAAATATTCTTGATTTATTACTTGCACCAGTAGTCTCAATAATCATAGAATTGCTAGTTGATTCACCAGCAACATCAGCCTCACCAACCGTAAGTCTTGATGTTTGATTGGATGTAAATACAGTTAATGAACCTGAAACTGATAATGGATTGTTTGGACTTGTTGTTCCAATACCGACTTTATTATCAAAGAATCCAGCTCCAAATGAACCAGTTGAAGTTGATGATTGACTTATGTTTCCAATAACTTCTAATGCTTCTCCAGCAGATGTTGTTCCAATACCAACATTTCCACCATCTTTTTGTATAGCTATAGTTGAAGAACCCGTTACGAAAACATTTGTGGTTTTACTACCAATAGTAAGATTTTTTCCGCTAGCATCATCTTGAATTATCATATTTTGCTCGTGTATAATATCTACAGTATTTGTTCCATCACCAATATAAATATCAGAAGCACCATCACCTAACAATACATCTCCAACCAAGTTACTAATAACTAAATTATCATCATCAACTTTTATTTGTCCTGAACCAGTCCCTGCAGAACTTGAAAATTGTATCAAACCATCGGAAGGTGTTATCAATACATCTTTAGCCATTATATTCTCCCACTAATTCTTTTTTTAATTGTTGTAAAATTACTTCTTGTTACAGTCCGTCTATCGGTGTTTCTATGTACATATGATTTACCAATTGGTCTTTTATCAAATCTAACAATTGGTTCTTTCATATAAAATGTTTCTTCTCTTGTATTTGTATTTGAAACTCTTACACCATAGATTAAATAAAATCCAACATCTTGTGGTTGTATGGTTAATTGTTTATTTTGAAAATCACCAATACTTGCATTTGTATATGCAACATCCTCTAAGAAACCAACACCTTTACTTGATTTTGGACGATTGGTACTTGTTAAAGATGTTGTATCATATTCACCCAATGCATATCTACCTCGTTTGTAATCACCACTCATTCTTGCTGTTAATCTTGGATATGTAAAACTACCATCTGTACCCACAGATTGTAATTCACAAGATAATCTAACGGTTGTTTTTGGTGGAACATATATGGTATCCATCACACCAGCTGCACTATCGTTTCCAAATTTCACTTTCCAATAACCACCATCTTGAATCCATTCTTTTAAACTTTGTCCTTGTTGCATAGCCAATCCATCTATTTCGTGATTGTATTCTTGATATATAGCTACTCCACCAACTGCAGTTGTTCTATCCCATTCTGTTCTAGCGTGATTTGACATAGCAATATAATTTGAATAAAGTTGTCCAGTTCCATCGGGTGCTGTTGCATCCCATCTGTTTTTAATATATGAATCCAAGAAAATCACAGGACCAGAAGCATCAGGAATATATGGCCAATATTTAAATCCATCTATATACCATCTATCATAGATTTGGTTTGGTACTGCATAAGTTTGTTGAAATGCTCTGGCTTCATGATTTAATAAAATCCAATGTCTTCGTTGAACATTTTCTCTTGTATGATAAAAAATTACTCCATAATCATCAGCCCTTGTTATGTAATTATAACTCGCTTCACAATATGTTTCTGTATTATTGTCAAGTAAAAAACCATGATTCATAGCCTTTGTGGAATAATTACCATTATATTGTCCATGTGCTCCATAACCATGAACATAGAAGTTTCTAGCACCAGCATATGAAATATTATTTCTACAATGATTAGCATAATTACTTTTAAAATAAATTCCACGATATGTTGATGTAGAATTATTTGTACTAAAATCAGCAACACAATTTGTCATTTCTGATTGGAATCCATAATCAGCTATATCAGCACTATCAGGATCTAATCCACCATTGTATCCTGCAATACAAACTCCAGCTCTATAATAATTGTTATTCGTATTACCACCCAATCCACTAAATTCTACATTTCTAAACCTAACTCTCCGCGTGAAAGCATTATCAGCACCAGTTGTCCAAGTTTCAACATAAAGAAAAGCTCTATCATCAGCATCTTCTGAAGTTATTCTACAATCTCTTGTAACGACTGTAACTAAACTACCCACTTTATGAACATATCTAACTTGGTCGTCTAATGTTAATGTAGTTCCATCTATTGCATTTATTGTATATCTTGTATCATAATCCCAATTTGTATCTGAGTCATTATTTACATCAATTAAAATCACATCACCAACTGATAAATCAGAAGCATTTCCAACTACAATATCAGCCGTTGAGTCAGCGGATGTAATCGCAGTTGTTAAAGTGGTTGCATTTCTTCTAACTATTGAACCACTCTCTGTATTAACACTTCTGCCCCATCCATTATTGTGAACTTTTTCATTTCCTGTTTGATAAATTGTTTCATCTATTAAGTTAGCTGCAGTACCTGATATATTTGAATCAATTACTATAAAGTTTCTTAAAAAATCAATTCCATTTATTGTACGAACATTTCTATCACTACCAGTTCCAAAAATTATTTTATATCCAACTCTAAATACTTTTGCATTATCAACTATTAATATTTTTGGAGTTTTAAATGCTTTAATTGTAGCAGTTGGAGATACGAATTGTCTATAATAAATTTTGTTTGCACCTGCTGTTGTATCGGTATCATGAACCCAAAAACTTTCATCACTACAATTTTTATAACCTTGAAATCTTGAATATACAGAAATCCAATCACCAGCTGCAAAGTTAGAAGCTGATACAACAGGTAAATAATCTTGTTGATAATCAATATTACCTGAACAACTTATAACAGTGTTTAAAGTTTTCTCACCACCATCACAAATAATTGAAGCCCATTTTTCTGTTTCAACCCATACTCCATGTTGGTCTGAATTTGTCCCTTTTAAAACCAAATGAGAATCTGCTTTCATTTCAAATAATCCAGCAGAATCTGAAGTACCCTCTTCAAACCATTCTGATTCACCACCATAAACTGTAGCTCTACCATTGAGTTTAAATTGACTTCCACTTTGAAAAGATAAACAACCATGTACAGTTATATCACCATACCCATTTGTTTGCATATCCACAGTACTACAAGTAACACTATGTCCAGCAGCAATAGTGAAAGTATCACCATCTGAAGGAGTTGTACCACCCCAAGTTGCTGATGCTGTAAAATTACCTGATTGATTTGATGTTAATGCTGCCATTATTCAATTTCTTCTGTTAAATCTTCTTCAAACATCTCTTGATACTCCGTCATATTAGCTGATATTTCAAATGATAACTCATCATTTGTATCAATTATTGTAGAATCAGTTACTGATAATACAATTTGTTTAATATCATTTGAAACAGTTATTTGTTTTGTAGATTTATCATATTTTATTTTTATTATCATTGATAATTCCTTATTAATTCAATATCTTTTCTTGTTCCGTGTACAATGTAATAACAATGAATGTTTTCTTTTGTTTTAAACATACCATTTATACCTATAAATATTTTATTATTTTTAATTTCTTTAATATATAAGTCTTGGTGTTTTCCAATACTTGTTAATTGAACCGTTATTGTATTATCATCAACTAACCATTCCCATTCTTGTGGTAAATAGATAATATTATCACTTTTTAATTCACCTCTATAAAATACATCATTTTGTTGTCCTTCAAGAGCACCATATTCTAATTTACCACCTTCTGGTCTGTTTATTAAAAATGATTTAGAACCAGCTGATAGTTTACCACCAATTGTAATGGTTGAAGTTGATGAACCACTATAGTGTCCACTTGCAGTTATGTTTCCTGTAAATGTAGCAGTTCCTGTATGTGTTCCATCCCATTCTGCAGTTACACCAGTTAAACTACTACCATCACCAGCAAATTTTGAAGCACTTATTGTTCCACTTGAACTTATGTTTCCACTTGCGGTTATGTTTCCTGTTACATCAATACCACCAGCTGTAGTTTCAAATTTTGTAGAATTGTTATGTTTTAATAATGTTCCAGCACCATCAGTAAATTCAGCTAGTGTATTACCATCAGAAACTTCTCTTATTCTAACCACACTACCATCAAGATTTAATGCACCAGTTCCTTTATCTTGTATGTAACTATTTGAACCATTATGCCATATATGTAAATCTTCACCAGTACCAATTTTAATTTTCTCATTATCATTTAAATTTATTGAACTCAGAGAGGCACTTAAACCAGTTATTGTTCCACTTGCACTTATGTTTCCACTTGCGGTTATGTGTGATGATATTGCAGCTCCTAAAGCAATCGTATCAGTTGAGTCTTCTGTAAGTGTAATCATATCTACACCACCAGCTCTAAGTGTTAAAGTATCATCAGTAAATACTATTCTTGTATTCG
>Ga0209756_1004169_pt1 | contig 11363 bp, 8 predicted proteins | sample ETNvirenome_6_85_FD_184071 | JGI IMG/M metagenome (GOLD analysis project Ga0209756, IMG submission 184071) | Marine viral communities from the Pacific Ocean - ETNP_6_85 (SPAdes) (version 3) | ecosystem: Environmental > Aquatic > Marine > Oceanic | place: Pacific Ocean | collected 2013-06-19
AATCAAATGCAGACGTTAATGGAGAATTTAATCTAGAATATATTAATTCTATTTTTTTATTTCTATTTAATAAATTGAATATTTGTTTGGATTGATCTCTTGTTACTCCGTGTCTTGCTTTTGGTCCGATAAACATTAAAACTTTGTCAACATTAGGGTTTTGTGCGTATCGTTGGGCAAGAGCCATATGAGCTCCTGTGATTGGCTTAAATCCTCCTGGGAATAATACTGTTACTTTATCCATATTTTATTCTTTATTATAAATATTACTTTAATTATTATTACGATTTGGGATATGAATTTTTTACATTCTTAAGAGTTTGAAACCAATTGCCTGTGACAGATAATGATCCGCTACTATCTAATTCATGATATAACATATCAAATTGTTCTCCTAATGTAGGATAATTAATTCTTCTATTTCGTACATACATTGATGAACTATATAAAGTAGTAGCCTTTTCAATATTTGCAGAAGCATCTAATTCATCACTAGTTGGTTCGGGTAAATTTATATTCCATGTTTTTATATAAGGTCCTTTTCCGTCATCGAATATTTGTAATTTTGATTCATCATTAGTATCAATTGACCCACTATTGTTAAGTTCTAAATATGCTTTTATTTTATAATAAATGTAAGTATTATCCATAATTTCCTTATATTGCTGTTAATAGTGCTCCAGAAAAACATGTATATTTGTTACTAGAATATGTATACTGGTTGACTCCTGTGTTTTGCCATATTCTAATAGTAATTTCGTCGCCTCCATTTAAAAGTGCTATACCATTAGTTTTCATTGTATAAAAGTTTGTATATGCTGAATTATCGTCTGGTATTTGAATATCAAATCCATAATTTGGCGATAGAACACCGTTAATATATACTCTTAAATCAGTACGTTCTCCTGCGTCAAAAACAGATGTTGATGCCCATAACAGTTGCGAATGAAGATACCAATATCCAGATACTGGTACAGTATATATATTAGTTGATGTATTAAAATTGCTATTAGGATCAAAATGTATTGTATCGAAATCTACTGTTGTTATGGTGCCGGTTGTAATCGTTTGGCCTGTTAATGAATGGCCTACGTTAAATATGTATGGCGATCTAATTAAATTAGTAGCTATATATGATGGTGTTATTTTAGTACTCATTGTTTTTTACCTTAACTTCATATCGGAGCAACTACGTCTGGAGCTTGCATTGATCCTTGTGTTTCTGCTGATAATGTTCTTGTAGCAATAATACTATATCCTTTTAATCGTGTATTATTATCAGGATCTGCACTTCCGGCTATGACATTATTTTTCAGGCATACTTCTACTTTTACAAATTGTGCTTCAGCAGCAACTGGTATTGAATATGGGGTTATATTATCATTTATATAATGATGAGAAGCTGACGCTGGGCCTCCTAAAGCAGTAGTAGTCAGACCATAATTTAGCATAGTCTGGACATATGTCCATGAATCCCATTCTGCATCTGATGCAGACCCAGATGTTGTTTGTCTATATAATTTAAAATAAGCTGTACCGTTTACACGATCTCCTGTTGTTGCTCGTGCTTGCAGTTGATACGATACGACTAATGAGTTTTCATATGGAAGTAATTGAAAAATATGTTCATTAACTGTCACCTCTGATGTATCATCAACATTAGCACGAATAATTTCATCATAATTTGAAACTATTTGTCTTCCTATGTTCCTGCCGTCAATTAATCCTAGTCTAGTATCTATTAATGGAAAGACAGCATTACCTGCTCCCGTAAGATTAAATACTTGTCTTATATATAATTCAGATCCGGATATTTCTCCAGACCCTGATAGTTTATATGCTGGTCCTCCGTCGGGAGCTGCTAAGGTTGTTGATGAACTTAACGCAGTATTTGTTATATAAACGCCACCAATTGTACCACCCGTTGCGTTAATATTTCCATCTGTAGTTAATTGAAAATTACTTGATGATATTTCTATATTGCCACCAGAGCCAGATATATATTGACTACCATATTGTCCTAAAAAGAAATTCGGAGTATTTATTTCAACACTACTACCACTAATAAAAATAGTATTTGTTCTTATATCTAATATTGAAGGATTGGTTCTAAATCTAAAATAGTTATTTGCATCTGCAACCATTTCTAATCCAACACCTTCATATGTTGTTTCTGATTGATTTGGTAATGCAGATCCAGAAAATAATAAAAATCCTGGAGCCCCTGAGCCTGTTGCCTGATTAAATCCTCCATATGGTAATGAACGAATAAATCCTGTATCTTTTAATCCTGAAATATCTATTCCTGATTCTAATGTATCAGCTACATATAATGAACCAGTAAGCATTGAAAATGCTCCGTCAATATATCTATTTCCGCCTTCCCAGGTTTTATTGTTAACATAACTAATAGTTTTACTTCTATCTCCAATTATATTATAATATTCTACTTTGAATGATAATTGATTATCACTTTTATGTTTAGTTGGTATTTCAGATCGAATTCTTGTATAATTTGGAGTATATCCTATCTCAGCACTTGTTAATGTTTTGATATTAGCAATATACCATTGTCCTGATTCTATTACAAATAATAAACAGCCTGTTCCTGATTGGTCTGATTTAAATTCAAATTCAATATCATCAAATCGTTGTAATGTTTTTGCAGTACCTTCAATTTCTCCTATTTTTTTACCTACTGTTTTTGGCAACGATTGATTTAGAACATCTGTTTGATCAAAATTAAATGCTGATCCTGATGCATATATTGATAATTTAGGGTTCTTATAATCTGAATATTTTATTCTTTGGCCGATTGCATCAAGTGTAACTTTATATTGTGATTGGCTCACAAAAATTCCTGCATATGGTTCTTTTACTTGTACAACGTTTACATCTGTTTTTGCACTAATATTCTGAATATTTGATATCTTCATTCCATCACTAATGGATGCGGAATTCCGCAACAGAACTGGAGCTGTTGTTTCAGAATTACCTAAATATGTATGTCCTTTCCAATATGTATCAATTATACTTTGTGACGTAAATATTCCTATAGACTGATCTGGTGTTAATGATGATGTGGAATCTACAAATATTTCTGTGCCATCTAGTAATACATCATTTACTTGTTCCCACGTTCCAACAGTGCCATTTGAATTGGTATAAACTTTTATTCTTGAAATATCCCCAGTTGCTGGGTCTAAATCGTTTATTTGTAATAATGCAAATGATTCTGAATTTTGTGTAGGTATATATGTTGGGTCTGCTTCATATGATAAACTAAATGATGATGGATCAAAATGATTATATGTATGAGATGATATTGTTTTGTTGCTTAAAACAGTAAATGGTGTTTCTAAAGTTACTGAATCTTTATTTAATACTTTTTTAATTTTTGATGTAAATTGTGTACTTGATGGAGTATAATTAGGAGTCGGTATTGGATTTGTTGGACTAGCAACTGTAATTGTTCCTCCTACCATATCCCCTTGAAAATCGCCTCCTACTATTTGTAAGATTGGTTGGAAATTTCTATAGAAATATTCAACAGTGCCGGTAGTATATGTTGGAAATTGATTTGTCGTATATGTTCTATCTAATTGTACGCCGACATTTTCTTCAATTGTTATTGTGGGTTCACTTGTAAATATTATTTCTGTTTCATTAGAATCAGTTGGATTAACAGGAAATTTCCGTATCCATTTTACATTTGGTTTGTCTCTCCACTCTGCTGGAACTGACTGACCATTATATTTAGCTAACGTTCCTGTTATAGTGACTGTACAGTCGCCGGGGGGCGTATCTTCATATATATAAATTGATATGACTCTAGATTTGTCTTCATCTAGATAATTAATAAATTCAGCATATATTGGATTTCCATTATAGTCTAAAACTTCGACATCAACAAGCGTTCCTATTTTTAAATTATTAGTATTACCTTGTAATTTAATTAAATTTTTGCCTGCGGTAAACCGTAATGGAAGTTTAGTAATTTTGAATACATCTGGAGATGATACAGATGTGTCTGTAACATAAGTTATTGCGGTATCAAACCCTTTTTTTACTGCCCGATGTTTTGCCATTTAACATTGCCTTTTGTATAAATATTAAGTATGTACAATCTGGCTGAAATTGTTTATCTTATTTACTTCGATTAAATTGTCTACCATATCTCTCATTGTATCAACGTGTGATATGATAATAGAAAATTCAAATTTGGTTCTAAAATATTCAAATAAGTTTGAAACTGATGACATATGATTTTGATCTAGACTACCCCATCCTTCATCTATTGCAATGAAATTTGGTCTTGGTAATGCTGATACATTTATTAATGCTACTCGAATTGCCAATGAAGAAATAAATCTTTCCATTCCTGATGTTAATTCTAACGGCCAGAAATTATCTTCGTCATAAATAATATATCCATTAATGTTTTTTCCATCTGTCTGTAAAACCATATTAAAGTCTACTACTTGGTTTAATACATTATTTATTTCATTTTCAATTTTAGGTAATGCAATTTTAACTAATTCATATGAAACCCCGTTTCTTCCAACTGCACCCAAATAATATTCATATGCTTTATATTCTGTCTCTAATTGTTTATATTTTTCAATTTGTTCAATTGCATTTTTCTTTTTAGTTTTTGCTACTTCAATATCTCCATGTTTAGATTTAATTGAATCTGTTATACCTTTTAGTGTAGCTGTAATTTCTTTTGTTAATGATTTATTATTTTCAATTTTTGAATCTATTCCGCTATTATGTATGATCGAAGATTCATTTTTTATATAATTGTCTTGTTGATTTTTATTTGTTTTTAATTCATTCTCTTTTGTTTGCAAATCGCTTTGCATTACTTGTAATTGTAATTTTTGAGTTTCTAATTTATTTAATAAGTCTACTCCTAATTGATATTTGGATATTGTTTCTGTAATTCCATCTGCTTGTTTTTGGAAATGCTTTATTGCTTTTTGTTTTGACTCTAATCTAATTTCATTATCAGGCAATTCTTGTTTTGCTTGTTCGGCTTCTTTAATAAAAATATTTGATGTACAATATTTACAATTTGGATCATATTCGTGTGTTTTTAAATGATCTAATTTTTTCTTTTGTATTTTTATTAATTGTTTTAACTCAGTTTCTTCCTTGGTAATTTTTTTTATATTTCTTTCAAATTCTTTTACAATAGGAGCACGATTTTCAATTTTCTCTTTTAATATTTCTGTAGTAACTTCTTGATTATCGTTAAGAGTATCGCTAAACTCTTTAAATTTGGAATTAGTTTGTTGTATAACTTCTTCTTGGTCTTGTATATCACTTTCTAAATCATAAATTGCTAAATCTAAATCTTCTTGTACATCTTGTAATTTTTCTAAATCTGGCCCATTATATGATGTTGGCTGTTTTTTATCAATTAACTCAAGAATATTGTCTTGTAAGTCATTTCTAGACTCTTGTAAATCATGTTCAGATTTTTCTAATTCTGTAATTTCTTGTTGCTCACTTGATATGATTTCTCCGGATTGTTTTATAATTTCTCCAAAATCCGTCTTTTTATATTCTTTTAACTTTCCAGCTGTCTCTTTTACTTCTTGTGATGCAATATGATATAATTGTTCAAATACTGTTGTATCTAAAAATTGTGATAATAAATCTTTTCTTTCTCGTTGGGACTTTTCTATAAAATTATTATTGTCTGCTTGTAATGAAAATGCAGTTAATATGAAATCATCATACGTACCAAGATACTTTCTAATCATTTTATTTGTATCACTTCTTTCCTCTCCATTGAAATTTTCAGTTTCATTATAAAAATCAACATTTACTTTAACATGACCATGTTTTAATGTTATTCCTTCACGCTCAATAGTATACAATTCATTATTTAACATGAATTTAAATACTCCTTTAAATGTTGATCTTTTATTATTTAAAACTTCTTTTGATTTACTTGTCTTGCTACATTTATCAAATATAGTATATGTTATTGCGTCTAATAAAGATGATTTCCCAGATGTATTTGCTGCAAACAATCCTACTACATCCTTTAATTTAGAAAAGTCAATTATATTTTTTTTGCCATATGAAAACATATTTTCAAATTCAAATGATATAGGATACCAAGTTACATTCCTAACACAATCTAATGCCGGCAATTTAGAATTCATTGTTCTATTAATATGTCGAACTGCATCTACTTCTGAATCTAATGCATCTGGAAATGTGTTTTCTACGTATTCCGTTATCATTGTATTTTGGTATTCAACATCTCTTACATTTCCAATTGTGTTTACTTCTAATTCCTGTTGTTCTAATTCGTCAGTATTCCGTTGAATTGAAATATCTTGAACGTCATATTTGTTTCGAATTGTTGCAATTAATTTTTTAATATCAGCTGCGTCTGTTCCGTTAAATTTTATTCTTACTCTAGGTTTTTCTGGAACTCGGTGTGGTGCACTTACAATAGTTGATTTATTAACTTCGAATGTAACATATCCATATTCATTATGTACTTGTATAAATTCAGATGTTTTGCTTGGTAGGTCCCATACTAACATTCCATGGTCTAATGCCTCTCCATGATTTTGTTGAATTAAACTTCCAGGATATCCAATTGTTTTTTCTGCATTTAAAAATTGTGCTGGTTTGTGAATATCTCCTAATAATGTTAAATCGTGTCCTTCGAATAAATCTGCTTTTACATGATCGTTTGAAATTTCAAATCCAACATCAGTTAATGCCGTATCAACAGCTCCATGGTGTAATGCAATTTTATAATGAGCATCAAATTCTTTTGCTCGTATATAATTTTCGGGTTGTACATCTACTGCCATATGATTAAAGACAACATTTCCTAATTTAAACAATCCATTATCTTTTATAAAATGTATATTTGGATTATTAATTACATTTAATATAGGTGACAGTGCATCTATTCGATTTAAATTATTTAAATTCATATCGTGGTTTCCTAACATAACAATTGTTGGGATTGTAAAGCCACGAAAAAATTTAGTTAACATGTTTATTAATTCGGGAGACATTTCTAATTTAGAATGTACTATATCACCTGTTACAACACAAATACTAGAATCTGTTGCGTGTTGAGCAATGTGTAAAAACATATTGTCAAAAACTTTATTAAATTCATCATGTCGTTTTAGCGTTCTAATATGTATATCAGATATATGAAATATCTTATCAATATATTCTATATTAGTTTCTAATTTTTTTATTTCCATATTATATTCATTCTTAACTGCATTAACCTTTCAAAAGAAAATGTAGTTGTATTTGTAATCATTTTGTTTATTGTTTCAAACCCTAACTCACTTGGGTCTTTATCTGGTAATTCTACGAAATATACATTTAATCCTTCTGCCATAAATTTCTCTGCGATAGTCAATGCTTTTTTAATTGCATCTTGATCTAAACATATGTATATATCTTTTACCCGTTCTTCTATAATTTTTTTCTGTAAGGCTGGTTGTATTATTTTTCCAAATAATGGTATCGCATTTCTTTTTATTGCTATTGCATCAAATGCTCCTTCACATAATACAATTGGTTCTGCCCAATTAATTAACATTTCAAATCCTATTATATCTTTAGATACTTTTGGATTTTTGTGTTTATAAGAATCACTTGAATAATATGCTCTAGATACAAAATAATTTATAAGTCCTTCTTTATTATAACTTGGTATAATTATTTTTCCAGAATATTCGCCAGCTTCGGCATACCCAATTCTGTATCTGATAATATCAAATATAGTAACTCCTCTTGTTTTTAAATAATGCATTGCATTACGATAATCAGGTGTTTTCTTTGGAATCCAGAGTGGTATATATTCTTCTGGCAATCTTAATATTTCTTCTGTTTTTATTGTTTCATTATTGCGATATTTTGCAGTTTGAATTATTCGACTTAATTGCTCAAATTTTTCTTTCGGAAGTTTTAGTTGTTTAAATAGCGAAACGATCGTTCGCCCTTTTCTATCAGATATCCAACAGTGCCATGGATTCTGGCTTTCTATTGATGTGTTAAGATTTATTTCTAATTTAGGTTTATAATGTGAAGTAAATGGAGAGAAAAATGCTATATTATCTCCTGAGGTTTTCTTACCTTTACCTAATACAGACTCTAATAATTGAAGTAATTTAAGATTCTTCATATTAATATTATAATGAAAATACTGAAGAATTCAAAGTATATGGCTTTTATATTATGGTTAAATACATTTATTAATTACAATCAATAAACGATCTAACGATCATCATTTATTAAACATTTCATTTAATAATAAATAATAATCATTTTATTAATACATTTAGAAAATAATTAAAAAATTTCACAAATCCAACCTAATACGTTAAAAATTGTTTTTGTGGTTTAGGAACTTCTCCAACTTTCAAACATTCTTTAAACCATTCAGCTGGGATATCTTTCTTTGCAACATGGGTTATCCCTAACTTATTTGCATACATTTCATATGTGGTTTTACTTCCCTTTGTTATTTTTTGGTTTGGGTTTTGAAATACTATTCTTAAATCAACTCCTGGATTAGAAGCTAATATATTTTTCATTTTTCTTCTGTCAATAGTAGTCCATCTGCCTTTTGTTTCAACATACATGGTTTCTCCATTTTTCTTTTGAAATATGAAGTCTGGTGTATATTTGTGATTTGTTGCTGGTACTACATATTCTAATTTTTCAGTTTCATAATTTACTGGATATTTTGCTTCTTTAATTTGATTTGCAACTGTTAATTCTAATCCAGATTTATAACCATATTTATATGCTGCTTGTCGTTTTTTACTTCCGGCTGTATGCCAATGATTTTTTTTCTTCATAACTATTTATTTCTTATTACATTTTAGTAATTGGAGAAAACATATTTTGATCAGCTCTCTTACTCACCTTTATAGTTGCCGGAGAACCTTTATATGTATCAATAGTTCTACCTGTTCCTACTATCGTACCATCATTGTCAACACCAAAATATAATTTTTCATGATCACCATTTGCTGAAGGCATATCTCCGTCAATCAGGCCCCAACTTATTCCATAACCGTCTGCTATTTTAATATCATCTCCGCATATTTTAACTATGTGGTCCATAATAATATTTCTTATTTTCACTTCAAATAAACTTTGGCCGAACCACCAACCCCAATTATCAGGTTCATTATCCAACTCAGATTGTATTATAGAGGACAAATTACTATATTCTTTTTCTTCATACCATTCTACTCCCCAAGCAGTTTCTACGGGTAAGGTTATGATCAAGTCACATGACTTTTGTATATTCGGAACTTCATACCAGGATGGTGAGTCTGTTGCCTTCCTGAAATATCCATCGCCGTATTTATCTATTTCATTATTATTTGCCCATATAAATGCTTCATTAATATAGTTATCAACACGTATCAAATCGGCCTTAGTCTTTATTTTTAAAAAAGCATTTTTTAAATCATTTCCATGAGTCCCAGAACCGATACTAGCCATTATTATCAAATATCCAATATGCCATATATCGGACTCGTGCACACACTTTGTGTCTGTTACTTCCTCTGTTGATTTATCCTTATCCTTAACATCATCGTCCTCTTTTTTCTTGATTTTTATCAACTTATAAAGCGTTGTAGAATTATTCCCACACGTTATTGTTTTCTTGCGTATCTTATAACCTGCTTTATCTGTTGGCTTCTCTGTTTCATAACCCTTGTCTTCTAAATCTTCGATCTCTTTTTTATATGCCATTCTATCTTTAGCCGTAGTGCACTCACTAGTTTCCTCGGATAATAAATTAGTTTGTGGTTTATTTAATACTATATTTTTTAATTTCAACATTACATTTACCTTTTTTTATATCTTAACTACAATTAGCAGTACATTCGAAACTTTCTACATCAGCCTCTTCGACAAAGAATTCTTTAATTTCGTCAAAATCGAATCCCATACCACTGACCCATTCCGCTTTAGTATGTGTTAAAGGAGCATCAACTGTTGCTACTCCGAATCCCGTATCGTAATCTACAGAAACTGTTAATGTCCACTCTTGATCACGTGTAACAGCCTCTTCGGCATCTTCTCCAGCATCTAATGCTTTTCCACGCTCATCTGCCTTATTAGTATTTTTAATAGATATTTCTGGATTAGCTGCAACAAATTGTGCGGTTTCTAAATTCCATTCCCCATTGACAGTTAACCCATTTTCAGCTTGGTATTGTTGTAAATATCCTTTTAATTCATTATCAAAATGCATTGGATCATTTGAGCTATGCGGTAATTTAAGAAGTGCTTTTATATTTCGTATTTTAATATTAGTCGCCGGCTCTGAACCATCATAACCAAATACTATTTTTAGATTTGGATTTGGAACTTGTATAGTAATAGGTTTATCTGTAACAGGCGTTTTTGATATTACTCTATATTTTTCAATAAATTTACTAGCACTATTCCACAAAAATAACCTTTTCGTTATTGTACTCAAATCAATGCCAAAAGAACTTTGAGTAGTTTCTCCGCTTATAGGCGCATCAATAATTTTATTGTCATTTTTATCTTTTTTATCTGTTACTGAAATAAAAATAAATCTACTTATTTTAACATTTCCTCTGATATCAGTTCCGCTAAGTGTATTTGTATTTACAAAAACAATTGGATTTTGTCGAAACTTCCCTATCTTGTCAAATCCCGTTTTGAATGCATTTTCTTCAATTATTCTATTTATTTCTTTTCTCTTTTCTCTTGAAACATCAGAAATTTTCTTTCTATATTTCAATTTAAATTCTATTAATAATATATTATTTAACAATTCATGTTTTTTTAAAAAATTTATATTTTCATTGTCATCATTATTCAAATGTTTAGTAATTAAATTTTCAAAATTTGTAATAGCTTTACTTTTAAACCACACAGCACGTATAATAGTAGACTTATCATTGTTGTCTGTTATCGATTGCAATTGTTTTTCAAGCTCAGTATCTCGGATCCAACTTGTATCTAAATTGTTTTCTAATAATATATTTTTTAATTTAATCATTTTATATAAATATAAAGTATAATAAGTTACATATCAATATCGATATTAATTAAAAAATTCATATCAACATCATCTCTTTTCTTAATTGCAGTACCTAATTTTCCTATTGCTAATAATTGTCCTGCATCATTATATAATCCAATTTCTGTTATATATGGATTAAAATTACTACCTGTTGCCCAATTTTGAATATTCATATCATCATCTTTCAATGTGGTAGGATTTTGAGATACATTAAAATCTCCCGCAGCTAATCTAGTTAAAACAGAATGCTCATATAATGTAATTGTACTCTGATAACTTG
>Ga0209756_1004170_pt1 | contig 11360 bp, 18 predicted proteins | sample ETNvirenome_6_85_FD_184071 | JGI IMG/M metagenome (GOLD analysis project Ga0209756, IMG submission 184071) | Marine viral communities from the Pacific Ocean - ETNP_6_85 (SPAdes) (version 3) | ecosystem: Environmental > Aquatic > Marine > Oceanic | place: Pacific Ocean | collected 2013-06-19
TAAGATTAGAGAGCATAACCTTGTTGGCTACCTTCTTTCTGGTCACATTATCAGTACGTTGTGCTAGGGTTTTGGTAAAGAGATTAATAGCTTCCTCTCTTGTTACCTTAGTATCGTACCAATCCCTCATTGTATCAAGACCAGAGCCACTGATAAACTCACCAGCATTCTTAACCTTAGATGCAAAGGCACTTACATCAAAGTTCTTGGTGTGCCTACCATAGACATGAGCCAGCTTATTACCAGTAACTAGGGTATTGTAGCAGAAAGTTCTCCACACTCCCATCATACCAGAGTTTGCCCATGTTCTATTATGGGAAGTTCTGAATACAAACTCAGGTATAATCGTATCATGATTAGTACCCAAGCTCTGTATATGGGCTGGAAACTTGGCTCTTAACTCTAGCTTTCCTCCTCTATCCCATACGTTAGTAGTAAACTCAGCATCACTTAGGTCTAGCTCTGCCTTTCTAAGAGCTTGCTCTACACCATCAACTATCTCTCTATACTGCACAGGGAAATAGTCTTGTGATACTATACCTAAAGGCTCTTTAGTATCCTTACGTCTGATACCCATACCAATACTTTTTGGTATTGTATCTTCTTTATGATACCCAAGCTCCTCAGTCCACTGATTTACCAGAGGAAACTTCTCTACTTCAAAGTCTATTTTGTTATGGTCAAACATATACTTCTCCTTTTCTACAGTTAATTATAACATATAATCTACTCATTATCAAGATATTTCTCATAGCCCTCCTTAATTGATTGTTGTTCCAATGCTATCCACTCATTGAGTTCATCAATATCGAAATCTTCTCCCCACTCAAGACCAGCATCTTCTACATAGGCTTCTACCATAGGTGCTGTCCAAGCATCAGTTGGATTGCTTATAAAATTATATACTTGTTCTGGATATCTAAACTTCATAATCTGTTTTCTCCTTAATTTTCAATGCATTATCACTAAACAATTCAAACTTAATTTGTGAGCCATCAACAGATGTAACTACTATATCTGTGTAGTGTGTAGGTGTATGCTTACTTGTTGAATGGGTAATTTCTACATCTTCAACTCTATGTACATTTATACAGGTACTCATTTTCTTCTCCTTTGATTGGTTAATTTAACGATCCGTCTGCGTAATGGTATGTCTTACTTATTGTTCTCATCGTATCTTTCTTGTCTTACTTTGTATTGTTCTTGTAACTGTCCTTGTAATGTCTTAACTTCTTTCTCTAATAGTTTGATTTTATTATCTTTTTCTTTATTGATTTCTAGTATTGATTGGTATAATTTTTTAAGATTGTGGTATGCTTCAGCCATAGTATCCTCCAAATTCTAGTATTGGTATCATCAGTAACATAATGATTACTATTCCTATTAGTAACCAGAAAGTATTTTCAGGTAGTCTCATTAGTTTTGCTCCTTATATTTTTGATATTCTGCCTTACGTTTTTCTATATCCCAATACCAATCAGGCATAAATTCGTATTGACATTCCATAAACCATTGCCATTGTGAATAAGTAAATCCTTCGGGCATTACTCCATCTCCTTTACTTTAGTTGCTAAGTCTTTGATATGTTCTGCTGTCATAACAAAAGCACAGCACTCTCCAAGTTTATCTTCAGCTATATCCATAGCTATAGAAAAGTCTCCACATTTTCCTAGTGGAAAGCATTGTCCAATCTTATCAAAAGCAAACCAATTCATTACTCCATCTCCTCATATTCTGCTCTAGCTCTAGCTCTAGCTATAGTTTCTCTTATCATTTCAGGCAAATCAAAATCTCTTTCGACTATCTCAAGATGCTTCTCAAATAAATCTTCTAGTATTCTTTCATTGTATATATTACTCATACTTACCTCCTTCACTACTCAACATTATATATGAACCAAGTTTACTTGTCAATCATTAAGTAATCAAGATGTAGTTTTGATACATGATTACCATTCCTATATTTAGTAGGATATTTTTCAGCTAATAGATCACACCAGCTATTCCACAGATATTCTGAACCTCCTAAATCTTTACAGACTTTCTCATATAGTCGAGCTTTACCTAATGCTGTATCATATTTTAACCCATAGGTTTTAAATGTTTGTGGCTTCAGCCCAAACCTTCGCAAGTTATGTACATCAAGACAGCCTACCTTGCCGATACATAACTGTAATATAAAACCAGCTTTGATTAGATCAATGTTCGGGATACTAGCTAACACCATAAGTTTCTCAGGCGTACCCATAGTCTTGCTATAGATAGCTTGATGTAGTTCTTTCTTATTGGCTAGTATATATTCCCAACCTTTTCTCTTAGCTCCAAAGAAATACTTACAATCTAACCCATTTTGTTTTAGATCAAGTAGTTGTTTACCTATCTGATCCCACTGTTGCTGTATAGATAATAACACCATAGCAGACACCCATATAGAATTGTTGGGTGATTTCTTAGCCCATTGAGCTATGGCTCGTTGATGTGTTCTGTACATATTACTACTCCTCATTATAGTAGCGTTACCAGAATGAGGGGGAAATACTTTTTATCTCCCCCTCATTTAAACTAGCCATTACCAACACTTAACATATGATTAATGCAAGTCTTGGTAATATTCTCATCAAGTTTGGTAATCGTTACTTCATTCTTAGGTACATACCTCCAAACAAACTTGTTGCCTACTTTTACAACTGTACGCACATTTTTCTTAGTTACCTTTAGAGACAAACCATCAGTAGGAAAGCTCGATCTCACTGATGTTGATGCTGAATAAGGTGACTCAACAAAAACAGTTCTACCATTTTCTACTATTGTAATGCTACTCATAATATTAACTCCTAAAGAAAAGTGAGGGTAGTTTAACGACATACCCTCTTAGGTCGTCACACTGGAAAACTAGGAAGCAACGGCTCTTATAGTTATCATGTTTGGATACTCACCAGTATTCTCATCTGGTTGAATATCTAATTCTTCACATATCGCATGATATCCAAAAGAACTAACCGAAAAGTCACACTCATATAATGTTATTAGAACTTCTTTTTCCATTTTATTTTCCTATTTTGTTGATGGTGTCATGTTATAATTTGTTTTACTTTCAATAGCTAGACAAAACCTATCGACATCAAAAGATACATTGTCTTCTTGAAAGTATGAACATAAATCAGAGACTAATTGACTGTCCCAATCCACGTTATTTTTACCAAGTATATTTGCAAAACGTATGTAGTTTGCTCGTGACATTCCCATTTTCTTCTCCTATCCTAAAATAATTAAAGCTAAATAACCGCAACCAAATATAATCAATACGCCTACAATATCATATATCTTTTGCATTGTCTACCCCTCTAAGTTAAATCGTTTAACAATTAAGTGGAAAAATTCTAGAGCCGACTCAAACTGTTCAGCCTCTTTCTCATCCAGCTCTCTTAAGTTTAGATAATGATTTTCTAAACAGTCTAGGATTAAATCTAAAGCATCACATTCATTTTGGTATTTTTCGTAGTGTTCCAGATAAGCGTCATCATATTCTTGATCCATAACTAAACTCCTCTCATTTTAAATGATTTACGTAATTTTTTATTTGCTTGTCGTTTACCTTTTGGTCGCAGGTGTTTGGCTCGCTCAAGAGTTACTCGCTTACCATGATATTGTCTAGCCAATTTGCTCTCCTATCTCTTAGAACCTTTCTATTTTAAAACCGAAAAAATGGTTGGCATCATCTCTTGATGCACAATCTAGCAAATTCATGAACGTGTGCCAAATTAATTCAGCTTGTTCTGGATTATCTTCTAATAATTTAATGGTCTTTTCTAGTGCCGTGACTGAAGGCCTAACACTTTCGTCAAACTCTAAGTCATCTTTGCAGTTTTCTAATATACCCTCTAGTTCAAATAAGATTGTATCGCTTTCCATTATTGCACCTCTATGATTATTAAAACAACAAACATCACGGCAAATATACCCACCCAAGTCCAGCCAACTCTTCTCAGTCGCCTGATTTCTTCATTTTCTAGGATGCTCTCCGCTTCTGATCGGCTCGGTCTCATAATTATTTATCCTTCCATACTAAATAAGAGGAACCAAACTTAGCACAATTTCCAGATACACTTAGGTCATTGTACTTTCCATTTGTAATTTTTTGTCTACGAATTACAGATGGAGTTAATACTTCATGGTCTAATCTTTTAGAGCCATTAGTCTTATTTGTTTTGAACGTCCACATAATCATAGTCTCCTTCTCTAAATAAATGGGTAGTACTACCCAAAAAAAAGACACACAAATACTGCTGTATTCATGCGCCTATCCACAATGGTCATTGACCAGAGTATTACAAATTTTGTTTCAGTTTATCCCCTAGTCCTCGCAAAAAATTGTGCTTGAGATCCACGACCACCATTGGTAAAAACTCTTAAACTTTTAGCCTCGCTCATAAGTTTACAAGATTCACCAGTAGTGACGAGTCTTTTTTGAACTCCGCAATTTGAGCTGGTCATATTTCTTGCCCAATATTTTTCGGAGTCATACTTTCTTTTCCAAAGTCTTCTCAGTCTATTTTGTTTTGCTTTCGTCATTTTATTTTTGGGTAGTACTACCCGAACTCCATTTAGTTATAGTCTCTTACTCATGTACTACTATAGCATGTATTTGGAGGGGGATCAAGCAATCCGATACCTGCAAAAAAATTACTCCGCCTCCGGCTCAGACTTATACTCATACTCATACTCATACTCATAAAATTTTAGGCAGTACTACCCAAAAAAAAGACAAAAAAATACCCCCTATATCCGAAGATATAAGGGGTAGTTTAGGGAGGTTTAAGCTTTGTCAGCTTTTGCTTCGGCTTTTTCTTCAAGCTTCCACAATTTTTCCAGCATGTCCGTAAATTTTTCTTGGACTTGATCCGGTGCATAAACAAAAGATTGCTCAATTGCTTTAGAAAAACATTTTTTTACACCATCCGGAACGATTACTTCGACATCATTATTCAAAAAATCTTTAAAATGATTAAAAGACTTCAAGCCTAATGTGCCAAATTTCTCGACAATTGGCGCAAGTGTTTTTGCGTTCAATTCATCACCAGAAAAATTTTCAAATAATGGCAACAAGTCTGTAAACTGGTGTTTAGTTTTGCCATTTACTTTATTTGCAAAAGACTTGGCAATTTTACCGAACTCAGCAGACTTGCCTAAATTATCGACAAGTGCTGGCAAAAAATCATTGGTAAAAACGGGACACTTTTTGCCGTCTTCTTCTGTCATTGCATAAAGTGCTAGAGAAACTACCGCCATACCTAGGCAAGTATTTTCGCTCATTTTGTCCCGGTCATCCTGCGCTTTTTTCTTATACTTCACAGCACCGTTGATGAACTCAGAACCAGCCCGAACAAATGTTTCTACTTCAATAAAATTTTTCATAATATTACCTTTTCAATTTCAGTGTGAATTCTCAATAGGACATTATTACCCTATTGAGCCATTTGATTTTATGTACGCATTTAATTGTGACCCGTTTTCTCCCCCTAGCGAATATCTAAATGCTGTTGCCCCTAGGGTTCAATGGTCTCCGATAACCAACGCCTTGAATTACCGACATATAGAGATTACTACAATCAATCGTCATTAGTCAATAAAAACCATCATTATTTTTGGGTAGTACTACCCGTTTTTAAAAATCCCCCTATATTCGCAAATAGGCGTAAAACCGGTATAAACTACCCTAAACTATAGATACGCACACAGCACGCTTAAAACGCCATATAGAGCATATACAAGAGTATGGGACGATTTACCTAGGGGTGACATACTGTAACAATTATCACAATTTTGTTATAAGCGGGAAAGCTGGGAAAAGCTGGCATGATTTTTGCATAGGCACCACTACCCCCCCTATTGTACACAAGGTATCTGTTAAATAGGCTGTCTAAACTACATTAAAATTTTGTAGAACCCGCCTAAAAAAATCTGCCGACCCCCTTGTCATGCTATATATTAGGGAATGGAGGAAAATTGACAAAAAAACAGGGTCCATAATCCTACAAATGTCGGGATACTTAAGTACTAATTACATTATACTTTAGTAATTATAAATTTAATTATATATATTTTTATTTTAGTACTTGTATAATTAGATATTATAGTGTATAATAGTATTATGAATAATTTAGAAGAGAATTTATTAGAGTCTTTTATAAACCTTAAAGGACTTCTTTCACAAAAAGTAGAACAACAATCAAAATCAGACTTTCTAACCTTTGTAAGGATGATGGCTCCTTCTCTTGTGTCTGACTTTAGAATGGGTAAGCATATACAAGTTATATCCAATAAGCTAAAGCAGTTAGAAGAAGGAGAAATAAAGAGACTTATGGTCTTTCTTCCTCCACGTTCCTCTAAATCAGTTATATGTTCTAAGCTTTTCCCTGCATGGTATATAGGTCGTAACCCTGAACATGAGATATTGACTGTCTCTCACAGTGATCAGCTATCATCTGACTTTGGTAGATCCGTAAGAGACATTGTAAATACAGAAGAGTTTCAAAAAATCTTTAGAGGTGTCCAATTAAGAAGCGATGTAAGGGCTGCTGGTAAGTGGAAGACAAATCATGGTGGTATGTATTATGCTGCTGGTGTTAGATCACAGATAGCAGGTCGAGGAGCGCATATAGCAATACTAGATGATGTCATGTCTGAAGAAGATTCCTACTCTGAAGCAGGTAGACGATATGTAAAAGAGTGGTATCCAGCAGGTTTAAGAACCCGAATAATGCCAAATGGTGCTATCGTCATTATCAATACAAGGTATCACTACGATGATCTGTGTGGATGGCTGCTAAAGCAACAAGAAGATATGTCCGAATACGAAACAACTCCTTGGGAGGTAATTAAAATACCTGCATGGCTAGATGAAGAAGCAGCCGAACTTCTGGACTTACCTGTAGGTGGTAGTTACTTTCCAGAGTGGAAACCAGATCATATACTTCAAATAGATGAGAATGAAATCAAAGCTAGTAATGGAGCTAGATACTGGAACTCTCTCTATATGCAAGATCCTACACCAGAAGAAGGTGGTCTAATAAAAAAGAAATGGATACAGTATTGGGAAGAACCAGAACCTCCTGCATGTGACTTTGTAATACAAACCTATGATACAGCTTTCTCTACCAGAACTACAGCAGACTACAGTGTTATTCAGACATGGGGCATATTCCATGTATATGATCATGATGAGCATGGTATAGAGACATTTGCTCCACAGCTAATACTTCTGGGAAATATTAAGGGAAGGTTTGAATACCCCGAACTAAGGAAACTTGCACAGAAACTATATAATCAACACAGACCAGATGTATGTATGATTGAAAAGAAAGCAAGTGGTCAATCCCTAATACAGGATATGAGAAGAGGTGGCCTACCTGTAATGGAGTACACACCAGATAGAGATAAGGTATCCAGAGTTTACGCAGCTTCACCTATTATGGAAGCAGGTCGTCTATGGATACCCAAAGGTAAGAAGTGGTCAGATGACCTAGTAGAGGAGCTTATACGGTTTCCCAATGCTGCTCATGATGACCAAGTGGACGCTCTAACAATGGCAGTCCACTATATGAAAGAGTCTTGGCATTTAACACATCCCGATGATCCAGACTTTGAAGATGAACCTAGAAGTGAAAAAAGTACCTATTGGACATTTTAATTTGTGAAATAGTTAATTTTGTGGTATAATAGATTACGGATCGGGGAAAAACTAAGGGGAATAATTCTATGTCTGATACATTTAAACTTGCAAAAAATCTAGCTAAAGATGCTATAGGTATGTCACCTGAAATAGAAATAACAAAAATAAAGTTACCTAGACGAGGAGGTGGACTTGCATCTCTACGTGAAATGCCTGTTGTATATAGGCAATCTGGTGGACCTACTAAATTAATGGAAACAGATATGGGTCTACAAGAAATGTTTTTAGGTGGTGATGGTAACTACTATACTATAGATGGTTTTGATGAACGTGGATTATATGATCCTAGATTTGATCAGACAACAGATAGAATAGCTCCTGATTGGGGTAGAGATATAAATACAAAAGATATAGAAAAAGCATTACAAACAAATAATGTACCTACTAGAGGTGAAACTTCAGCTTATGGGATATTTGGTAGACTTGGTAGAGGTGCTAGACCTTCACCTTTAGGTCAAACACTTCCCGGTAGAAAACCTACTAGAGAAAGTAATCTAATACCAACAGGATCTGCTTCTTTAGCTGAACAAATTACAAGAGAGCAAGCAGAGAAAGAAGCTGAAGCAAGAGATGCAGGTAGGTATGGTAGAGGAGTTAGACCTTCTCCAGCAGGTGCTAACATGCTACAATCTCCTATTGGTTTTGCTTATCCTAATAGAAGTACAGAGATAGGAACAATATCTACAGTACCAACGTCAGATCCTGCATATCAAGTAGAGAAATCAAGAACTGAATATGATCCTAATCTTTTAATTGGTGGTAATATGCTACAATCTCCTCCTAGCAGAGCTTATACACCCGGTATGTTTGGTAAACCTAGGACAACACGTACTTTATTAGAAAGCATGGCTGATTTTACTCGACAAAGAGAAGAAAGAGAAGCTCGACAAGCTGCTGACAGAGAGGCTGAAGAAGCTGAAAGAGCAAGAGATGCAGGTAGGTATGGTAGAGGTGCTAGACCTTCTCCTAATGCTTTTCAAAGAGCGATTACAACTTTAATGGGTGGTTTTCAACAACCTGATAAACCTACTACTCAACCTACTACTCAAGGTATGGTATATGGTCCAATTAGTCCAGATCAAATGGCTATGTCACAAGCAGCACAAAGAGCATCTGAACTTGAATTAGAGGATGCAGAAATGGGTGAACCTGCAAGAACATCTATGGGTGAAGGAATGCCTAGCAAAGGTAGTGGACAATTATGGTCCCCTGCACCTGACTTATCTTATATGGATACACCAGAATATCAAACAGAAGAAACTTGGGAAAGCTACGATCCATATGGTGACTATAGTGTAGATATGTCTGGTTATTATGCATTGAAACATGGAGGTGGCTTATCTGGCATCGTAAAAAAGTTTGATGGTGGAGATTTTGATTATGATTACACTGCATCAGATGTAGGATTAGGAGATACTTTTACAGATGATTTTACAGATGATAGATCAGCAGCTACCTATGATTATGATGCTTATTCCTATGGGCCTTCAGAAAGTGAAACAGTAGATGCACCAAGTGTATCCTCAGATTTACCAGATGCAGCTTATATGGGTGACTTTGCTTTTGCACCAGATCCACAAGAAAGAGTAGGATTAATGGGACCATCTGAAGTAGCAGGTGTAGATATTGCCCAAACTTATTTAAGTCCAGATCCTGAGTCAAGTGAACTAGGACAATATGAAGATGTAAGTGGTCTTGAAAGATTTATTGCTAATCTTCTTCCTGACTCATTCAGTAAAACTTTAGGTCTTTCTTCAGCAGCTCAAAGATTTAGATCTGATGCAGATTTAGCTAGAAGACCGGGTTACACTAAAGAAGATGTAGCTTTTGAACAAAATCTAAATAACTTACAAAATAAATTTAGAAATGCTATGGTAACGGCTAAAGCCAATAGAGTAAACGAAACCTCCCCTAAAAAAGATCAAGAAGAAGCTGAAAAAGAAGCAACTCTAGAAGCTGCTAAAGATATTTTTGGTGGTAGTTTTGTAGAAAATAAAGGTAAAGGCGTACCCGGTTTTCTTGCAACCTACGGATTAGGTAGTCTATTTAAAGGTATGGGTCTTATAGGTACAGCAGAGATTAATGGAGTACCAGTACATGTACATGATGATGGATCTATTACTGTCATATCTCCTGAAAATGAACCCGGATATGATGACAGTTTATCTGTTGGATCATTAGCTCCAGAAGTACCGGGTGTTAAAAAGTTTAAAAAAGAATTAAAAGAAGTAGAAGAAGAAACTAAAGAAGCAGCAAAAGAAAGTACAGTTTCTTTACCTTCTTTAACTGAAGGAGATAAAACTAGAATAAGAATACTAATGAATAATCAAGGTATCACAGAAGAAGAAGCTAAAATAAGATTAAATTTACAAGGACGTTCCTAATATGGCAACAGAAAGAAATCCGTTTGAGCAAATACCACAGGAAGTATCTAATGTAGTTCCTATGCCTCCAGCCGAAGAAACAGATATAAATGCTACCTTTCAGGTAGAAGATGATGGTGGAGTTATTGTAGATTTTGCTAATGAAGATATTACAATGGAACCTTCTCAAGCGATAGAAGAATGGTATGGTGATTTATCAGAAACTTTAGATGAAGAAAAATTATTTGATATAGCTATTGATACTATAGAAAACTATCAGGCAGACAAAGACTCAAGAGGTGAATGGGAGTCTATGTTTGAAAGAGGATTTGAATTACTAGGACTTAAACTTGAGCCGGGATCAGAACCTTTTGAAGGAGCTTGTACAGCCGTACACCCACTTCTTATTGAGTCTGCTGTAAAGTTTCAGTCCAAAGCTTCAGGAGAACTATTTCCTAGTTCTGGTCCTGTAAAAACAAACATACTTGGTAAGTCTACTCCAGAGAAGGAGATGCAAGCTAATAGAGTACAGAACTTTATGAACTATCAAGTAACTGAGCAGATGCCAGAATACTTTGATGAGTTTGAAAGAATGCTGTTCCATCTTCCCCTAATAGGATCAGCATTTAAAAAGACATACTATGACTCTACTCTTAAACGTCCAGTATCAGAATTTATACCTATAGATCAATTCTATGTGTCTTACTTTGCTACAGATCTAAGAAATGCAGATCGTTATACACATGTTATCTATCGTAGTCCTGTAGAATTAGAAAGAGATGTACGTTCTGGTGTATATAAAGATATTGAATTACCAGATCCTAGCCAAATAAATCAAACATCTTTTGCTGAAAAGATGGATACAATTATAGGTATATCCCCTAGCTCTGATAAAGATCCACAATATATTTTACTTGAACAACATTGTTACCTTGATATAGAAGGTAAAGATCAATCTCTACCTTATATCGTAACTGTAGAAGAACAAAGCAGACAGGTACTAAGTATTCGTAGAAACTATGAACAGAATGATCCTAATATGGAAAAACGTAGTCACTTTGTTCACTACAGATTTGTACCCGGCTTTGGTTTCTACGGACTAGGACTTATACACTTCCTTGGTAATCTCACTATGAGTGCAACTGCTGCAATGAGATCCCTTATAGATGCAGGACAGTTTGCTAATTTACCGGGAGGTTTTAAAGCCAAGGGACTTAGGATGGTTGGTGATAACGAACCTATATCCCCCGGTGAGTTCAAGGAGGT
>Ga0209756_1004174_pt1 | contig 11353 bp, 9 predicted proteins | sample ETNvirenome_6_85_FD_184071 | JGI IMG/M metagenome (GOLD analysis project Ga0209756, IMG submission 184071) | Marine viral communities from the Pacific Ocean - ETNP_6_85 (SPAdes) (version 3) | ecosystem: Environmental > Aquatic > Marine > Oceanic | place: Pacific Ocean | collected 2013-06-19
GGCTTACCATAACCTTGATCTTGAGCGTGAACTTACTGATTTGCTCGGCAAAGAAGTTGCTTTGGAGATTGACCGGGAAATTCTCGAAGATCTTCGTATGATTGCGTACGATGTCTCTGGAGCTAATCCAACTGTAAACCCTGCGTTCAACCGTGGTGGTCTAGATCTTGGTAACCCTAACAGTTTCCCTGCAGACCATGATTGGACTCCTAATCAGTTTGCTTTCGATCAAGTCGTTGGCGATAACGAAGCTGGTGCTAACGCTGCTGGTGGATTGAGAAATGTTTACTTTGTAGACTTCTCTACTACCTCTCTTTCCCTAGCTCCTCGTCACGTTGGTGAGGTATACTCTAACCTTCTTGCTGCAGTAAACTTTGCTGCTCAAGATATCTACAAGACCACTTACCGTGGTGCTGGTAACTACATCATTACTTCTCCGCTCGTCGCTGCTATGTTGCAATCTGCCGCTAAGCTCGAAGGTGGTTTGGGTACTGAAGAAGCCGGTACGCTAGGTGCTCAGATTCACTACAAAGGCAAGTGGGCTGGCATGTACGATGTATATGTTGATCCTCTCTGGCCAGAAGACGAGATTCTCGTAGGTTACAAAGGTTCTAACGCAATGGAAGGCGGGTATGTTTACTCACCATACATTCCGGTCCAGATGCTGCCAACCGTCATCAACCCTGAAGATTTCCAACCACGGAAAGGTTTGATTACGCGTTACGGCAAATCTGTTGTCACCCCTGAGTCTAGATGGTATCGTATCATCCGTCTCGTTGGTGCTGATTCCAACTTCTTGACCTTGCCATTCGAAAGAATCGCATCAACTTACGGTGCTAAACTGTAATAGGTCATAATTTTTAGTAAAGAAGGGAGCTTTCGAGCTCCCTTCTTTCGTATATAAAGGGAGCTCTCATTATGAAGTATAAAAATACCACTAAATCAGCAGTGTACCTAAAAGACGGGATAACAACTAGATGCGTATCTCCCGGAGAAGAATTTGATACTGAAAATCTTATTAGCATGGAAGGAATCTCCGTAATCCTTACAGCCAAAGAAAAGGAAGTCGCACCGAAACCTAAAAAGGTTATTACTAAAAACAAGGAGAAATTAAATGTCAGTGATACCGAAGACTAGTTTTGGAAATACCTTTACCACGCCAGTCGGAAATAGCAATTCCACTAGCGCTGTTAATTTTCTAGGGGATATTGATTATGATACTATCAATAGGTCTAGATTTTCTGAGCAAGTAGAATTCTCAAAGTTCTACAAGAGTATAAAAGATTCCATCATGTCCCGTCTTGGTTCCCCGGTTATCAGGGTAGAGCTTACAGACCATCAAATTCTTACAGCAATTGATGAAGCTATTTCCAAGCTAGATTTTCATGCTCCTAATTGGTGCACGAATTACATGACATTCAGGACTGAACCCGGTGAGAGTATTTATGAACTTCCCTCCGTAGTTATGAATAATATGCAGTATGTGATCTATAAGAAATCCTTGCTTGCTGTGCAAGCTGCACAAGGGTCTCTTGAGTTTGATTTTTTCATCAAGTACTTCCAGGATAACTTTTTGATGAGAGATTTTGCAATCTCTGATTTTCTTTTGATGACAATGCACCTGGAACAGATCAGAAAGATTCTATCGAGAGATGGTTCTTGGGATATTGTAGATAACAAGTATCTCTTGCTTCACCCTACTCCACAGCGAGGGGAAGAAGTTATTGTTCAGTTTAGAGCTCTCAATAGTGGAACCCTACATCCGTATTTTGTTAACTGGGTTCAAAAATTCGCTACCGCTATAGCTAAAGTGATACTTGGAGGAATCCGAGGCAAGTACAGCACTCTGCCTTCTCCTGGAGGAGGAGCTCAGCTAAACGGCCAAGCCTTAGTTGAGGAAGGAAACGCAGAACAACAGCGATTCATTGAGGAACTCTTCACGGAGATAGAGGAGCCTCCAGCCTTCACTACGTTCTAATGGAAAGAAAGAATAAAAATTGGTATAATCCTCCTAAGCCTAAAAAGACCGTACTAGCCGACGAAGCTTTTGCGGGAAAAGGAGTATCCAAAATCAACATGTTTGACCCTACAAATCCAGATATTGGAATATTTAATGTAGTAGACGGAGAGCTTATAGGGATTGCAGGTTCAGAGTTACTTATTTACAGGTATACAAGAGATGAAAACTTTGATGATGTATACGAAGAGAGAAGGGGGAAAGTAATATACCATAAGCCAATCTCCGTGCATGGACATTATGATCCACGTCCAATGGAAGAAAATCTTAGCGAATTTGGTATAGAGCTTACAAACGATCAAACGTTTACTTTCAATAAGCAGGCTATTGAGGTGGCTTTGAAAAGACCTTTACATGCTGGAGATGTTATAAAGCCTAAGTTTCAAAATGTGTACTTTGAAGTATTCGAAGTGCAGGAAGATAGCTTTGAAGCTTACGGAGTTTTTCATCTTATAGCATCCGCAAGAGTTCTGAGAGATGCAGAGAATCTTTTGAAAGATCAATTCGTAGATGACTCTCAAATAGATTCCAATGGATAAAAAAGAATTTTTCGAATTTCCGGAACAGGAAGACCCTATTCTTGCTGACAGTAGGGAAAGAGATCCCTTACTGAACTTGTTTGACTCAGCAAATCCCGATGTTAATTTGTTCAACATGGTGGATGGGGAAATCGCTAACTTAGCAGGATCTCCTATTCTCATATACAGACATATTCCGGGAGGAGTTGATGATTTATATGATGAAAATAGAACTAAGGTTTTCTATCAAAAACCTCGTAGAATGTACGGTCATTTCACTCCAAGACCTTTTGAAGAAAATCTTAGTGAGTTTGGAATTGAAATAACGAATGACCAAACATTTACTTTCAATAAGAGAGAAATTGAAAATGCGTTTGGAGTCATTTTAGTACCTGGAGATATTATCAAGCCTGAATTTTCGAATGTGTATTTTGAAATTTTTGAAGTTCAGGAAGACAGTTTTGAATCCTACGGAGTTTATCATTTAGTTTGTTCCGCTAAAGTCCTAAGAGATGCAGAAAAGATTATCCCTCACGACTCGTATCAAGATATCATTCCTCCTCTCTACGTAGAATTTCTAGACCAAGTTCTTACATATTCTGACGGATACAAAGTAATGGTTGATGTAAGGTTTCCAGGTAAAGGTAGGCCTGAATCTGGATGGCCCACCATTCTCATGCTTCATGGCTCGGGGGGTAGCAAGGAGGTAAACAGAGGAAGAGGGGTCTATGCCGCAAAATATGGATATTGCTCAATTGCTGCGGATGTAAGAGGACAGGGACCTTCTGCAGAACTAAACCCTACTGTAAGTGGACATCAATTCTGGAGCCATAGGGCTGTAGCAGATGTATTCGAGTATTTTGAACTTGTAGAGGAAAGATTCAAAATTAGGCATTACTCTTTTTTAGATTTTGATAAGTTTGGTATAATGGGAAGATCTCAGGGAGGGATTATGTCTTTCCTTGGGGCAGCGTATGCAGATAAATACCCAATTCAAAGTATTATTGATGCTGGCTGGCGAGAAGCAACCCATAAATACCCTAAAATTTTATGCATCAGTCCTGAAACCGGATCTCCAACATGGGCAGAAAAAATCGTTATCGATAAAAAAGATTTCTCCGGTAACGCACTTTCGAACGGGTATAACGACGAACCCATTCCCTGGGACCCAGATGGAGGTCCCTCCCAAGGAGTTCATCATGATCCTGCCGTCCACGCTTTGGTAGGACAGTATTTCTACGATAATAATGCGTCTGGACTGTATTATGATCTAATGAGAGATGATCCTCGATGGAATAGCACTCTTTATCCTGCGGGAACTTTTGAGCAATTGAAGACTTCTAATACCCATATACAAGCTTGGATGTCTTATGACGATGCTTGGGGTTCTCCTGACCTGTTGGTAAGTTCTCTTATTGAAGCACCTCCTGGAGCTATGAGAGCTATAACCATTAGTACTGGAGGTCATGGATCCCCTGAGAACATGATGGAGTCCGTTTTTCAACTGCAAATCAACAGGGTTCAACTGTTTCAGTATTTTATGCGAGATATATTTGCTGATGTCCTGAACTACGAAGGTGCATATAGCCCTATTACTTATAAAGGTCCTATTTCTGCTAATCCAAGTATCAGATATGCGGTCATTCCCGATGATCCTCGCTGGAAGGATGGCGAAGAGGCTGAAAATATTTTAGACTCTTTCTTCGCATATGATCCTAGTTCCAACTTTCATTTCGGTACTGATTTAGTTGATGACCATTGTGAACTAACGACCTTGTACCTTACAAATGATGACGGTGTATTAGGTATAAGCAATATTGAACCTTCATCTGTTGACAAAATTGCAGGAAACTCAAAACACGAGATTTTAGTTGAAGGGTATGACATGTCTTCTTTTGTCAATGAAAGTAAGGCTGGAGCTTATTCAGTAAACTCTATTTTGCACGGGCTAACCTCTTCAGAAGTTCCATCTCATGGTACTGTTATAGATTTAAGTTCTTTGACCTTTGGAGCTTCAGAGGATTCCCTTTATACCGTTCAGCCTTCGCATTATATTGGCCAAGCTAGTGCTGTAATAACGGTATCGGCTAATAATCCGGATTTTCACGTACATGTATCCTTGTTCGATGTTTATGATTGGGGATATGGAGTAGAAGAGAGGTATATCAATGGTGGGACGTACAGTGTTGTAGGTCATAGCATGAAAGAACCTGAGGAAATTACACTTCCTTTTGGTGTTTATGCATATGAGCTAAAAGAAGGTCACAAATTGAGAGTTAAAATTGAAAATATGGCGATACACAGACCACCCTATATGAATCGACTTCGTCACGGAATTTTTAGGATTATTCCTAAATGGCACGATTTTGAATTCAATGTGTATCATAATCATCCGGACACCTCACCTTCTAGAGTTATACTTCCCCTACACAATAATCCAACTGAAAAAGTACTTGACAGGCCTTTAGTACGCGGATAAATACATAGATGAGACCTCTGGAAGACGTACGTAGAAATATTCAAGCTTTAGAATTGAATAGCCACACAAACTCTGATTTTTACAGAGAGTATGTACAATTTCTTATTCGTAAGATGGGTACAATGACTATTTTAGATTCGGAAGGAAAAGAACAAAAAATAGTATCTTTCTTTGCAAATCCAGAAAGAGCGGTTGCTAAAATGAAGGAAGATAGGAACTTAGTTCTGCCAGTTGTTACCATCTCTATTGATGATATTGATGATGACCCGGATAGACGCAGAAATTCTAATGTTATCGAAATGCAGACGTATTGGGACAAGAAGAGCCAAAGAGCTGTTAGAATAGTATCTGTAGCCCCAAAAGCTGTAAAGGTTGCATTCCTTATAAATTTTTGGGCAAAATATACTGAAGATATAAATCAGATGATGGAGGCTCTTCAGCTAATGTTCAACCCAGCTTTAGACATAAAGACTAAGTTTAGTAATACTGTTAAAGCCTTTATAGCTCAAGTATCAAATGCTTCCATAACTTCCTTAGGTGATAGAGAAGACAGAGTTTTGAAAAAATCTATTCAAATATCCGTAGAAACTTATATCCCAAATAGAAAGTATATGTACACGAATACCGGTCAAATAGAAAAGATATCAGCAGAGTTTGATATTGATATGGATGCCGAAGAGATAGTAGATTTTACTACTTCATCCAAAGCATGGGAAGCCCCAGATCCAAAAATTGATCCTCCTCCACACTTATCTGACCCAGAACCTCCTGAAACAAAAAACTAAAGGGAGGACATAACTGTTTTATATGTAAAATTATCTGTAGATTAAGTCGCTGAGTCTCTAAATAAATTAGAGGAAACAGCATGCTAACTATAAGAAATCTCAGCTCCCAAGGCAAAGAACTAATATTTTTTGACGGTAAAGACTACCTTCATCATTGGCTAGAATCTAAGTCTTCCGTTAAGATTCCAGAATCTTTTATCACCCCTACAGTACAAACTCTTGCAAGGAGAAAACTTATCTCCATTAAGACAGCCTAAAAGAACTATAAATGCCAACTTACAACAGCCCCGGATCATACGTCATCGAGAAAGATTTCTCGGAATACCCTATTGCAGTAAACTCTTCCATTGCTGGAATCGTAGGTTTTGCTGCAGCAGGCCCACTCAATAAAGCTACTCTTGTTACTAGTGCAGCTCAGCTAATTAGAACATTTGGAACCCCCGATATGGTATCTGGAGGTCAAGGTGTATTAGCTGCTGCGGAAATTCTAAGTAGGACAAATGCGCTCTATTTTGTTAGAGCCGCTACAGACCTTGCTGCAGATGCAAGTGCTGGAATAGCTTTTGGAGCATGCCCTGCAATTTATGTTTCTGGTGTTTCCGGAACCAACGCGATGAACATCTCGCTTTCCTCTACTGATGAATCCGGAGTTGACAATACTCCCTTCGGATCTTCACACTACGTTCTCCACATACCTGCAGGTGTTGCGGGATCAGGAGCAGCTCAGATTTCCGATGCTGTGGCAAAAGTACAAACCGATACTTGGCCGTGGACTTTTGTGCAAGATACTTCCGATTCGGGATGGTTTGTTGGATCCCACGCAGGATCTGGAGCAAGCTTGCAAGCGTCTTCTGATGTGATGGTAATGGGATCCGTATCCGCTCATACCGGAAACCCGCACGGAATAGGCTATCAGAATGCCATTTATTTAAAAGCACACGGCCTCACGGTCTTTCCCGGTTCTCCGGGAGGCCAGTACATAGCCCAATCCTTATACACTGGAAAAGACTACAACTTTAGTTCTATTACAAGAGTTGCAGGTGTTTCCAATAAAGGACTTCAAGCTGTTGTCGCGTCTCAATCAGGAAAAGGATTTACACTTCAACTCTCAAAGGATGGAGCTGTAGAAGAAAAGTTCCAGTTGGACTTCGAGAAGGACGGAGAGTCTGGCAACTTTGCTGAGAATGTAATTAACGTTGGGTTGGATAACGCAGTATCAGACCACATCAAAGGTCAGTTTTTCGACTTTTCTGGTGGAGGTAACGCAGAAGAGTTTACTCCTCCAACATCCTGGCAAGACAAGCTTACAGGTGCAACCGGTGCAACCGCTGGTATAACTAACCACCACCAGACGGCTACTGGTGCGACAGGTGCCGCTTCAGTCTTCGGGTCAATCACACCCAGATTTCTGAAATTTATTGATGGAACCACTTCTTTCGCTGGAGGTGTAAATGGTGATATCGCAGACGAGGGTGGAACCGTAAATGCTAGGGTCAAGGAAGCACTTACAGGGTTACAAGCCACTAAGACTGGACTCTACGCCTTGGACAGAGATGACCTAAATATTTCAATGGCCTGTATTCCTGGAATTTCCGAACAGTCTGTTCAGAATTCACTGATTTCTCTTGCCGAATCAAGCCAAAACTTCTTGGCTGTAGTATCCCCTCCGGAAGGATTAGATACTGCACAAGAAGCAATCAACTGGCATAACGGTCAAGGAACTGGAAGATCCGTAGCCTTGAACTCCTCTTACGCAGCAGTTTACTGGCCATGGGTAAAAATCTTTGATGTTTGGAGCAAGTCCGATAAGTTTATCGATCCTGCTGCATTCGCCATAGGAACCATGGCACACACAGATGCGGTCTCAGATCCTTGGTTCGCTCCAGCAGGTCTCACCCGTGGTAGACTAACCAAGCCCTTTGATGTTGAAGTATATCTAAACCAAGGGGATAGAGACGCTCTGTACCAACCAGGAAACGGTGTCAACCCCATTGCTAAATTCGCACAAGATGGAATCGTAATCTGGGGACAGAGAACAACCCAAAGAACTCCTAGTGCTTTGGACAGAATTAATGTTCGTAGAATGATGATTGTTATTCGTAAGATGATTATGTCTTCTACGAGAGCTCTAATCTTCGAACCTAACGATCCAGTAACATGGAACAGAGTAGCAAAAATTCTTGAACCTGCCTTGGACGATATTCGTCGCCGTAGAGGTATTACAGAATTCAAAGTTGTTTGTGATGAAACCACGAACACTCCAATCAGAGTTGACAGAAATGAACTATGGTGTCGGGTACTAATCAAGCCCACCAAAACCGCTGAAGTTCTTGTTTTCGAACTCAATCTCACTAACCAGTCAGCAGACTTGGGCTAACAGCAAACATATATAAAGTAAATGGCTAACGCATACTACGCAACTCAAACCCAAAGAACCCTGAATACTGGGGAGCTTCCAATGCTCTCTCATGGGCTGGAATCATTTCGTGCATACCAATGGGAGGTTGAAATTGATCTTCCCGCTGGAATGAGTGAGGGAGAAAAACTAACTCTTGCCGCAAAGCAAGTAGGTCAAATCGGATTTGCTTCTGAAGATATTGTTGCAGATCGTGTAAATGATAAGTTTCACTACCCTGGAAAGGTAACTCCGGAATCATGTCTCATTACATTCGATAACTTGGTAAAAGGAGATGTTGCAACCAAACTTTACGAATGGATGCAAAATACTTACGATCCGATTACTGGAACTTTTACTCCTCAATTCCTTCAAGGGAATGGAGGGTTTAAGACTCACATTAGGATTTACCAGCTAGACAACGCAATGTTCCCCGTCAAACACGTTCACCTGTACGGAGCATACCCTAAGTCTTGGAAGCTTGCAGAATTAAACTACGCCACTAATGAATTTCACACTGTTGAAGTAGAGATTAGATACGACTTCGCAGTACAGTATTCAGGTTTGGAATAATTATAAAATACTTCTATAATAGGGCATGTCTCGAAAGAGGCATTCCCTATTTATATTAAAGGACATGCTTATCTTCGAAGAACTTCTTGAATCTTATTCTCAGCTGAGGAAGCGGAGATATTCTTTTTCAGACAGTCTTCTTGTAGAAGGGCAAACTAACACAGCGTGGAACTCTGCATTAGGACCTGTTATGCTTGTAGGTCAGAGAGGGGATAAGGTAGACCAAAACATGTATATTCAAGCATTGACCTCCTTGAAGTCCAACCTCGAAAGGCAGTTAGGTCAGCAGGTAGAGTTACCTAGGACAGGAAAGAAAACAATTACAGGACTCGCGGACGATTTCGTTACTGACATAAAAGCTCGCATTGCGATTGCCCAACAAAAATCAGAGGGTTCACAAGATCATGAGCAAGGCGTAAGCGATCAGACAGGCGGAGGGTTTTCTATGCCTTCAAGGCTTGCAGATGAAATGCCAGAAACAGTGGCTCTTTTTGATTCTGCTACTAGAAAATTATCTTTATTAGCGGGTGAGGATATGCAAGAGGATTTGGAAGCAGAACTAAACGATTTACGAGATAGGATTTTTGGTGAGGCTGAAAGCACTAATACCACACTTGCTAAAGTTATAAATGCTTTTGCGGAAGGAAACTTCGATCTGTCAAAAGATGCGATTCAGGAGTTTACGGACGACTTGAATATGCTGTCAGATCTCCTTTCAGGATTTAAAGAGTCAGGTGAAAAGTGTTTTGAGATTGAGAATGAGGGGCAGAGACAGGTTCTAAATAGATTTTTCCTTCGAAAAGGGGGGAATAGAGTCCATTACGGAACTAATGATGGTTCTACTCCTCCGTTGATGATGGAAGGTTTTAAGCATGTAAATACTAAAAAATCAGAAAAAGATTTTGTTGGGATTTCAAATAGAGATCGTGCTTATGGTATTTCCGTTGGAACTGAGGGGGGATTGCTAAAACACGTTTTTCAGAAGTTTTCGGGTCCTGAAGCCACTATATGTGGAGAGTTAGATTCTAAGGGTAATCGTAAACGAATTATAGAGCCCGCCAAAACAGCGGGTCAGGGTTATTACACCGCTAGATCACAACTGGCAGAAGTCTCCGATCTACTAGGAGATGATATCAATCGTCTGCGAGCCGATCCTTCGAACAAAATCTTAAAATCTAAAATTCTAAAAACCTTGGCTATTACAGTAAAAGCTTCGGAGAGGCATATAGATGCGTTCCGAAATACTGTAATTACCCTAGACCAGCATAAACTCCCTTTAGTACCAGAACATTTCACTGCTGAGAGTTTGGCTAGGGAATTTTCTGAATTAGAGTCAGATTTTAGCACTCCTTCGATTGAGATAGCTCTAAAATTGGTTAGTAGGGAAATAGCCCTTTCTCAAAATTCTAGGCTATCTAAAGTTTTGAAGGCTCGTGGAAACGTGAATGGGAGAAGCCAAGAACTTGCGGGGGTTGGAAGCATAGAGAAAACTACAGGATTTCAAAATATTCCCGGATCTAATCTTTCCAAAGATGTAGTAAAGGGAGATTCCGTAGTTCAATGTAGCAGAGATGAAAAAGTTGGTATTTGTACGGATTTAGGTTCTAACTTGTCTCCGGATAGCATAAGATATCAAGGAATGGAACCTCTAGAAATTAGCAGCAAAGCTAAATCCTCAAACAAAGAACTTTCAGATGGTACTTCTGACGTGGGTACGAGAAAGATTGATGGGCCGGATGTAGATTGGGATTCTTCCGAACAGATAACAGAGATTCACATACAAGCTTTGGAAGAACAAGGAATGGACAAGAGAATGTCCGAGAGAATTAGAAAAGTTGAAAGTAGAGAGAGGCGTGAAGTATCCTATGTAAACTCTTGTTTCGAGAATATTCGTCCTGAAGTTAAGAAAAATGCGGACGATAATATTGAAAGCTTAAAAGCTGATGCGAAGAATCTTCCGGCACTTGTTGATAGGCTAAGACTTCTGTCTAGAAACGCTAAAGGACAAGATGCATTATCTTTTGAATCTCATATAAAATTTTTAGAAGATTTTTCTCAAGATCCGGAAGGATTGATGAAGTCGTCAGGTGTGAAAACACAGAAACAGTTGATGGGTCATGCTATGGCAAGAGCCACTACATGTTTTACAGTTCTTGCTATTCCTGAGAAAGATCGTATTGCAAAACACATAAGGGACGTTGCCAACATCGGGTGTTCTACATCTGAAATGGTTATTTCAATGGAGTCTTTCGGAAGAGAAAGAATAGACGTTCTTCAGAGCCAATTAATAGACGAAGGTCTTGTAAAGCTTGCTAATGGAGAATATAGTCTTAGGACAACTCCGTCAGGAGCATTAGCCTCTTATAAAACTTATGAATCGGAGGAGGGGGTAACTAAAGAAAGAACTTGTTTTACCTCTTCTACCAGAGAAAATAATGGAATGAGAACAGGGGTTACTATTTCGGGGGCTCATGTTGCGGCTGTGGCATCAAGTCTAGAAAATTAGAATCCTCAAGCTTCAAAACATCTTCCAAAAGGTAAACATAGTACTTCCCTTTGACTAAGATAAGTTCTTGGATAGGGAAC
>Ga0209756_1004176_pt1 | contig 11351 bp, 18 predicted proteins | sample ETNvirenome_6_85_FD_184071 | JGI IMG/M metagenome (GOLD analysis project Ga0209756, IMG submission 184071) | Marine viral communities from the Pacific Ocean - ETNP_6_85 (SPAdes) (version 3) | ecosystem: Environmental > Aquatic > Marine > Oceanic | place: Pacific Ocean | collected 2013-06-19
AATCATGGTTGCCAGAAAAAATATCGAGACGGATGTTTTGGTTGCAATCATCCGAGATGGTTGTATCACAGATGTGCGGTTTTTCCCCCTAGAGATACTTGAGATACTCAAGGGTGATGCGGCGTAATATGGTCTGTGGCGTGCAGTTACCTAGCCAATGTCGTTTGCCGCCATGCCATGATGAAGAAGAGAATATCAATTAGTCAGCAAATACTTGAAGGAGATTATAGATGCACGAAGACCGCGTTATCTCAAGAACCATACCTTCGGCCGTGCCTAGAAAGCATATGAAGATCAAGGGTTCTGGGGCTGCAACCAAGGGGACAAAGTGGGATGCAGTCGCTGACCAGACCGTAGACACCGCGCAAAAGCAACCTGTGGAATATGTTTCTAATATTAAAAAGGTAAGCTAATGCCTGGATGTGGTGAAGACTGCGTGTGCGTTGAAAAAAACTGTGAAAACTGCCCTGAAGACTGTTCGGGGGATTGCTTGTGCCGTCCCTCAGGGGTGAATAATGGCGATTGAAAAATCCATCGCGCAAGCACCTTCTTTCAGTAATGTTGAGGAAGTCCCTGAGGGGCTTGACCCTGATGCTGGAGAAAATGTTCAAATCGCTGTTGTTAATCCAGATGCCATTGCGATTGAAACAGAAGACGGTGGCATGGTTATCGATTTCAACCCGAAAGCGGACGAAGGGGTGGGGGGAGATGACCACAATGCTAACCTTGCGGAGGCTTGCGATGAAGGTGTTTTGCAGAAACTGGTATCTGATTTAATAGGTGACTTTGACAGCGATAGAAACTCTCGTGCTGACTGGGAAAGAACTTATACCAAGGGACTAGACCTTCTTGGCTTAAAAATTGAAGACAGAACATCGCCCTGGCCTGGGGCGTGCGGTGTCCACCACCCCATCCTTACGGAAGCCGTTGTCAGGTTTCAGGCACAGGCCATTATGGAAATTTTCCCTTCTGCTGGCCCTGTTAAAACAAAAATTGTCGGGGAAATAACCGACGAAAAAGAAAAACAGGCACAGCGCATACAAAACCATATGAATTATCTCCTGACGGAGAAAATGTCCGAGTACCGCCCTGAAACTGAACAGATGCTTTTTTCCCTGCCTCTGGCGGGGTCTTCTTTTAAGAAGATTTATTACGATCCGAGTATGGGGCGTGTTTGCGCCCATTTTGTTCCTGCGGAGGATTTTGTTGTTTCATATGGGGCATCAGACCTTCAGACAGCAAGCCGCTATACACACATCATGCGGAAATCAAATAACGATGTCCGTAAATTGCAGGTGGCAGGTTTTTACCGAGATGTAGAATTACAGACAGACGCGCCTGATTATTCTGAAATTCAGCAAAAATATGATGAATTGGAGGGGGAAACGCCCTCTTATGACAATGATGATCGACACATTTTATATGAAATGCATGTTGACCTCGATCTGGAAGGGTTTGAGGACACTGATGACAGTGGTGAGGAAACGGGCATTGCCCTTCCGTATGTTGTCACGATAGCCAAGGGTTCCAACGAGATACTTTCCATTAGAAGAAACTGGTACGAAGACGATGAAATGCGTATGAAGCGTCTTCATTTCGTACATTACCAATACATGCCTGGACTTGGTTTTTACGGGTTTGGCTTAATTCATCTAATAGGCGGTATCGCCAAATCTGCGACCTCGCTGCTGAGGCAGTTGGTTGACGCAGGGACGCTTGCAAATTTACCAGGCGGTCTGAAGGCGAGGGGTTTGAGAATCAAGGGGGACGATTCTCCTATATCACCAGGTGAGTTTAGGGACGTTGATGTTCCAGGCGGTGTAATAAAAGATAATATCACCTTTCTCCCCTATAAGGAGCCGAGCAACGTCTTGCACGGACTTTTAGGAGAAATTGTTGAGGAGGGAAGGCGTTTTGCTTCTGTTACTGATTTAAAACTTGCTGATATGAAGCAGGATGCGCCAGTCGGCACAACTCTTGCTCTTATTGAACGCTCCATGAAAGTGATGAGCGCCATTCAAGCAAGGCTGCACGAGGCCATGCGCCGTGAATTTATCCTTATTGCTGATATTGTCCGTGATTATGCTCCTGAGCGCTATGAATATGATGTTGATGCTGATTCACGCGCTATAAAAGCGGAAGACTTCAACGATAAGGTCGATGTTATCCCTGTGAGCAATCCAAACGCGGCAACAATGTCGCAACGGATTATGCAATATCAGGCAGCGTTGCAGCTTTCCCAGTCTGCGCCGCAGATGTACGATCTTCCAGAGCTTCATCGGCAGATGCTGGATGTCCTTGGCATACAGGATGCAGATAAAATCATCCCGATGTCCGAAGACCACAAACCGCGTGACCCTGTAAGCGAGAATATGGACGCTTTGAACAGTAAACCGCTTAAAGCGTTTATTTCTCAAGACCATGAAGCGCATATTAAAACTCACATGGCTGCAATTGAAGACCCGAAAATCAAACAACTTGTTTCAAAATCTCCAATGGCAGCGACTATATCGGCTTCAATGGCGGCGCATGTGCAGGAGCATCTTGGGTTCAAATACCGCAGGGAAATTGAGAAACAACTGGGTGTGGAGCTACCGCCTCCAGACAAGCAATTGCCTGAAGATGTTGAGTTCCAGTTATCAGGTCTTATTTCGCAAGCTGCTGAAAGATTGCTTAATAAAGATATTTCCGAAGAACAACAGCAGAAGATACAACAGCAGTTGCAAGACCCCGTCATCCAGATGCAGCAAAAAGAATTGCAACTGGAGGAAATGGATATCCAGCGGAAAGTTCAGACCGATCAGGCGAGGATGCAGCTTAAAGCTGAAACAGACAAGGCAAGGCTTGCCCTTGATATGGCAAAAGCCGCATCCAACGAAGAGCTTGAGAAGCAACGGATTGCGACACAGGCCGAGCTTGAAGGCGCTAAACTTGGTGTTGATATTGCCAAATCCCAACGCGATGCTGGGGCGAAGGAAGCAACTAATTTAGAAAAAATAACGCTAGAAAAAGCAAAACTCGCAGCAGAAGCGGCGCGGTCTCTTGTGGAATGGGACAAAGAGGATTCCCTTAAACAAATGAAGGGGGAATAAGCATTGGCTGAAGAATCCTTAGTTGGTGTTTATCGCCGTGTCCTGCGGAACCAGATGAATGAAATGGCAGATGTTATTTCTGGAGGCGGGGCGCAGAGTTTTGAGGAATATAGAAAAATGGTTGGGGTCATAGAAGGTTTGGCAATTGCGGAGCGTGAGCTTCTGGATTTGCTTGAGGCCAAGGCCCGAATGGAGAACGAAGAAGATTAAATCTTGTTTCACATGAAACATGCAGGTATCCGCGATTCCTAATCGTGTGCAGGGGAACCGTTTCATCCCCGACTTTTAGTTAAAAAACGTGCAGGAGAAGACAATGGTTGAAGAGACTGTTGTTGATCTCGGTGAGCATAGGAAGCCGACTCAACTTCCTAGGCCCGTTGGGTATCAACTTTTAATAGCCTTACCCGAATCAAGGGAAAAGACGGATGGTGGTGTTTTTGTGCCAGACGCCACAAGGCAAAGGGAAGAAGCCGCCAGCATTACCGCGATGGTTTTAGCTGTTGGCCCCGATGCCTATCAAGATAAAATCAAATTTCCCTCTGGTGCTTATGTCAAGAAGGGAGATTGGATAATTATACAGCCCTATACGGGGACACGTTTAATTATCCATAAAAAAGAGTTCCGTCTTATAAATGATGACAGTGTTCGTGCTGTTGTTGATGATCCAAGAGGAGTGGCTAGGGCATGACAATAGAACAAGAGAAAGAGAATTTGGGCGAAGAACTGGAACAAGCAGTAGCTGTTCAAGAGGCGGCTGAGGACGATCTTGAGGTTGTTGTTGTAGACGATACCCCGCCTGAAGACGCAAACCGCTCTCCCAAGGATGCAGACGCTCAAGAGGAAGACGAAGAGCTTCCTGATCTTTCACCCCGCATTCAAAAGCGTATAGATAAATTACGCTATGAATGGAATGAGGAGCGGAGGGGAAAGGAGAGGGCTACCCGTGAAAACGTAGAGGCTGTTAAATACGCCCAGTCTATTCAGGGGGAAAATGAGAATTTACGGCAGCAATTGTCGGATCAGCGGAAACTTCTTTATGATCAAGTTTCTGCAAAAACAGATGCTGAAATTGATACGGCAAAACAGCGGTATCGTGATGCATATGAAAGCGGTGATACGGATGCGATTGTGGATGCACAGTCAAATTTGTCGCAGTTACATGCGGAGAAACAGCAGTATATATATGCTGCGCCTCCTCCTGAACAGCCTCAACAACAGGCTCAACAGCAACCGCAGCAATATCAACCAGCACCGCCCCCTGATCCGAATGCTGTGCAGTGGTTGAAGAAAAACCCTTGGTTTCAACAGCCAGGATATGAACGCCTAAGCGGGTTTGCAGTTGGATTGCATCAGGAATTAACAAGTAAGGGTGTTGATCCAAGAACTGACCCGACTTATTACGAAACGATTGATAATGCTTTAAGAGAAGCATTTCCCAAACAATTCGAGAAGAGTAATGAACGCAGTGATACTCCATCTTCTCGGAGAACGTCCGTTGTCGCACCTTCTAAAAGGGGCGGTGGAGCAACGCGCAAAGTGGAGTTAACTGCCTCTCAGATTTCCCTCGCCAAGAAGCTGGGAGTAACGCCACAGCAGTATGCGGCACAAGTCGTGAAAGAGCAGAAGGAGATGACCAATGGCTGAAACTCAGGCAATTGAGCGCAAACCAAGAGAAGCAGATAGTCGCGAGTCTTCCGAGAGAACAAAGGTATGGGAGCCGCCTCAAGTTCTACCCGATCCTAAACCGCAAGACGGTTACGCCTTTCGGTGGATCAGGACATCCACAATGGGGACGCAGGATGCAGTCAATGTATCCAAACGTATGCGTGAAGGATGGGAACCAGTACGGGCAGAAGACCATCCAGAATTAATGATTGCTTCAGATAGGGGAACAACCTTTGAAGGAAACATTGAGGTTGGTGGCCTTCTTTTATGCAAAACAAGCATAGAAAATGTTCGTGGCAGGCAGGAATATTATGCTGATTTATCGAGGAGACAAACGGAATCTGTGGACTCAAACTTTATGAGGGACAATGACCCGCGTATGCCGAAAATTAATGAATCTCGGACGCAGGTGTCCTTCGGCGGAGGCGCGAAACCCAAGTAACGCCTTTGTTTGGTTTAACTCAATCCTTTGTTAGGAGGAAAACGATATGGCGACGAGTGCAACGCCACACGGGTTCCGACCTGTTGGTCTTCTTGGCGGTGGTGACTGGACGAGTTCAGTTCGTCACATGAAAGTTACCGATTCGTATGGAACTTCGATTTTCTACGGGGATGTGGTCAAAGTTGTTGCGGCTGGTACTGTTGAGAAAGACAGTGGCACGACAACTATGACTCCTGTAGGAATTTTTCTGGGGTGTAGTTATACTGACCCCAATTCCAATCAGCCAACATACTCTCAGATGTGGACAGCTTCCACGACTGCAACTGATATTAAAGCGTATGTTTGTGATGATCCGAATGTTGTTTTTCAGGCGCAGGGAGATGCGACTCTCGCTCAAACTGCTCTTGGTAACAATGTCGCGGTTGTCCAGACGGCTGGTTCAACTTCAATCGGTCATAGTAAAAATGCTATCGATTCTTCTACGATAGCGACGACTAAGACCTTACCCGTTCTAATCATTGGCTTTGTTGATGGTCCGAATAGTTCTGTCGGGGACACCTACACGGATGTTCTCTGCAAGTTCAATTCGGGCGGAGACGCTACTGGCGACTCCTGTGCTTCGCACCAATGGCAAGACACAACTGGCATATAGGAGGATTTTGAGCAATGGCTATTTCAAGAGCGCAAATGCTAAAAGAACTCCTGCCTGGTCTAAAAGCTCTTTTTGGTGTGGAGTACGCTAAGTACGAAGATGAGCATAAGGAGCTATACGAAACGGAATCGTCCGAGCGCAGCTTTGAAGAAGAAGTTGCCTTGAGCGGTTTTGATGCAGCCCCTGTTAAGAACGAGGGTTCTGCAATTTCGTATGACAACGCGCAGGAAAGCTATACTGCAAGGTATAGCCACGAAACCATCGCAATGGGATTTGCGATCACTGAGGAAGCAATGGAGGATAACCTCTATGACACCCTCAGCGCTCGTTATACCAAGGCGTTGGCTCGTGCAATGGCGTACACTAAGCAGGTTAAGGCTGCTAGTCCCCTGAACAACGGTATGCCCTCTGGGTCATATTCGTCGGGCGATGGTGTAACGCTTTTCAACACTGCCCACCCGCTTGTATCTGGTGGCACGAACTCCAACACGCCCTCCACGGCTGCGGATTTGAATGAAACCTCCCTTGAGGCGGCTGTTATTCAGATTGCGAAGTGGACGGATCAACGTGGTCTTCTGATTGCGGCTCGTCCGCGTCGGTTGATTGTTCCGCCAGATTTGATGTTTGTGGCAACCCGTATTTTGGACAGTGATTTGCGTCCATCGACTGCGGACAACGACATCAATGCCATCAAGAATAATGGAACTATTCCTGAAGGTTATCGGGTTAATCATTATCTCACGGATACCAATGCGTGGATGATGATTACGGATGTTCCGAATGGTCTGAAGCACTTTGAAAGAGCGCCGATGAACACTTCGATGGACGGGGACTTCAATACGGGGAACGTGCGGTATAAGGCCCGCGAGCGTTATTCGTTTGGCGTTTCTGACCCACTTGGTGTGTTTGGTTCTCCAGGCGCTTCATAAGACTAAGACAAGGAGGGGGAGGGACGCTGTCCTTCCCCCTCGTTATCTGGGATTTTACCAGCCCTAGCGACTGTCCCAGCAGACGCTTACGAAGACTCTAGGGCAATCTCTCGTAAGGAGGAAAAAACTAATGGCTAATTCAACTTTCAATGGAGCCGTTCGTTCGGAGAATGGCTTCAAGGTTATAAATATTGCCTCGACAACTGGGGTTGTTACTGAAACTTCTTCTCAGGCGTCTACAGGTATTTTCACCAACAAGTACATCAAGCACGTTGGTTACGCGACAGGTGTTACAGTAAACACCACGGCTGGTGACAGCCCTGCTATTGGTGAGTTTACTCAACCCGCCAATACCATCATAACCAATATCAAGATTTTTTGCGCTACGGCTCCTGTAATTGGATCGGGCGATATCGGTTACGAGGTTGGAACATCGAGTTCTGGCGCACAGATTGTCGCGGCAGTCACGGATCAGATTTTGGATGGTGGCACGACTGTTGTAGTTGGCAACGTGACGTTGCCCTCTCTGGTTACACAGACTGAAAGTACAACAACGGCTCCCGCCTCCGTGCAGTATGCTTCCGCAGAAAGAACGATCTACTGCAATATCACCAACACGGTAGATGCTACCACGGCTGGTTCGTTCACCTTTATTATTGAATATGTGCAAATTGCATAGAGAGATTGGGGGGGCGACCCCCCTCTCTTTTTAAGAGGAGGCTATAAATGGCTGATGCAGTAGCAGTTACAACAATTCAGGACGGTGAGAAAGATTTGGTGGTTCAACTCACCTCCCTGTCTGATGGTACGGGTGAGTCGGGTGTGGTGAAGATAGATGTCTCTGCCCTTGGCTCTGACACAAATGGAAACGCTTGTGACGGCGTTGCGATTCAGGAAATCTGGGCGCAGGTAAACGGGTTTGATAGTGGTATTATTTTAAAGAATGATGCCGACACCGATACGGTGGCAATTCCCCTAGACCAAGGCTGGACACACCATGATTTCAGTTCTGTTGGAGGCTTACGTCAATATGGCACAAGCACGACGGGGGATGTAACCCTTTCCACTATTGGCGGTGGCTCGTCGGCGACATCGGGTGATTCTTATTTGGTGGTTATTCGCGCAACAAAACACTATGCATAGTTATCAGACGCCAGTTTCGTTCTATTAAACAGAGGAGACGTTGGGATGCCTAAAGTTGGTAATAAACATTTTCCCTATACCCCAAAAGGTAAGGCTGCTGCTAAAAAAGCAATGGACAAGAAAAAGAGAAAGAAAACTACTAAGAAAAGGTCTGCCTGATGGCAACAAGCGAAACGTCTGCCTTCAATCTCGATATACTAGAGGTATGTGAAGAGGCATACGAGCGGGCTGGTTTGGAGATGAAGAGCGGTTATGATTTGAAAACCGCTCGCCGTAGTTTGAATATTATGTCTCTGGAGTGGATTAACCGTGGGCTTAACCTCTGGACTATTGAAGAGGGGACGCAAACACTGACTGCGGGAACAGCAACATACAGCTTTCCTTCTGGGACGATAGATTTCATTGACCAGATGATCCGCACGGACGCGGGGGACACGAACAAACAAACCGATACTTCGATTACCCGTATTTCCCCATCTACCTTTGCATCTTTGCCAAATAAATTGCAGCAAGCAAAGCCTCTTCAAATCTATATTCAGAGAATTACCTCTCCGCAATACACCTTGTGGCCTGTACCTGATGACACGGAGACTTACACGCTTGTTTACTGGCGGGTGAAACGCATACAGGATGTCGGCACCAAGGGGTCTAACAATTATGATGCGCCTGAACGGTGGTTACCCGCTTTAACGGCGGGACTGGCATATTATATTTCAATGAAAAGACCAGAATCTTCTTCTCGGACACAGGGCTTAAAACAGGTGTACGAAGAGCAGTTTAATTATTGCGCTGAAGAAGACAGGGTGAAGGCTGGGTTTCGGATGATTCCTGGCGGTTATGCGTGGATGTAATGGGTAATTACGCAAGTGGCAAATATGCTCTGGGAATTTGTGACCGCAGTGGACAAACCCATAAATTACATGAGCTTTATCCCCAGATTAAAGACGGGAAAGACACTGGATTAAGAGTTCACTGGTCAATGCTTGATGAAGACCAGCCTCAGTTGTTTCTTGGTTCAATGCCAATTGATGATCCGCAAGCGCTTCGGGTTACGCGGATGGATACAGGGTTGAGTGAACAGAGGGCAATTGTGTGGAATTGGTCACCTGTTGGAGATAATAATTCCTTGCAAAGTTTATATGGTTTTTCGACGCAGGAAAGCTGTCAGGCCACGGGTGGCGTGGGGACAGTGACGGTTGAAATAACATGATTTCGCCATCAGAAATGTCCATGAAGTTATTGCAAGCTGCGGCTGACGCGCCTGGAATTAATTATTCTATAAGGGTGCAGGGGGGAGAAGACGGGTTTGAGGTTGGTGTCACGTTTGCTGGATTTGAAGACCAGTCTCACGCCGATCTTTTTGCCCACTATATATTATCCCTTCTTGAATTAAACGGGATGGAAGGCATGGGGGAGTTACCAAATTGAATTATTCAACGCTCGTTCAGGCGATTAAAGATTATACCCAGAATACAGAAACAACATTTGTGGGGCAGATTGACCAGTTTATAGCACAGGCGGAAAGACGTATTCTGCTTGATGTTGATCTTCCTTATTTTAATAAAAATGTTACTGGCGCGATGACGAGCGGTAATGGCTATCTTGCCAAGCCAAGTGATTTTCTTTCTGCTAAATCGTTAGCAACAATCAGCACGGGAAATGAGTACACTTATCTTTTGCCCAAAGATGTCTCCTTTATGCGGGAAGCGTACCCTGATACGGATGTGACGGGACAGCCAGAATATTATGGGCATTTTGATAATTTGTTTTTTATTATGACGCCTATCCCAGATGCGAATTACACAACGGAACTCCATTACAAATACAGCCCGACAGGTCTTTCTTCCAGCAACACCACGACATGGCTTGGGGACAATGCCGATCCTGCGCTTTTGTACGGCTGTCTGATTGAAGCCTATACCTTTATGAAGGGTGAACAGGATTTGATACAATTATATATAGGTAGGTATGGTGCGGCGCTTGAGGATGTGAAGCGGGTCGGGGGATATTCGGATAGAAGAGATTCCTATCGTAATGGAGAACCTGCTGTAACGGCAGGACCGAATCAGGCCGCATGATTAGTATAAAAACAGGGGCAGTTCCTCCAGTTGTTGTGACGACCAGTCAGAATGGAGGGTTGTCGGCGAATCAGTTAACTGAATTATGTTGTAATAAGTTGATTGATGTCAGTGAAAATGCGCCACCCGTTATTCGTGAGCAAGCTGAGGCATTTCGTCTGCGGATGCAGCACGTTGTTCATTTCTACATATCCCAGGCTATGCAGTCTGAGCGGGATACTTGTGTTCAGGCTGCACTCGCAGGCGGTTACAAAGATTTAGGCTATCTCTTGAGGAGAAAATAAATGGCGTTTACTGGTAACTTTATGTGTACTTCCTTCAAAGGAGAATTGTTGGAGGCTGTACATAACTTTAAAAACTCAGGCGGCAGCACGTTTAAGTTGGCCCTATACACCAACAGTGCTTCTTTTACCGCCTCAACCACGGCGTATACTGCCACTAATGAAGTTAGTGGGTCGGGGTATTCTGCTGCGGGAAATACGTTGACAAGAGTTGACCCGTCAACGAGTGGGACAACGGCTTTAACGGATTTTGCTGATTCGGCATGGACTTCGTCAACAATTACAGCACGCGGGGCGCTCCTGTATAACGATACCGCAAGCGGTGATCCCACTTGTCTTGTTCTTGATTTTGGTGCGGATAAATCAAGTAGCTCAGGAACCTTTACAGTCCAATTCCCTACCGCTGATGCGTCAAACGCGATTATCCGCATAGCTTAAATTATGGCAGTCGGCTGGGGACGCTCCACTTGGGGTTCAAGTATATGGGGATTGTCTGCCGACGCTGAGGTCGGCGCAACAGGTGTTGCGGGGACAGGAGCGGTTGGTTCTGTTACGGCATCGGGAACAGCGAATGTTTCTGTAACGGGTGTGGCTGCGACAGGAGCGGTTGGTTCTGTTACGGCATCGGGAACAGCGAATGTGGATGTCTCTGTAACGGGCGTTGCAGGGACAGGAACCGTTGGTAGTGTTACGGCAACGGGAACAGCGGTTGTCTCTGTAACGGGCGTTGCAGGGACAGGAACCGTTGGATCGACAACCGTAGCAATTAGCAAAACGGTGGAAGCAACAGGTGTTGCGGGGACATCAGCGGTTGGTTCTGTTGCGGCAACGGGAACAACGAATGTGGATGTCTCTGTAACAGGTGTTGCGGGGACATCAGCGGTTGGTTCAACAACCGTAGCAATTAGCAAAACGGTGGAAGTAACAGGTGTTGTAGGGACATCAGCGTTTGGCAGCGTTTATGCAACATCAATAGGCTGGGGGCGGTCATCTTGGGGTTCATCACTATGGGGACAAGCTCCTGATATTGATGTCAGCGTAACGGGTGTTTCTGCAACTGGCGCAGTCG
>Ga0209756_1004177_pt1 | contig 11350 bp, 16 predicted proteins | sample ETNvirenome_6_85_FD_184071 | JGI IMG/M metagenome (GOLD analysis project Ga0209756, IMG submission 184071) | Marine viral communities from the Pacific Ocean - ETNP_6_85 (SPAdes) (version 3) | ecosystem: Environmental > Aquatic > Marine > Oceanic | place: Pacific Ocean | collected 2013-06-19
TTATCAGCCAACAAAACTTTATGAAATGTTAAACCAGTTCCATACCCAATCTCTAAATAACGCTTGTAGTTATTTTTTGTAATAAAATGATTAATAATGTCCCATCTCTGCATAATAATTTATCCTACTAACTCTATCATTTTTTGATGGATAAAAGCAAACTTATCCTGATCCATACTTAACTCTTCTTGTTTAGCTCTGTTAAGAAATATCTGCCAACAAGCTTGAAATTTAATTTCCATAGAATTTAAAATTCTTCCAGACCTATTCATTGCTCGCTCTGGAAGACCCATCGCGTGATACAAATAACTGTCTTCTACATCGTACCCGTAAGTAAGGGGTAACATTGAAAATTTCATAATGGGAGCTATCTCAGGGAAACTCAAAAGATTTTGCATCTCTACTTGGGGGTATCCAGCCTCATATAATTCAACGGGCTTTTCATCTATCATTGGAAGATAATAATCTCTCATAAATTCTATAACTGCGTCATTAGCTTTAACAGCCCAAAAACCCCCACAGATATCCGAAGCATGAGCAGGCTCTCTAGCCCTTTGGAATACCATATCACATTTCTCTAAAGAACGCAAAAGATCATCTTTGAATTTTCTTAAGAAAATAATATCTACGTCTGTGAACAAAATGTTTTTCCCCTTATTCTGTAGAATACAGTCGTAATGGAGGTGCCATCTATCCTTCATCATTTTTTTATAAAAAGCTTCGTGTGTTTTTCCCGCAAGTCCCACATCCCTTTTTTGGTAATCTCTACGAAGAAGATGAACTTTTTTTATATCATTAGGAAGAGTTGGAATATACATTAGATCCAAAAATTGCTCATACTCAGGAGTTATAAATAGCGCGATATTTAAATCCTCATCCATTTCCGAAGCCTCAAAATTATAATCAACAACTTTCATAAATCTTCTCCCATCAATTCACTCACCATGTTTGCATACCTTCTTCCCTCATTGGGCCATCTAGTCTGTTTCCAGTCAGGGCATTGTCCACAAAACCCATGACAAGAGAAATTATTAGATAGATGCGCTGCTCGTAATTGTTGCATAAAAGAACTCTGCCATGCGTTTCTAATTGTGGTTTTATTGAAATCAGCAAACGCGGACTTATACTTCCAGTCTGTGGGACAAAATGATAGAAACCCCTTCGGGTCAAGAGTAAGCCTTTCCCACGGATAAAGACAAGGATAACGAGTTTCTTCTTTTGAATTTTCATGCATCTCTTCTGCTACCGATGTAACTGCGCCTGCCGCAGAATGCAATCTTCTAACTACAACGCAAGTTGCTCCTTCCTCTCTCCAATAATTTTCAAAATCTTTAACCTCAGCCGTATTCTCAGGCTGCTCTACAAAGCTCACCACAACCTTAGTATCCAATTTTCCTTCCCTTACCCACGAAATAAGTCTCCTTACATTTCGCCGCGTAACATTTAAATCGCCATTCACACGAACGCGAGAATAAGTATTATTCTTATAAGCATCTAAACTAATGTCAATCATGTGGATACCTGAATCAAGAAGCTGGCGTGTTTTCTTTTCCTTCATAATGGTTCCATTGGTAGTGAGACAAACAAATGAATTTGATTTATCTACCGCATACTTAATAAACTCGTACCCTCTGGGGTGAATTAAGGGTTCGCCATTACTTGTATATCGTATATACTTACAATTTCCCTCTGATTCTTCTCTTACCTCATCTACCAATTTTTTATTTAAATCTGAACTCAAGTATCTTTTAGCATACAAATTAGACTTCTTAAACTCAGGATGAGGGCAATGAATACACGCTAAATTACAAACTTCTGTAATATCTACAATTAATTGAGAAGGAAAATCCTTAGTTAACCCCTCTCTAAAACTATACTTCTGTAACGAGTGCATTTATTTTTTTCTTTGTTATATACCTATAAGAATTAGTACCACAATTAAATAATAGATCTAAAATACTTACATCGTGAATAAATTCTCCATACATTTGAGAATATTCAGGATAGTGTGAGTAATCAAACCAAGAAAGATCAATATCTTCGTTTTTAAAGGTTTCTTCCTGAATATAGTCTTTTGCTGCGGGACCAGAGATGTAGTGAGTAGCACCTACCTTATTCAATAGTTCTAGAACCCGAAGCTCTTTCTTCTCTGTTAAATTATATTTCCTTGAATCATCAAATAAAGTATTGTTGATACCCAAAAACTCCTCAGCTATAATCTTAATTAAATATTGATTAAGGTGTGATAAATTGATCCACTCCTGACCTAGATAGAACTCCTCAAAAAAGTCCGAATACAAACTCCAAAAGGGACTCTTTTGATAATTATTTTTTATTAGATTCCAGTGTTTTTTCTGCCAAGAGGCGTCTTTTAATTCAACTTCATAAATTAATCGCTTCTCATTAGTTCCACATGGTATAGTAATCCACTGAGTTCCCACTGGAGTTTTAATTTTGTTTCTATTTCTCCAATCATTTTTCGTATACTGGATATCATCATGAAAAATAAAGTGATCTACAGACTGAATAAGATCGAAATATCCTTTCCACGGAATATAATTTGATTGTAGAATGGCAACTTTTCTCATTGTAATATTTTACAATCTTTAAATACAGAATTCTCAGTAAGATCTCTGTAACCCTTGTTTTCTCCTAAATCTGGCATATGTTCAGGATAATTCTGCATCAAAGCTAACCCATGAGAAGCCTGTTGGGGGGTCATATACATATTCCATCCCAACATCTCAATGTTATCTTCTTTATAATTTACCTCAGATCGACCTTCATAGCGAGCCCTCTTAAGCCACTCAACCATTTTATAATCATCGGTTAAAATCATGCCACCTTTTCCAATAGCTAACATCTTCTTAATATGAAAAGATAAGCACATAGCCGTGCGAGGAATATACATTCCTGAGGTTAATCTTTTAGCCGAGTCATAAATAGGATACGGCTTTAATTGATAAGTTCCTGCCCACTCCTTGTCTTCAAATACAACCTGCGCTCCAGAGTGGATAATTGACATAGGAACCGAAAGATAAGTTCTTTTAGGAATTATCACTTCGTTTACCTCATAATACTTGCAACATAAGAATAGAGCATTTGTACAACTATCTACCGCTACAGCAAAAGGAGCCCCTGTGTACTCAGCGACTTCCTCTTCAAACATTTTAACTATGTTGTAAGGATTATGTTTTATATTTTTAGTGGTCATAAGATGGTGTAAGGAACTCCACATTTATCAAATAATTTTTGACTAGCAATGTTATCTTCTTTAATCTTTCCTGTAGCTTCTGGGAAGAGAAGGCTAATCTTTTCTAACATGAATTTTCCAACACCAGTCCCTTTATTCTCAGGATGGGTGCAAACTCTAATATCATCGTCAATTACACCAACATACCCTACAGCTTCTCCATATGATAGGCATACGAAGTAATTTTTCGAATACTTTTTCATATAATCCAATTGCTGGTCGGAAGTTATATCCTCTTGTAGGATAAACCCATCACGATTTTCGGGGTGAGTTCTTAGATATCTAATAAACTCATAGTATTCTTCAGTTACAGAAATTAACTCCATCGGTCTTCTTGCACCCCATACTTATTTGGTATCCCCAGAACCCAGTGTTGTAAATACGCTCTAGTATACTTCCAACCCTCTAAATTCATCCAAGGACTCATACTACTACCTATATCCAAATAGGTGTTATCACTACATTCTTTATAACATTCATGTATAATATAATTACTCAGTGTAGACGCAGCAAACAAAAATACAGTATTTGTTATATTATTACTTTTTATCCAACTTTTTATTTCTTCAACAAGATGATAATCGTTAATAATACAATTACTGCCGATCCGAAAATCTTTAATTACTTCAAAACCTAGATTAGTTATATCAGCAGCTTCGTTTACAATAAAAACTGTGGGCCTCTTCTGTAACTCAGGAACTATCTCACTAACAAATCTCGGATAATTATTATTTATGAATACATTGGAAAAAGTTAAATGCTCATAGTCTCCCTCTCCGTATAGGTCTAGTTGAAATTTAAAAGAATCTTTTCCTGCTATATCCTCATCGACAATTCCTGTTAAGCCCTTATAATAACCCTCCTTGCGAAAAGATAAAGCCTCTATAAGTTTATCTTGATAAAATTTATCTCTTACGGGATCAAACTCTTTTTGTTCCTCTTTAGGGTACACTCCTGTCCCCCGTAGGTTCCCCGTAACATAATGATCCTCCGCTAGGACTACTTTCTCTCCCTTGAGCATAAACAACTCCCCGTCAGAAAATCTCGCAAAAGCAAAATTCTCCTTATTCTGAATCTTATTCAGAAATTTATCAAACTCTCCTGAGAAGGTCTTCAACGATTCTTTTTCCTGCATTACCGTCTCCAAATATAGTATTATCCCCTAATTCTTTGTCCGATCTGTTTATGTAACGAGAAAAATTAGCAAGAAGAGCCTGCGGGTGATCACAAATAACTCCTGCACGGCACGGTCTTTCTGTTTTTTTTCTACAAACTAAGCACCACTTCTTTAAAAAGCTGCATTCCTCTTGAATACCTCCGCTGTCGGTAATAACCATAGCACAGGAAGCTAATCTTTGCTGCATTTCTGTGTAATCCAATGGCTCAATTACTTTTACATGCTTTAAGATATCCTTATGTCTCCTTACCTCTGGGCTAGGGTGCATAGGAAAAACAAAAGAATACGAGGGCCAATCTTCAGCCAGCCTATCAATAATTTTGTACCATGAATCCATCTCCTCCCACTTTTCTCGCCTGTGGAGGGTAACTATAATTTCATTCGTTCTCGAAACTTTCAAATCTTTGATATTATCAATGACAGTGTTGCCTGTTACTAAAATATCATCCATTATGTAACCTTCTCTAATTAAATTTATTTTATTTAATTCGGTTGGGCAATAGTGGACAGAAGCTAGTGTACTTATAAGTCTCCGATTAATCTCCTCAGGGTAGGGATTAGCTTTATCGTCTGTGCGTAACCCAGCTTCCAGATGTATGACAGGTATATTATTATTAAATGCGTTAAGGGCTGCTGCCATAGCTGTAGTAGTATCCCCTTGTACTAATAAGTATGATACTTCGGGGGGAAACGAGTACTCACCGACAGAGGCTACTATATCATTTAATCTATTTGAAGTAAGGGGCTTTACAGGAATGGTGTGATCATAAGAACAGCTATCAATTAGGGTAGTATGTTGACATACTTGGAATAATAAATACTTTGCCTCTAAAAGATTAAGTTCTTTTAACAGAGGCTTAAGCTTTATGTATTCAGGTCTAGTACCGTAAACTAATCCAATCATTCTATACCTAACACAGTCTGCCACCCTCCGTTAATGGCATGGGCAATACAATCATCCCTCTGACTATAAAACTCCTCAATTGGCATTAAGGAACCATTCGAGGATGCTTTTGAATCATTTCCATACTCCTCAGGCTTTAAAGAACTATGCAAACGAGAATCATGCTCAGGATGCGGAGGACAATAACAATCAATATTTCCATACTTTTTAGCTAAATATGCTAATTGAATATCTTCACCATTGTCATAAGTAAATGGAGTTTCAGCCCACATATAATTAAGATGATCTCTTTTCAAAAACCATGCGTGTCCTACTAAATCGACCTTAAAGGTGACAGGATTTTTGACAGGCCAGCCCATTCTTTGATGTTGAAAATAATAGCGGCTATGGAGAATACAACCTGCTCCACCCATGATTCCTGGGGTTTCCTTCATAGTCGATAAACAGTTTTCAAACCACATATCCCCAGGAATAGTATCATCATCAAAAAAAGCTACATATTCCGTATCAACCAATAAACCTAATGCAAATCTAGCGTGATATTTACAATTGGTATCCGATTTAAATACTTTATCAAATCCCAAATTATAAGGATTAAATTTTTTATTCTCTTTACAGGCATTAATCCATAACCACACAGAGGTAGGCTTAACTGTTTGACTTTTGATAGCCGCTATTTGCTCCTGAAGATACTCAGGACGTTTATAGCAGTTTAGAATAACAGTTATAGATTCAGACACTTTTTCCATCTTTCAAAAATCTCTTCTTCTTCCAAAATCTCTTGATTGTTACTCGGCCCATTGAAAGGGATACCAGCAAGCTTACACTCTACCTCTACAAGCCCGTAGGTCTCTCTAAGAGAAGTATGGTACACACACGATACATGGCTATACATCTCCTCACGATCATCCTCATGGCCCATGAGAGTCGCTGACCCCTTATCAACGAGGGGAGAGACCAATCTATTAAAATACGGTAAATCAGTAATATCCCCAAACAGAAGAGCCTTGTATCCATCCTTTACGGCTCTTTGAATTGACAGGTGTGTTTGTTTATTGTGATCTATACTCCCCACTATACCTGCATACTTATTATTAGGATTAGTCCACTGAAGTTTAGTAACTACAGGAGGAATGATAACAGAGGGGTGATTTACACCTTGCCAATTCTTTTGCGAATTACTTACAAAATGTATGACATCGTACTGCGCTAAGGGCATCTCCTTAAGCGGAAAAAGAGTTGTCTCATGGCAGCTTAAAACATGTCTTTTCCATTTCACACCCGCAGGAACTTGAATGAAGTGAGTAATTATCGTATCCTCCTCAGTAATAGTGGCTTCCTTCAATAAATTCCCATTACATTGAGATAAATGCCAATCATGAGGCCCATAAAAAGTACAATCTATGCCGTTCTTATTTAGTAAATTTGCTAGACCTATGTTAGCTATAGTCCCACCTCCTGGGCGTGACCAACTACTAATCAGTTTTACCTGTGTCATTTGTTTTTCCCATTAAATCTCTATACAACTCTAACCGTTGTCCTACCATCTTATTCATATCAAAATTTTCATTAGCAAGCTTATAAAGATTCATTCCCATCTCTTCTCGATGTTTCTTATCTTTTCCCACTTTAGTTAAAACTTTAATCCACTCACTCTTTCCTTTTTTTGGATCAATCAAATACCCAGTTACTCCATTAATGATCCACTCATCATAGGATCCTACATCCGAAGCAACTAATGGTACTCCATATCTTCCACATTCAGCCACTTTAATCTCTGATTTAGAATCATTAAATTCATTAGGTTCAAGAGGAGCTAATGCTATATCCATATTAGTAAAGAACTGTCCGTACCTATCTGGTCCGAGGGCATAATGGATATCCCAATTCTTTCCTCCCTTAAATCCTCGCAAAAGAATATTCCTATAGCTCTTCCAAACATCCCACTGCCAATCATCTGCGGGGGTCTCGGGCGGGGGATGTCCATAGAAGTCCCACCTACAGTTTTCTCTTCCTACCCGCTGATTTACAAAATGAGGAACCCCAGCAAAGTATTTAACATCTTGTTCATGATGAATCCCTCCTGCCCATCCAAATCTACAATATTTTTTTCTCGGGGGGTGAATCTTAGGGAGGTTCCAACAAGGAAGATTATAATCTACACTATTTTTAATTACTGCCAGTGTATGTGTGCAAAAGGGAGCTACTCTTTCCGCAAATTTCCTCTGAGTTACTGTAACTAGGTCAGAATGACTATAAATAAATTTTGTAATATCACTCAACCCCTTATCTTTATACACATCATACAAGCGATGCCCTTTATATAAATTGGTCAAAAGATCATCAGTATCATAATGAACAAATTTCCCGAATTCTTTAGCCTTCCCTACTATTCGTGCCGTATAGTTTCCCCCGAAATTAGTGAGATTGTTGAGTACAACTACGTCTGCCCATTTCATGTCCTCAAAATCCCAATCAGGCTCCCATACACCTGTCTTCTCATCCATCCCTAAGGGGTTTTTATTCCAGCGTATCTCTACCTCATCCCCATACAACTCCTCTAGCTTCTTGTAGGGAGCAATCACACGGTAATACGCACACCCACCCTCATTAGCAGGACAAGCTAGTATTTTTAATTTCTCACTCATAATAATAAAAAATAAGGAAACACCATCAAGCGGTGTTTCCTTATTATAGTTGTCTCTTAGTTATTATTCGGACGCTTCCATAGAATCTTGTTCTACTTCCTCTTCCAACCCAAGTAACTCCTTCAGTTCACCAATTTTTTCTAGGGTTTCATCTCTTTGCCGTGTGGATGCTTCTAGCTGTTGAGCGGCGTTATTAACAAACTCCTGTAACCCCTTAAGGTTTTGCTCATAGCCTTCTAGCATAGTCGAGAGATGTCCTTCTATATTCTTATCTAATTTCATGCGTCTTCCCATTCTCCTTCTTCTTCTTCTTCAAATGTAGCCTTAGTGGTTTCTGAAGAGTGAGCGAGCCCTAGGGCTGCGCCAATACTCTTAACAGTTCCACCCAAGTCTACATTCTTATCCATAGGCAGTAGAGACTTGGCAGCTTTAACATAATGCTTCCTTTTACGCTTACTCAGAAGAGTAACAACACCCTCCCAAGCGGCAAGACTAGGAACTAATGTCTTGCCAATACCAAAAGCGGTATCAACAATTCCCTGGATCGCTCCCTCATCCAGCCCCCCTCCAGTAGGGAGGTAGGACGCACCCTCTTTAAGAGCGTCCTTAGAGGTCATAACAACCGAAGTCCCCTCAGGGATCTTCGCCTTAACAGATTCTGGCAGTTGATCAAAAGGAATAACCGCAGCGTCTGCGCCCTCCTGAACTTGATCTGCCGTAGTAAAGACTGTATCCTCTCCGAAGATACCCTCCAGCATTTGGCAAGAGGCGAAGCCGATTACTAACGAACAAGCAACAATAAATTTTCTCATAGTACTAACTAACTTTGTAGCTTTGTGAGGTATTCGTTATCAGGCACATCCTTGCTAGGGGCCGAAGTAGAACTACCTTGTACTGTCTCACCGCGCAGTGAGTCAGCAGCTTTTTTTACATCCTCGTACTCTTCCAGTTTCACAAGACCGTGGATCTCATGGAGAGTCTCCATGATACCAGCCACTTCTTGCTTAGTCCCCAACTCAGAGGACTTAGGACGAGGTTGTGATTGATCGTACTTAGGCCACTGGCCTTCCATTTCTTTTACGATCTTGAAATCATGACCACTTTCGGGATCAGTAATGTCTCCGAAATCAGGGTCAAGCATTGCTCCGATAATCTTTTTAAAGAGGATCACTCCGATAGAGAGAATCTTAACATCTCCACCTTCTCTTTCCAGAATGTTCATGTAATAGCGAGCGCGAGGCTTGATCTTGCGGGCAAGATCTTCATCCTCACTCCTACCAGTCTTCCACAGAGCATAGTACATATCACAGAGAGGACATGCTTCCCCATGTATCTTCCGACAATGAACATTCCTGTTGTTGCCATCGGGTTGAGGAACCCTATGGATCTTAGTCTCCGCGTAAAATTCCTTCTCATCATCCTTCCAAGGGAGAATACGAACGGCATTGGTGCCTTCGGGAATTTGATAGAACTTCTTAAGAAAATCAGAGTTCTGGTTGGCGGTGGCGGGGTTCTGTAGTTGTTCGTGTTTTTTTCGTAGTGCTTCTAGGTCAATCATTTCAGTCTCCTGTTAGTTTAGTGTTAGTGTATTATAGTAATACTACTTATATAGTTTAATTTCTTCTCGTTTATTTGCAGAAACTTGCTGCAACATGTCTTTTTTCTGCTCCAAGGATCGTACTAATCCCTTGAGTAATTCGTACTTAAATGTAGCGTCATTCAGTTTAATATCTTTGGCCCGATAGTCTTCGTCACCGAAAACTAAATCATCTAGATCTTTGGCTGTTAATTTTTTAAGAGTATGATTCTTTGCTTCCTTGCGAAGCTGAGATGCGAAATGTGTAAGTGCTGTACTCTCATTGTTCATCTGTCTCTTAGCTACAGACATTAGCCCATAATAATAGGAATAGAGGGTAGCCTGACGCATCATCTCCTGATCAATCATCCCATCATCAAAACTAGATAAGGCATCACTAATATCTTTATAGCTACCCCAAGTAAAATTTTCTAAAAGTTCGTTTAATTCATCCATTTATTAATAGGAAGTGCCTCCAGTAGTGGTGGGCCTAGATGTTGTAGGGACTGCTCTAGATGTTCTATCAGAGCGCCTGCCCGTTAATTCTCTAGCAATTTCTGTAAGTAAATTTGGGTCTTGCTGAATAGACCTAGAATTAAGTGGAGGAGAGTCCCCAAATAACTGTCTACGGGAATCAGGACTGAGGGGAGCAGGATATAATTTATTAACCCAGGCTTCTGTCTTAGCTACCATTTCACCCGCAGGATCTACTACAATATAATCTCCTAGACGCCCCTCCCCAGTGAACTGGAGTGGTGTTATACTTCCTTCTTCCAGATAGTGGGTTACTCTCCAATCCTCATAAATTCTAAAAGGATATTGCATCCTGTAATAAACAGCCCCATTAGATTTTCTCATCCCAGCCTTAGGATCTAACGCAGCAAACATCCATTGATTATTGTGCCATATTGATAGTTGATTTTTCATTTATTATTAACTCAAACAGTCTTGGATTCAAATTCATTAAGAGAAGGTATCCTCTCGATACTAAGGTTGTTAGTTCCTCATTCGTCCTCTCTCTCACTATGTCAGTTGTCTCATCTCCTCCCAACCCACACAATTCCAAAGCTACATGGGTCATCTCATGTAGTAAAGTCTCGCGTGCATTCTGAGAATTCATATCTTTATCTAGGGAAATAACTCCTTTATCAAAATCGGTAACACCAAAGCAAGGATGTCCCTCCTCTTTTAAAACTCTCTTGATTTCTATCTTAAAGGATCTAAAACCCCCTTCAATAGTTTCAATATTCTCTTTCCTTATTTTATCTAGTATAGTTTTAGATTTTTCACTCATATGCATCCTCAAGTTCCTGCATCCTCAATGTAGAATAATCTACCTCCATAGGGACAATAAATCTGGGCCTTCCGTTCCGTGATTTAATAACATAAGTACGCATCCTACCCTGATCAAACTCCTCCTCTGTCTGGTTCAGAGACAGAGCAAAATCACATGTCCTAATCTTACCGTAAGAATCTCCTAGCTCTGCGTCTGTAATGATTTTAACCATGCGCCCCTGCCTGTTAGTCTGAGTAGCAGTCCACACTAGGAACTTGTTCTCCATAGCAAGCCCTCTAAGCTCCTCTGCAATCCTCTGTTGGGCCTGATACTCTTGAAGGATCTCTCTAGTGGGGCGCATCAACTCTAGGTAGTCTACAATAAGAAGATCAGGTTCAAACTCCTCATAGTTCTTTAGTTGAACCAGGAGGGTCCTAATATTATTAATGGACGCTTGACCTGTGGGAAACTCCTTAATGACAAGCTCACTTCCAGGGAATTCTTTCTTGAATAACT
>Ga0209756_1004178_pt1 | contig 11349 bp, 13 predicted proteins | sample ETNvirenome_6_85_FD_184071 | JGI IMG/M metagenome (GOLD analysis project Ga0209756, IMG submission 184071) | Marine viral communities from the Pacific Ocean - ETNP_6_85 (SPAdes) (version 3) | ecosystem: Environmental > Aquatic > Marine > Oceanic | place: Pacific Ocean | collected 2013-06-19
GATCTATCCTACTCTGGTCTATCTGGCCGACGATCTCATCGACGCTATCGGCCTGTAATACGCCGCCCCTGTCGCCCTCGCGCTCTACCTGGTCGCGCTGGGCGCTCTCAGCATCGGCCATGATATGGTCGTGCTTCTGGCTGGCACCGGTCTCTTCCATCCCCATATCCGCCAATACGCGCTGGCGGTGGGCGTAGCTGGTATACTCGACGCCGGTCTGTGGATCGGCATAGCCTTTGTTGTAGCCGCGGGCGCTGCTCGAGAAATTCCACCGCACCATCGAGTTAAAACCGCCGAAATACATCGGCGCCGCCCCTTTGCATTTAGGGCATTCGATCTGGCGCTGTATATCCGCCTTGCGCTCGACCATATGGTCTTGCACCAGGTGGTCGCACTCGCTGCATTGGTAGTCGTGGAAGACCGGCATCTATAATTGTCTTTCTTCGTTAATTTTCGTATATTCTATGTGTGGGCGATTTGCTTCCAGCTTGCGGCCCACGTTAAACATTCACCGCTAAAAGGAGACTTCTCATGGCATGGATTCCCATTCCCGGAACAGATCATTTCTCGAAAGACGGCAAGGGCGTTTACGAGAAACTTGGTGGAAAAACCTCTGATGGTCTCTACCTTCGTATTTCCCCCCTTGATGAGGGCGAGGAGTTTGATTTTTACCGCTCCCATGATAACGTCACCGCGTTTCGTTATCCCTCGAAGCCAAACCGAGAGAAATAAGCGGTATACCTACCGCCGGTAGTAGCGTTCCTTTATCCAGCTCGTCAAAAAGACGGCGAAAGCCGCCCTCTACGATGAACCCTCGAGCGCGTTGTATATCGGCACGTAAGGGTAGGTTTAGCTGCTGCGCTATCGCATCGTCCTGGGTTATCTTGCCCAGGACGATTTCGCGTATACGCGGATCAGCGTCGAGGCGTTCCATCGTATCTGGAATATTCTGCCCCTGGAGCGCCTGACGCAGCGCCGCCGTAGCCTGGCCCGTTCCCTCTCGAGATTGCGCGAAATACGGCGACCAATCTTCGTCTACCATTTTAGCGTCAGCGTCAACCTTGACGCGCTGCACCTCACCTGATCCGGGCAAGATCGACGCTATCTCGTCTGCACGATCCTCGACAAACTGCTTCGCTTCTTTTGCCGTTGACTCGCCAAACTGCATCAATGTTACCCCATCACCCGTATCCGATATGCCCAGCCCATAGGGCTCGACCAGCTTCGACAGGTCGCGCATCTGCTGCTCGGTTATCGGTCCTTTAAGCCCCTCTACACGGAAGCTCGTAGCATCGGCTACGTTAGCCCCCTGTCCTATCGGTATCGGCTTGTGCCACGCACCCATATTCTGCGCGTCGATATACGCCCGCGTTGACTCAACGGCGCCCAACAGCTCTTTGTCTTGAGGTCTAACCGTACGCGGCCCGGTGGTTCCTTCGACGTATTCAGTAGAGACCATCGGGCGGGCTACGTTTGCTGGATTGACCTCAAGGCCACCTGGCCCCTCGAAATAACCGGTGGCCTCTAAGGTGGGCCTCACTTGCATCCCCGCCGCATCATAGAGAATGTCGCGCCCGGTCTCCGGTTCTGAGTAGCTGGGCGCCTGGCGCGAGAACTTTTCACGCACCTCGTACGGTTGGTCAACAATACCTTCCAGGTGGCCTGTGCCGGCACCCGGCACTCGTTCATAGGTGCCTTGAGCCGTGTACTTAGGTAGGTGGTCGATGTATGTCTTCGCCGCCTCTTCCATGCCCGCATCGACAGATGGAAAGCGCTTGGGGAATCTACGGTGTAAGTCTTTGCCCTTTGCAGCCACCCAAGGCGCCGCTTGCACACTGGCCGCATCCCAATCGAGCTTGCCGCCAATGCCTCTTTGGTTTGCGCGACCCGCTGCCAAAACGGTTTCGGCATCGAGCCAGGCGTGTTGCTGTGGCGACAGGCCAGAATCCCAAGGCTTGCCGTCCTTCTCTACAAAACCCCAGGCTCGAGCATGCCAAATATCATTAACGCCTGTGCTGCCTACTGCTTCTTGCGGGTTGACCTTGCCCGCATAGACGCCGGTCTTTGGTCCCAGCGAGGCTTTGCCTGTCTCTTCGACGCTTTTAAAATAGCGGTCATCCATAGCGCCGGTGCGTATTCTACCGGTGCGCTTCCCAGCAGCTTGTTGATTTAAAGCATTTAAAGCAAAACCCATATTGACATCTGGATCGGCCTGTGCAGAATATTGAGCCAACGTCGAAGAGACTAAGTCTTGTCGCCGCGGGTCCGTTCCCGCCATCTCGGTAACGCCGGCCCGGGCGCGACCATACCAATCGGCGCCTACCGCACCACCCTCTTCAATCAAGCGATCAAAATCAGCTCTTATTTTTTTTAATTTGGCTGGACTATCAATGCCCCGAGGGGCGCCTATGTATTGACCGGTCTTATCTTGCTTGAGATGACGCCCTCGACGCGCCTCGTCCAATGCTTCTGCCGGTTCCATATCGCGCAGATTTACTTCAGTTATACTGCTGACTTCGTCACCCTTTTTAGGTCCGACTCGCTCTCGAATAGGTAATCTTTTACCCTTTTGAATGAACGGGAACGCCATCCCGAGCGCCGAGAGGATCTTACCTCCTGGAATCAGATCCTCCGGTCCCGTAAAGGCGGCAAAGCCCCGCTCGTCTACCTGCTGACCAATACCTTCGCCGGCAGCCCGCAGCCCCCGGGTGGCGACCTCCATCGGTCCCTCTTCGGCCAATAGATCCGCCAGCCCACTGATACCCTCGCGCACCGCGGCGCCCGCTTGCCGGCCAGCCGCCTGGCGCTGCGTAGACGATAACGCTAACGGATCGGCCATATCCACCATCGCCGGTATATCCTCGGTCACCATAGCGCCGATACCCGCCGGCGTTGCCTTTGCCATCTCGCCTATCTTGGGCGCCATCTTGTCTATGGCAAAATCCATCGTAGGCTTTACTACATCTTGTTCCCACCTGCTTTGAGGGCGATAGGCTTGCCGCGCCGCATCTACCAATCCCGATAACGATACCTGGCGGTTTTCATCCTCAGTAGTCAGGTAGTCTGCCAACGTCGATAGCGATACCTTGCTATCCCCCTTGAGGTAGTCTACCAGGGGCGCTAATGAGTCAAAAACGGCACTACGGGCCATCCGCCTATGCCTCTCCCGCTAACTGCTTGAGTATCTCAAAATCGGGCGCCGTCACGATATAGACTGCTACATCGCCCGCATTCGCCGGCCTTGCCCGAGATACGATGTCGCCCAAAATGGCGCTATCGGTCTTGGCCGCCGGCGTCTTACCCTTGGCTTTAGCCTTGATCTTCGCCGCTACCTTCTCTTTTGCCATCTCAACTCCCCCTTACCAATTTTTCTATCATCTCAACTCCCCCTTACCAATTTTTCTATCATCTCAACTCCCCCTTACCATCTCGTTCGCCTCGACCTGGGTGGCCTGGGCTGTCTTCTGCGCGTTCGATTGCACCTGTCCTAATAGATCCTCGGCACCCACCGACCCGCCGCCGCCACCGGACGGCCTACTCGCCGCACCTTGCTCTTCTGCCGCCAACATCTCTTGATGCGACTGCACATGAGCTAAGACCATCTGATCGATCATCTGCATCTGCTGGGCCGCTTGCATATTGAGCGGCTGCCCGGTAGGACCAACCATCTGAGCCCCCTGCATAAGCTGCTGGTAAATCGGATTCTCCCGGTAGGTCGCGTGTATCTCGGCGTGGGTGTTGTGGTCCTGGCCTTCTAATACTTCGGTATCGACGCCCTGCACGAACCGGTCATTCTCGAGCTGGGCCGCCCGCTGCGCTTCGACGTTATTGTCCGTGACCATCAGCTTCTCGATGTCGACAATGTCGAACGCCGCCGCCATAGCCTTGTCGAGTTCCATCTGGTCGAAGTTAGGCCGGTTAGCGGCTCTATCGTAAAACGCCAGGAAGCGGTCTTGCTCAAGCTGCTCGAAGAGCGGCTGCGTCGAGCCCACCCGGGTATGGATCCGGTAATTCCACAAGAAATCGCTGTTGCGTAGCGCCCGCACCATCATGCTCTGACCGTCCGGTGCTATGTTGATGGCGAAGTTCTCTGGTGTATACCTCGGGTCGCCCATGACCTGGAATGCGTTACGTACTACCAGCTCGTAGGCGCCGGCCACCTTGGCCTCCATCCAGTTGCCATTGAGCTGCGCTGCTGCCGCCACCACTGCCGCCTCGGTGGCGCTATCGGCCTCGCCGGCGGTAGGCGGCTGCACCGCCGCGATCTGGTCTTCATACGCCAACAGGCTCTGCTCATGGCGGTATAGATCCGCCGGCACACTGGCGAAGTCGAGCTGCTTGATGCCGTTGATGTCTTGCATCGTCTGAAACTCGCCATCGCGGCCCTTGCGTAGTCGCTCGAGTAGATCGGGGTTGGCCAGCGCCTCGCTCTCGTTGACTACACCCTGGCGGGCGGTGCGCTTGAGTATGTCGGCCCGCCGGCTGACCTGTTCGATAATGCCGTTTTGGATGTCTTCGAGATATGCCATCTGCGGCTGCGGGTAGTAGCTACTCGCATTCATATCGAACTTGATCGGCACAAAAGGGAAGCCGCTCTCAACGAGAAATCCCGCCGCCGGCTCTCCCGCTTCGAGGTCCAGCACCGGCTCGGTGAGCTGGCCGGTCTCGTCTTCCTCGAAGATCAACTGGCCTATGCTATTAACCATCTGCGGGAAACTCATCTTGACGAACGGATGCTCCTTCTCGAGGATCGGCTCGTCTACGTTATCCGCGAACATGATCAGCTTGCGGTTGATCCTATCGTGGATGCGATCCACCAGGACGAAGTCGCCGTTGTCTACACTTTCTTTGAGCGCTTGCATCTCTTCGGTGTCGGTCTGCACCCCCATGACCTCGCCAAAGGCCAGCTCATCGTCAGAGCCTACCGAGGTCGCCTTGAGCTGCTTCTTCTGCTGTATCTCGGGATCGTCCTTAAGAAACTTCAGCGGCACCCACATACGCTCTCGTATATACCGCGCCGTGCCGAGGCGATGCGGCGCCGCGGTGGGATCCACATGGACAAACCCGGGCGCTACCCTACTAACGCTAACCATGTCCTCGGCCATATCGTCGTTGGTCACATACGGCGCCACCATACTGTCGCCGGGTGGGTTGAAATCCAGCCGCAGCCAGCCTACACCCGTAAAGAGCGCATCGAAGATAGCCTGGTGTACATGATCCTTGACGTTAGCAAGCTGCATGAACGCCGACGAAGCCCGCTCGAGCAGCTCGGCTACATCGTCGCCCTCTTCATCTTCGATGATGAAGAACTGCTTGGGATACCTAAAGGCGATGGTGCTGACGATCTGCCTGACAATCGGATAGAAGCGGCTCACCCGCACCAAATCTTGCGGGTCGAGGTCGCGTATCCGCTGGTCGAACTTGAGGTCGTAGAGGTCCGTCAGGCGCTGCCAATCGCGCATCCGATCTCGGTATAGGCGATCCAACATCTCACGCTCTGACTTCCAGAATACCAACTGCTGCTTATTCATCCCGCATACCTATATTTGGGTTCATCGTCATTGCCTAACAGGTCCAGAAGTCGCTGCCCATCGCCGTCTGGCTTGGTGGGCGCCTTACGCGCCTTATACGTGTGATTAATGCCGTAGCGCAGCCCATCAGCAGGGTGATCATTGCCACCCTTAAGCACATCCTCGGGATCTTTCGGGTCGCGCTGGACCGTCGAAAGACTCTGCACCACTTGGTCCGTCCGCCCCTTAAAAAACTTGAGCCGCCCCGCATACATTAGATCCTTTATATTGCGCCATCCGTTCACCCGGGCGCTGTTGGCCCGCGTCAGGTGGAGGCCGATAGCCTCGAAGCTGTCCTTGGGCGCCAGCGCCTGACTCGCCTCGCCCGGCGCTCTCTTAGTCCACATATCCGCCGGCGCCAGGTTGAGCCGCGGCCTCTCGGTCACATAGGGGCAGTTGTCTATCATCGCCTTGATGCCTCGCGCATGATCGGCGCCGCCGGCACCCTCCCGGTAATACTCATCTACCACCCATATATCGTCATCGTAATCGACGGCTATGATGCCCGCCCAGGTCGCGTTGTGTTCGCCGTAGTCCATGCAAATAAACGTGGGCCAGGTGGGTGGTATCTTATAGGGCTCTACCTCGCATTCGCGCCGGCTGAACATCGAGAAGTAGCTGCCTATGATCGCATCCCAATCGCCCTCTTTCCATGCCTTGACCAGCTCGGGGTCGCCCAGGCCGTCGAGGCGCTGCTCGTAGCCCGGGTCCGCCGCCAGCCCGATCTTGTTATCGTGGATGCGCGAAGGCACGAACATCCTGACCATGCCGCTGGCGCTATCCTCGAGCGGCACCATGCCGTCAGGGTAGCCGCTGATGCCGAAATGCTCGGCCACCTCCTGGTGGCAGCGCCCGCCCGGGTTGCCGGTAGCTCTTACCCTCTTATGCTGGGCCGGCCCGCGTAGTCTCGACAACATCATCTTATAAGGTCTCATGCTCTCCCACATCGGCAGCTCGTCCCACCCGATCCAGCTCAACGACCAGCCCATATACTTGCTGAAATCGGTCTCTTTCTCGAGGTGTCGCAGCCGAAGGATCGAGCCCCCGGGGAACTTCCAGGTGTATTTGCCAACCAGGTACTCCCCGCCTACATATGGGTATATCTCATGCGATTGATCTATGATCTCTTCCAGATCGGGGTAGCTTTGTCGAAACAACACCCCGCGCCAGTTCTCTCCTTGCGCTAAGTCTTGCGCGAAATCACCGAGCAAATAGCTCGTCTTACCGCCAAAGACGGCGCCACCATAAAACAGCTCTTGCACCGCCTCGCCCATCCAGATCGCCGTGCGCTGCGGTCCCTCCTGGGCAGCCCAGGCATAGCTCTCAGGCGCTACTACGGCGCTACTCACCCTCTACTACCTTTGCCGCCGTGCTACTCATCCTCTACCAGTTCCGCTACCCTGTTGCCACTGAGCGCTGCCTTGAGATCCGACAATGCGGGCCGGCCTTCGGTCTTGATCTGCCGCACCTCGATGGCATCGCCATCCTTGCCGGTGGTCTCGATGCGCTCGGTGAACCCGCGGCTCTTGGCTTGTGTCTTGAGGTAGAATATCACCGCGCCCAGGTTGCCATCCCTCACCAGCCGGTGAAGCTGGCCCACCGCCTCGTCGGCCATCTTCTCCCGGCTCTGGTCGAGTACCTCTTGCAGCTTGTAGCGCTCGATATAGTCGTATACCACCGCCCGAACGACCCCGAGCTTGTCGGCAGCAGCGGTCAAGTTGCCATCGCAAGCAATCAGCGCCGCGGTCACCTGTTCCGCGGTGCATTTGACCGGGCGCCCCTTGGGGTTGCGGTTGTAGTTTATTTTCTTTGTGGTCATTTGTAGTTGTTTATAAGTCTGTTAATGCGCTAACTTCCACACTTTGATCGGTGCCGCATGGTTGCGGCGGATCTTACTATTTACGTAATCGCCGGTCCACGTAAACCGCGAGTCTCTAAATATCGAGCCCATCCAATTTTGACTATCTCTCTTATTGCTCGGCGCCAGGTTGAGGCGATACCTTACATCATCCGAGGTTACAACTCCATTGAATCGGGCAATTTCCTCGGCCACATCTCTCGATAGCTCTAACATCTCTTGCTTGTTAGTCGCTGCCCGAGCCATCCCTTCTTCTCGTAGCTCTACGCCGCCGTCGAGGTCCAGCTCTAACTGACTCATGTCGGCCATCAGTAGCTCCAGATCGTCGGCCTGGGCGCCGTATGCTCTCCCGGCTTGAGATCGTCCAGGTGCAAGAACCGGTGTTCGCCCTTCTGCTTTACGCCAAACCCGGTGAACCTTACCTCTAACGCCTCTTCAATTAGTTCGAGCGCCTCTACCCCATTACAGGCAATGTCAACGGCTCTCCCCATGCTATGGGTGCCTGGTGCTGCCTTGGCGGCCTCGATGCTATGGCGCGGGCTGCGGTAGCCACTGGTGATCGTCAACGGTAGTCCGTAATGATCCCGCAGTAGTTGCAGCCGGTCCATCGTCGCCTTGTCCATCGCGCACTCGCCAGTTTCCTGACAGGCCATCTCGGCGAAAGTGAAGTTAGGCCAGCGGTCTGTTGGCCAGGTGTCGGCGGTATAGCTCACCTTATTTCCGCTTGGGCTTCGGCTTCGACTTACCTTTGCCGGCCTTACGAGCAGCCGCCGCCGCTCTTTTACCAGCGGCAGTATATGGGTAGTGGGTTGATCCAACCTGGGGCATATGACTATCCCTATCGCATAGAGTGAGCGCCATCCCGCTACATAGAGCGGGCGCTATCTCCACTAAATTTAAAAGGTTGTCAATGAGACAAGTTGGACAGGTTGGACAAGTTGGACAGACTCGGGGGTATAAGGAATTTCGAGGCTAAAAATCCTTATATCTCCCTTGAAAAACCCCGAAATGCCCCAAATGCCCCATTGGGGCACTTTGGGGGCATTTTCTTTTTCTCCATAAGCTATTGTTTGATAACACCTTAACCTACGTTTGGGGCATTTGGGGCACTTTTTTCCAGGAACTTCTCTTTCAATAATTAGAGCAAAACCCAAAAAACAAAAGTTTCCACGCGTAAAGGGTAATATTTACTGCCCCAAATGCCCCAAACACATATTAAGTAACTGTTTATATATGATTTAAGGTCAAAAAGAAAGTGCCCCCAAAGTGCCCCATTGGGGCATTTGGGGTCTTTTGGGGGCGGTTGGGGCAGTTTGTTTAGTAAAGTTTTTCAGAAAAAGTTTAGGGAATTTAGTGCCCCAAACGCCCCATCGGCATACGATCAGCTTAATGGAATATTATTAATCTGATTTATTGCTAAATAATTCTTGCTATTTGCTGAAGAAAAACCGTTATTGATTAAACCAAACTACTGCACACCCGTTCACTACTTAGTCAGAGAAATTGCACCTTTTTCAACAAAAGAACAATGTCTGACAGAAGTGTCAGACATATCCAATATTAAACCTTGCATATGGTTTTTTTTAATTCTATTATTCATAAACCGCCGCGTACCGCCAACTCAATTGAGGCTCGTATTGGAAGATACAGCAGTAGATAAAACGTCAGCAAATGGAACGACCAGCTCCAATACGCCCCCTACAACAGTGCTGGCAAAATACCTGGCCACACAAAACATCACACCCCACAAACTGGCACAACTCTGCGAAGTTACGCCCCGAGCCGTATACGCACTGGTAGGAGGCCAGCCCGCCCTTGTGGCGCCGAAAACACTGATAGCTATTAGCGACTACACCCGGCTCTCGATTGACGCACTGGTGCGGCCCTACGCCGACCAACCGATGGCAACGGATACCGGCGATCGCCAGGTGAACCACATCCTGGCAAAAATTGGTAGATATTTGCACAAACCAAATTGCGAGGAAGAACTCGCCGCCTATATCCATCCCGAGTTTCGATGTAGTGGCCACGAATACCAGGTGCTACCAAATTCCACAGAGCTACACCCGACAACGACTAACCCAAATAGTCGCTGGATTAATTGGTCTGAGATGTGCGCGGCCAACACCCTACAGAGCAACGCCAAAGGCACTCCAACAACAACCCTATTATCTGCAACGTGGTATACACCCCGCGGCCAGGCGCCGCACGATGCCACAATACTCCATACCTACTGGCAGACACATAGTGTAAAAGTGCCGAGTATGCGGGCAAAAGGTATCAATCCGAACAGCACCAGCCACACCCTTATTGATTCAATATTTACCGTTCTCGAGTTTGATCGATCCGTAGCTGAGACTCAACCGATACAGACGGCCCACGGGCTGCGTGTGCAATACCCGTTGATCCGATCTTGGTGGTGGCACCAGCCGCGGGAGCTGGCACTGGCTGCCGAGTATGCGGGCAAACGGTATCAATCCGAACAGCACCAAATGGAGCAGCTACAGGCGCGTCAGCGCAGAGAGAGAGAGAGAGAGAGAGAGAGAGAAGGGGGGGGTGAACTATGATTATAGAAAAGCGGGCTAATCGGGCTCGGAAATATTACTCTACGTCCGTCTCGTCTCTGACGAATCGCAGCAGATCGCCGGGCTGGCAATCCAGTGCAAGGCAAATCTTGCCCAGCGTAGGCAAGCTGGGCTTAACCGTGCCTTTGCTTATTTTATGAAGGTTGACTCGGTGTATCCCGGTCAGCTCGGCCAATGTATCTCGGTGAGCGATCCCGCGAATATCCATTAGGCGCTCGACCTCGGACCAGAGAAATTGTATTGGCATAGTTATCATGCTTTAAAGTTAGCACAAAAAAAGTAACATATGCAAGAGATCCTTAAAAAAACCTTGCATTGATTACCAAAAAGACTTACTATTAGGGTGTAGTTAGTTAGATCGTTATTACATCCACGCAGTTGTAGGCTGAAAAAAAGACGGCCCGTTGCTTCAATTCTTGGCGGAATCAGCAACGGACCTCATAATCCAGCCTCGCAAAAGACAGGAGTATTGTTGTGAATATTAAGCACAATCTCGAAAAAAAGCCAGAATTTTCTGGCAGCTCCGCTCAAGTGTTGGCCGCGCTCCAGGCCGACAATCGTAGTCGGCCCCCTTCCTTTATTGTACGGCGCCGCCGTGCCGCCCAGGCACTCGCCGCTTCCCGCATGTCCGCCAAGGTCGCCCAAGACAAGCTCGACGCCCGCGCCGGCCAGGTGGCCGTATGAATCTCCCACTACCCCCCGAGCAGATCGAACGCGCCGCCCGCATCTACCGCACATCCAGGGAAGCCGCTGCTGCTATTGGATGCAGCAGCGTCCACTTCCAGCGCCTCTGCAAGCGCTATGGTGTCTTAACCCCGATCCAGCGCCGTAAGCAAAACGCCGCCCCCCTCTCGCGCACCGAACGAGTGATGCGCCAAGCGGAGTGGGACAACCAGCAGCAAATGTATGCAGCGGATGTGGGTAGATAAATGTCAATCCATATTTTGCAGCTCAAAAAGGCAATGGAAAAATGGAACTGACAAAACCGACAAAACGCCAGCAGCGCTCTCTTACCCCTCTGGCCAGGCCCACCGAGCCCTACCGCTGCACCCGCCCCGATTGGGGCAACCGTATCGGCTGGGCAGTAATAGCTACATCGACTCTATATCTCGCCGTCAGGATTGTGCCGGCGTTAATCGGGAGCTACTAATGTCTAAATGGATCACCGCCGCAGATGGAAGTCTGGTAAACCTGGATCATGTCTTGACAATCGAGATGCAATACACCCTCTGACGGAGACGAAGAAATGAAAAAGCTGACCAACAAAGACCAAGCAATCATCGAAGACGCAATTCAGAATGCTTGGAACAACGCATCAGACGAAGAAAAGCATCGT
>Ga0209756_1004181_pt1 | contig 11346 bp, 11 predicted proteins | sample ETNvirenome_6_85_FD_184071 | JGI IMG/M metagenome (GOLD analysis project Ga0209756, IMG submission 184071) | Marine viral communities from the Pacific Ocean - ETNP_6_85 (SPAdes) (version 3) | ecosystem: Environmental > Aquatic > Marine > Oceanic | place: Pacific Ocean | collected 2013-06-19
TTCCAATCTAAGAAAGTAAAATTCAATGGCTAACGAAACGAGTCTTAGCCTTACCTATGCCCCCCTGCTGACGTCCACGTTGATGAACGTGATCGACTCTGGAGCGCTGCATGATCAGGTCTTTAACAACGACGTGTTCTTGGCGTGGCTTCGAAGTTCTGGTCGAATCAAGGTGATCGATGGCGGGGAGCGCATTCGCGTAGGGATGTTGCACGAGAAGAACTCGACGGCTGGATGGTTTGCTGATTACGAGTCGCTGGACGTTACGGCACAGGCAGGCATGACCGCTGCTTTTTTCAACTGGAAACAGGGGTCTGTTTCTGTGTCCGTCCACGGGCGTGAACTGCGTTCCAATAAAGGCGCGTCAAGAATAACTAATCTCCAACAGGAGAAAATAAATCAGGCGGCGCTGTCTCTTGCAGACATCGTTGCTACTGGTGCTTTCTCTGATGGCACAGGGACCAGCAGCAAACAGCTGACCGGACTTGCTGCCATGCACGAGACCACGCCGGGCACGACTGCGTATGCTTCAGTGGGGACCGGAAATTCGAACTGGCAGAATCAGGTTCAGACTTCGGTCGGCGCTGCGGCAACGAACCTCCTGCCCAAGCTGCGGACGTTGTATAACGACTGCAAGCAGGGCAAGAGCGGAGCCGGAAGCGCCCCGGATTACGGCGTCACCACTCAGGCGGTCCACGAAGCTCTTGAGGCGGTTCTCTTCCCGATGGTACGCTACACGCCGAACCCGGCAGGTGGCGCCGATGCGGGAATCGGGACTCTGCTCTACAAGGGAACTCGGATTGACTGGGATGACTACTGTACGTCCGGAGAGCTGCACCTGCTCAATAGCAATCATATCGTCTTCTTCGTTCACGCTGACGCCAATTTCGCCATGTCTGAAGAGGGGTTCCAGCGTCCGGTCAATCAGGACGCCCTTTTGACCCAGATCCTCTTTCAGGGCAACCTTGCAACAAACAACCGTCGCAAGGGCGGAAAATTGGCTGGCCTGACTTAAAGGAGGGCTGAAATGGCAGTCGGAGATTTTACTGTTGATTCGACCACCCGGATTTCTATGGGCAACGCGACACAGATCTCTGGGACACTCGAATCCGATACGAATGCTACAACGTCAGCTTTATTTCCAAGCAGTCGCATTTTGAACTTCTCGATCAATTACAATCAAGATGATGATGATGCTGTAATGCCGAGGGTGAATATCAATTCCAGCGACTTTGCGGGAACAGACGCAGGTGGCTCTGTCCATGTTCAGGGAAGCGCCGGATCACCGGACACCTTGGCGTGGACAGCCGTCATAATCTAAGCGTAGCGAAAGGAGAAGTTTATAAATGCAATTCATGACCGTGAACCGCGAAGAGGCCGAGAAGGTCTATATCGTGGTCAAGAATGGCGAAGGTGACGAACTGGGCCCGGGGGTCTGCGTTGAGTGGGATACCACCACCGACGACGATCTTCAGGGCTATCAGGTCGAGCTGGTCGATGCTGCCATCAGCACGACTGCCGGTCTGGGCGGAAATAAGATTGCGGGCGTGGTGGATTCGACCATCGCTACTGCTGATGTCGGGCGGTTGCAGGTGTACGGACCCGCAAACGTGCGGTCTTCAGCGTCTTATGATGCCGGTGAGCTGGTCGCATCTGGATCGATCAACGCCACAAACAAGGGCCATGTCCAGACAGTGGCCGGACATTCAGACCATGGCATCAACTTCGTTGAAGCTCTGGTCGGCTGGACGCTTGAGGCAGGGCCGAACGCGACGAACGCCACGGTACAGCTCTATTTGCTGTAGCCGAAAGATAAAACCGGGAAACACTTTTATTCTCCTGTGCTCCGGGCCTCTTCGGGGGCTCAGAGCACAGACCAATATCCAATGACAACCGGGAGAACATGATGGCAGAGCGAAAGCTGAATATGGAACGAAGTGTCATAGACGAGATCGGTGATCTCAAGCTCACGGAGGTGTCTAAAGACGCTCGTATTCTCATTGCCACGCCGAACTATACGAACCTCTGGCAGGTTGAAGTGCATACGAATCATATCGAATGCATTGCCAGCTGGAAGAAGTGGGGCCTCAACGTCATGCAGACGATTGTCGGCAGGACGTTTGTTCATTTTGCCCGATCCCAGATGTGCGATATCTCTGTGCGCGGGGACTATACCCACATTTTCTGGCTCGATGACGATGCGGTAATCGACCCCATTATTCTACCGAAGTTTCTTGAAGCCCAGAAAGACGTCGTCATTGCCCCGTATCCGATGAGGCGTCCAACTTACGAGATAGGCGTGCTCAGGAGCACGGGGTATAAATGCACAAAGTGCGACCACTATTCATATCACATACTGGACTATGCGACAGGAGAGCCGGTTGTCCTTGATTCTCTCGGGAAGACGAGGGGCGATGAAGAAGAGGCAGGGCCTGTTGGGTGCCCCGTGAACGATGACGAGGTTTCCTGTCCGAAATGTGGTGCCGGCCCAGAGGACATGTGGCGGGACTTCCACAACCACAAGGCCTACAAGAACCTCTCCCTCTTCCATAATTGCGACCGGGGCCTCATGGATGTCGATGGGGGCGGGACGCATTGCATGCTGGTCAACACCGACGTCTTTCACAGGAGAGGCGAGGAAGGGGGACCGTCTTCAATGCCTCTTGAGGTGCAGGATATTGTCGATGTCCTGAAAGAGAACCTCGATGAGGATGGGCTGGAACGATACAGCCATTTTCTCGGGGATCTTCCTGACGAGACGACCACTTTCGTGGAAGAAGATCAGGGAGGAAAGCCTTATTTCCTCATGCCGAAAAGAGGCACTGAGGATATGTACTGGTGCTACCGGGCGAAGAGGAAGAACATTGAGATTCTCTGCGACACGGACGTCTTTGCCGGCCACCTCGGATTTGCTCCGGTGATCACAAAGGGCTACCGGGAGCAGGTCGAAAAAGAGGGGCACCACATCAAGGACAAGCAGTATGTCGGCGGCAAGGACGAGCCTGACGATTCGGTGAATGCGGACGGGAAAGAGAAAGGCATCAAGCTGACCAAGGTAAAAGAGGATGTCCTTTCCATCAGAAAGCCGGGGATACATCAGGACAAGGCAGCCAACCTCGTATGATGCGGCCCTCCCCGAAGGGGGCATACCACACGGAGTCGCTTGCAGGCAGGGCTGAGGTTACCCTGCTGAGGTGCAAGCGATGCGGCAAGGATCTCGATACAAATCGCCATTCCGGAAAGGCCTGCGGGCGATGCGGCAGCAGGGAGTGGACAAATATTATCGGGTGGCTCTCGCTGCGAGAGCGCATCTGGATCTACCGGGAAACGAAGATCTGGTGCATGAATCCAGACTGGATAGACCGGATCGTCATGTGGTTCAACCGGGAGAAGCAGGGTGCACACTGATTGCGGAAGACCACTTTCTATGGAAGAGGAGCGCCTTCTATTTGAGTATTCTCAAAGCGCCCATGAGACGAATAGACACCAAGATGTTTCGGTCAGCATCGGAGCCACGGCTTCGGTGTCTGAGTATCCCGTCGCGGAAGGATCAACCGTCACCTTCGCGCCCTACGGGAAAATCAAAAGGAACGACAGGGGGCGAGGGGCCTATGATATCGACCCCACTTTCCCGATTCCTGCTTTCAGTACTTCGGTCAGGCTCTGGGGTATTGATGAGGGGTTTGCCCAGATGCTCACCGGCCTCATACGCACCCTCAGGCCGTCTATCGTGCTTGAAGTGGGGACGAGCTGGGGCCGTTCGGCCCGGGCGATTGCCGAAGGGCTTGCGGCCAATGGGCAGGGAAAGCTTGTCACCGTCGATATGGTAGACTTTCAGATCAAGGATCGCAAGGGACTTTCAGGATGGATTGGGGCAATCCCTGATGGCCTGAGTAAATATGTGGAGACAATTATCGGAAAAACCCCTGAGGTGTACGAGCGAGAGGACTTGCTTCATCTCGTTGAGCCCGGGGTAGACCTCGCCTTTCTGGATGCCGAACACACGGCAAAGGGCGTTGAGGAAGACCTCGCCTTCGTCGAAAGCGTGCGTTCAGGTGAGTGTGTTGTGCTGGTAGACAACGCTCGGGACGAGCAGTGGCCGGAGGTCCCGGTGTTTTTTGAGGGGTATGCTGACCATCCTCATATCAACATCGAAACAATGACAGGAACAGAAATTATCTTGATGAAGGGGCCGAAAGGCCCCTGAAGGAGCGGGCAGGGGGATTCTGTTCCCGGTTGACCTCGCCCGCTCTGATTTTCAAATGGAGTGAATCATATGGCAACGCATATCGGCACTGAATGGTCTGAAACGACCGCAGGAACAAACTCAGGGGCAACGGCGAGTCACGCTGCCGGGGCAAGTTCCGGAGGGTCTCCGGCGAGAACCCACATCGTGACGTCCATTTCGGGACACGTAGACGCTGATTCCATTGTGCAGATCCTTGGTGGGGCTGCGGGGGCAACTGTCGTCTGGGAAAGCAAAATCGATATCTCTGTCGAGGGAATCAGTTTCAATTTCCCGGGGCTCAATGTTATAGGGGTCCCGGGCATTAAGGTGGAGGGGAAAATTGCCTCCAGTTCTGCTGATTGTCAGGTGAACGTCAGCGGTTACTCTATTCCATAAGGAGAAGTCAGTTATGACTGAAACTACCCTTACGCCCAGAGGCGAGTTGAGGGAACTCATTGAAACAGCTGAATTTGGGGAAATTGCCCTCCCGTCCAATCTGATGGACAGGACGTGGTACGTGAAATATGAGTCCATGAATCCACTTCTGTCGGACACACAGCATGGGCAGACGTGGGACGAACAGGTGACGGCCAGTGAGCGTGCCGGTCTCATGGAAGATGATGGCTGCATTATGACCTTCCGGGGCTTCCGGAGATCGGAAGTCGCTATTACGGATGACGGATCAGTCCTTGAAGAGCCGGATGCAGAGGCGCGTGAGGACGCGACCGGTAAGCCTCTTCCCCGTTACGCTGCATACGACTTCAGGCTCCATAAGCTGGAGAAGACAGATGGGCTCCGCCTGAGGCAGGAACTCCACAGTCTCGCTGAGGACCAGCGAGCTAACTCTGAATCGAAACTTCTCACCAAGCTCACAGACACGCTCGGCAACCTGAGCGTGACTCAGAACGGGACGCAAAATCAAAATGAGCCCGGGGTGCAGGACGTGCAGGAGTATCTGTCAAGCCTCCATCCGGCCCAGAAGAAAGCCTTGATTGAGATGGCCGAAGAAGAGGCGGAGGAACTTAAAGAGGCATAGATGTATTACCTCGATATTACGGATCAGGTTCTCGACCTTGTGGGGGCCAGTACTGGTGACGACGTCGAAACGATGACCAAGGCGTCCATAAACCGGATATACCGCCACATGCTCAATATTGTAGATGCCGATCAGGAGCGCCGGGAGTTCAGCTTTACGCTGGCCTCAGGAAAGCGGCAGGGCGGACTGCCGCTTTACGTGAAGCACGTTCTCAATATTGACGACGATACAAACAACAAGCGGATCTACGATATTTCGGCGAGAGAATTTGACATCACCTACCCCGGGACGGATACGACCGGGCCTCCAGACAAGGCGTATCCCCTTGGGGAGTTTGGGGTGCAGACGCAAATTTCGTCGGCTGAAAAGGTTCGGATCAATTCATCTTCAACGTCAGACGATGGGGCGAACTTTGTCCTTCGGGTGACCGGTCTTTCAGGCGGCGTGCTGGTCACAGAAACCATCACCCTCGACGGAACGACAAACACAGAGAGCACAAATACCTATGACGCCGGGGGGCTGGAGCGCATAACGAAAGTGGCAGCCTCAGGGGCGACATGGTCTGGCTATCTCACTTTGTCGGGGGCTACCTCTGGGACCACTTTCGCGCAGATCCCTGTCTGGTGGGACTCCCCGACTTATCTGTGGTACGAGTTCTGGCCTCAGCCCACGGAAGCTATCACGTATACCGTAAGGGCCATCATGCGAAAGCCGGATCTCGTGAACGACGAAGACTGGCCCGAGGTTGATGATGAGTTTCACAATGTTATTGTCTGGGGAGCGGCGGCGGAAGTTATGCCATCCGTCGGGAAGATCCCCCAATCCCAGCTTATGACAAGGAACTTTCAGGATGGATTGAGGCACTACAAGCAGGCCATGGGCATGACTCAGCCTAATCGCATCAGGGTTATGTCTGATGTAACGACGTCAAGAATGCCCCACGCGCGACCCCTTATTAAAGGCGTAGATTACGCATGACCTGTTCCGTTGAGGACGGCTGATGGCAGAGCTTCTTGTACAGCCCGGAATTCAGACTTCTCCTGTCTTCAGAGTGAGGGGGCAGAGGAGTCGCTGGCGATATCCGCATCCTCGTGCCGAACCAGAGTTCTGTGAGGAAATCGACAACATGAACCTCTCAGAGCGGGGCACGGCTGATTCGAGGTTTGGGTACAGTGAATGGACCAGTTCTCAGATGACGGACGCCGAAGTAGTACTCGGGCTTCGTCAGGAGACTTTTGCTTCCAGCGGAGCCCAGCAGCTTCTATGCGCGAAGACAAAGATTTACACTGATGATGGAACGACCCAGAAGAACATTACCGGGAGCCTGAGTCTGTCGGCTGCCGGCAACGATGACCGGTATCGGTTTGCCTTTATGACTGATAAGATCATCGCTACGAACGGGAAGGATGAGCTGTGGACGTGGAGTGGCGATTACGATGGCGGAACGGCAGCGGCAGCAATCAGCTTTTCTGGAGGCGTCACCATACAGGCCTGTGAAGACCTCGTAGAGCACAGGAGCATTCTCATTGCCTTGGGCACAACGGAGGGCGGCACAAAATATCCGACTCGTCTTCGATGGTGCGACGTTCAGACAAAGACCTTCACATTGGATATTACCAAGTGGATAGACAACAACAGATATGAAATAGAAGAGGGCGGCGCTCCGATCATCGGCGGCGTCGATAACTTTGGCCGCCTCCTCGTCTTCAAGAGTGATGGCATGTATGCTGGCATCATCAATTACGATGCCGGATTCATTGAATTCCGCCTTAATGAGATGGAAACCCTGAAAGGATTCCATCCGGTGGCAAAGAATTCCCTCATATCTCGTCCTGAATTTGTTTTCGGGATAGCACGGGAAGGGGCCTTTGTCATTCGTCCTGATCTGGGATTTCAGATTGTGACGCTCGACATACAGGACGAGTGGAACGGGTTAAACCAGAGTCGGTTGCAGTATGCTCAGTCTTATATCAGGGAGAAGGACCATCAGGTTCGCACCCTTGTATCATCGTCCGGTAATGGTTCGGGGCATGACAAGATCCTTGTCTGGGACTGGGAGAATGGAGATGTCTTTTTCGAGTCTCCGGTAGACAGGCTTTCATTTGGGCAGAGAGTTGTTCTTTCCGATACAGAATACGATTGGTGGGGGAATACTCAGGGTCGGGTGTATAAGGCCAACGATTCCGCAAAGACGGACGATAATGGCACTGGCTATTCGTGGCGGGCAAAGACGGTTCCGAACGACCTCGGACTGCCGGGCAAGATAAAGAACATCATTAACGTGAGAACGTTTTATTCGCAGCGAGCAGGTCAGGCGGGGAGCACGCTCAGGGTCGTGAGGGACGAAGGCAGGCTGGGCTCAAGATCTAAATCAATCGCCTTTCAGGGGGAGACGTGGGACGCCTCGGCAGAATGGGACGCTACAAGCAAATGGAATCCGGGGGGGTCCACCATAGATACCTTTTTTGTGAACAGATATGCGGAGACGATTTCCTGTGAATGGGAAGGGAATCAGCCAATCAACATTATTGGCTATTCAGTTCAATATCAGATTGTGGAGTAATAAATGGCTACCGTAACAAGACCTTCAAAGTCACTTCCTGATCCCGGTGATGCGCTCGACGCCGAGCCGATACGAGATCATATAAACAATATTCTGGCCTTCCTTGAAGGGCCGAATATTGACAGCGCTAATGTTGATTACACGTCCTCTGATGGGATTGCGGTTCTCGATCAGGCGCAGACGATATCTGGGGCCAAGACGTTCAGTAGCGACATCCTTACCAGCGGATCTGGTATTGTGGTGGGGGCTTCGTCGCAGGTGGTGATTTCTGACGGTGGCGGCGCGACGAACGCGACTCCAGAACTTCAGGTTCTGGGAACGAGCTTCGACGATTCTACTGCACTTCTGGCCTGTTTCTCTACAACAGCAACGAGAGCTGCGGCTCCTACACTGGCTCTGATGAAGAGCGGCCATGGGACCTTGGGGAGCAATACGGTCGTTACTGATAATGAGATCCTTGGTTCGATTATCGCCTACGGTGCGGACGGGACTGACTTTGAATCTCCTGCTGCGGCGATAGAATTTGCCGTAGATGGCACTCCCGGGACTGGAGACATGCCGGGAGAGATCAAGATGTATACCACGGCAGACAGCGGGGAGACGCTTACTCTTGCTCTCACGCTCTCCGCAGCGCAGGCAGCAACATTCGCTGGCCCCGTCACCGTGGGATCGGACGGCAGCGGGAAGGATGTGGTTTTCTACTCTGGGACTTCAGGCGACAATTTGACGTGGGACGCCTCTGAAGAGGTGCTTCAGATCACCGGCACTGACGGGCAGACAAGCCTCGATGTGCTGGATGGAGACGTTAGGGTTGTTGACAAGCTCTACCTCTACGACCGTGGTGGAGAATATCTGTCCAGCGACGGCTCGACGCTGACGATCACCGGTGCTGTGTCTACCAGCTCCACGTTCGAAACCACGGGGGAAGCGACACTTGCCTCTCTGGCTTGCACGGCGGGAGCGACGTTTGGCGGTGGCACAGGCGACAGTGGAGCCACAATCAGCACTACCGGAACTGGTACGTTCGATGGCATCCTCAAGACTGAGGATACTACAGATGCGACATCTACCACAGATGGCTCTCTTCAGACCGATGGTGGACTGAGCGTAGCCAAGGATGCGATAATCGGGAACGACCTCAAGCTCCTGTCAGACTCTGCTGTCTTGGCTCTGGGGGCTGGTGACGATGCAACCCTGACCCACGACGGCACAACTGGTGTTACGATTGCCGCCAATCCCATTATCGTTGACTCGGGGGGCAATCTCACCCTCGACGCCCATACGGGTATCCTCATTATCAAAGACGCTGGCAGCGAGGTTCTGCGGTTTACGGAGGGCAACAGCGGGGATGTGACGGTCAAGCTGGAAACCGACGGCAAGGATTTGATCTTTACCGACAACGGCGATGCGACCAACATGAAGATTCTGGATGCTGCTGCCGGAATCAACGTCCCCGGAGAGGTCCAGACAACCGGGATCGGCTACACGGATGGCGACAACGCGATCACAATCGCTGACGGCGGCGGCTGCACGTTCCCGCAGACCATTATCGCGACCGGTGGTGTCTCGGTCAACTGGACCTCGTCAGTTGAAACCGGCACCGACGAGAACGCGCAGCAGATCATCTTCGTCGATCTCGACGATCCCGACGACATTTGGGATTTTCAAGCGTTCATGCAGCTCATTCAAGACACAAGCTGGCACGACGAGTTGGGTGACCCGCCGATTCATGGGTCGATGTGGATCAACGAGGCGCAGGACTCGGTCGTATGGTGGAACAGGGAGACACAAGCGATCTATATGCAGTTTGATGTGGCTGCTGGCCCCGCTAACACGAACATGATACGCCGCGATCCGCAGTCGATCGTCTTTCTCGATGGGGTGATTTACATCGGACATTCAACGAACGGGAAGGGGTGCCTCTTCCTCGACTTGGTGCGGGATCGCGCTATCAACTATTTCGACAATACGGACGGGTCACATCTCTATGCCGGCGACATTACGTCTCGCAACGACGGCGACGACTGGATTGATCTTGGCAACGCCAACGGCCCCGAATATTTCTCCGTGAATGTGGCGAAGGCGTGCCGCGATCCCAGCGGCACCGACGAGTTCGGTCGCCCTGTTCCGTGGGTCTTCGCTGCGACCGGAGGCGGGTCTTCGGTGTACAACGGCAACGACGAGACGTGGTATCAGGACACGCGCAATGATGCCTCGTATGGAGTGGGGCTCGATGAAGGCGGCGCCCTGTCTTACGCCACAGCTCTTGCTCCACGGGTGGATGTGTCGCTTGTCCATAGCATTTTCTCGCTCGGCTCTGCGAACTGGTCACCGAGTGTCGTTGCGATGATAAATACGGGGTCAGACGCAGGAGATATCGCATGGACAAACAGCGCGGGCGGGCACTATCAGGTCGCACTATTGTCGCAAGCGAGTCTTGCTCAAGTCGGCATGCCGGTGCTCTTGTGGGGGAGCGATGAAGGTATGTACATGCAGCACACGCACTCCAGCGACAATAGTGGCGAAGGTGCACTCGTGCGTTTCACCGAGGACTTTTCCTCGCCTTACATGAAGGGGGACTGTCGCGCCGCATGGCCGCTCCATGCGGTAACTGACGTTGCGCCGGGCGGGCACGACCTGACGAACAACAACACAGTGACGTTTGCCGCTGGCGGGCCGACCGGGAACTATGCCGATTTCGTCGCGGCGTCGAGTATGTCGCTGGAGTTGGCCGACCATGCAGATTTTGGCGCTACGGCCGCGTGCTCTTTTGGGTGCTGGTTTTATCGCGACATCGACAGCGGCGGCAACGAGTGGCTGTTTGCAAAGTGGGACGACACAACCACGGCGGACAAAGTTTTCCGGCTCGGCATCGCAAGCGACGACACGCTGTTTGCGGGCACCTATACAAGCGGGAACCAGAATAGCGCCGGACCGACTATCGCGCTGGCGACGTGGTTTTACGCCGTCTGCACGTATGACGGCACAACGCAAATACTCTACCTCGACGGCGAGATAGTAGATTCCGACGCCCACGGCTCGGGGGGATCGCTCCAAAACGGCGGCGGCACATTGCTTCTCGGAGCGAATCAAGATTCGGGCACGCCGCAAGAGTTCCACGACGGGCGGATCGCGAATCCGTTCTTCACGGCGAGCGTTATGAGCCAGCGCGAAATTCGCGCCGAATACGTGCGCGGCCGGCGCTGCCTCAACTCCGGCATCGACACAAACGACACGATCAGCGACAACGATGTCGCCAGCATCGCCGTTGACCCGAACGGCAAATACTTCGCAGTCGGCTACGACGACAAAAACGTTGACGTCTTCGATGCGCTCGGGGTGCCGATCCTGCGTGACGCCTATCCCGGCACGACGCTGAAAAGCGTGGCGATCAAGTCTATGCCGGGGGGGAAAGATCCGCACTATATCATGGCCGGTGACGATCAGATCGAATTTGTCCAACCTGACACGGAGTTGACAGCATGAGCAACTTTGCAGTAGATCAAGCGATACGGCGGG
>Ga0209756_1004184_pt1 | contig 11332 bp, 2 predicted proteins | sample ETNvirenome_6_85_FD_184071 | JGI IMG/M metagenome (GOLD analysis project Ga0209756, IMG submission 184071) | Marine viral communities from the Pacific Ocean - ETNP_6_85 (SPAdes) (version 3) | ecosystem: Environmental > Aquatic > Marine > Oceanic | place: Pacific Ocean | collected 2013-06-19
GGCTAAAATAGCAAAGGAATTAGATGCTAAAAAAGTGAACGCCTATTACGCTATTGCAGATTATAAAAAAGATGTATATGAGAGGTATAAAGCTGGAGATAGGAAAGGACTACGAACATCCGAAAACGTATGTAGGTTTAGTACCTTATCTTACGATATAGATGTAGGTAAAAAGAATAACTCTTATGATGAGTTGTCTAAAGCCCTTAGTGAATTAAAAAGGGTAACTAAGGAGAATAACCTGCCTATACCCCTCATAGTAGGGTCGGGCTCTGGACTCCATATCCATTATTGTTTAGATAATCCTATAGTTAAAGACCAATGGTTATCCCTAGCAGGGAGACTGAAAACATTATTTACTACGAGTGGGCTCATAATAGATCCTGTTGTGTCTACAGACGCATCCAGAGTGTTAAGGGTTGTTGGCACTCATAACTATAAAAATAAAGGTAAAGTCCCTGTTACTGTACTTTTTAAGGGTGACGCTCCACATACGTATGAATTTTGGGATAGTTTACTAGGTAGCGTAGAAGGGGAGAAAGTAGAGGAAGTAGAGGAAGAACCTCAAGTACCTGATGTAGTTATGGAGGAAGAAGAATTTATACCAGAAGCACATATATCATATAGCTTTACTACAGCCACAAAGAAATGCATGCAGTTGAAATATTTGATAGAAAACCCGAAGGAACAGCCGGAGCCTTTGTGGTGGGCGGCTCTGTCTATAGCTAAGTATTGTGACAATAGTAAGGAAGCTATAAAGGTACTGTCAGATAAGTACCCAGGCTACGACCCAGAAGAGACGAGAAAGAAAGTAGAGGGGATTAAAGGTAAACCGCATACTTGTAAAAAGTTTGAAATGCTGAATCCTGATTTATGTGTTCGGTGTTCGTACAAAGACGCTATTAATAGTCCTATAGCATTGGCGAAAACATTGAAAGGGATAGATGCCCCAATTCCGGTTACAGATACTTCAGACCGTACAGGATCAATTATAGATTATGAAATACCTGTACCTCCAAAACCCTTTACATATATAGAGGGTGAGGGAGTATATCAGGAGGGGCCACCAGAGAAAGGGTCAAAACAGCCTAGTATTAATAAGGTTTACGATTACGCTTTGTTTGTAGAGAAAAGACTAGAAGATGCACAAGACGGTATGTTAGCCCAGATTCGTTTCAAACTACCTAAAGATGGCACTAGAGATTTTATAGTATCTATAGCAGATTTAAACAGCACTAGGAAATTTGACGTTTTAAGTAAGTACGGGATCATAGCGGATAATGAAAAACAGAAAGGTAGGATAATGGTATATCTAAATAGTTGGTTGAAGTTTTTAGAGAAAACTGAAAAATTAACACAGGCATATAACCAAATGGGTTGGGGGAATAACGGTCAATCATTCGTGTTAGGAGACAGAGAATTTACAGCCGGAGGATGTAAGCCCACACCTAAAAATATGGTGCTTAGTAGGTATTCCCATAAATTCTCTCATGTTGGGGAACTCGACAAGTGGAGACACGCAATTCATAAACTATATGCTAGGGATGGGGAGGAATGTCGTAGGTTTGTTCTAGGGTTTGGTCTTGCATGTCCTTTGTTTAAGTATACTAATGTGAATGGAGGGCTACTACACTTACGTTCAGACGGTAGTGGTAAAAGTAAAAGTGCTACCATACTTAGTGCAAATTCTATATGGGGACATCCTAAAGGATTGGCGATGAAAGGAGCAGATACACCTAATTCTTGGTTGCAACGTCTGGGGATATACCAGTCTATCCCTTTATGTATAGACGAAATAACTAACCTAGACCCTAGAGAGGCTTCTAAATTTGTATACACTTTGTCGGATGGAGAGGGCATAAACAGGTTAAAAGGTAGTGAGAATGCTGAGAGAATTAATAACATTTTCTGGCAGACAGGTACTATAACTACAGCAAATTCTAGTCTAACTGATTTACTTACATCAGAAAAAGCTACCCCCGAAGGGGAGTTAATGCGTATGTTGCAGTTTGAATTTGAGGATAATAATTTAACTGATGAAGAAAACGGTGAGTATGTATCTACGTTATTTCATAATCACGGAGTTGCCGCAGAGGTTATAGTGCCATACCTTATTGGGCATCCCGAAGAATCCAAAGCTAGAGTACACGCTATGATAAAAAGGATTCGTGAAGATGGTAAGTTTACAAACAAAGAACGTTTCTGGGTGGCTATGGCTGGTATTGGCATGGTGGGCGTGGAGTTAGGTAACGATCTAGGTATTTGGGACTTTGACATACAGACTACTTATGAGTGGCTACTTCAAGAACTTATAAACCAGAAAAAAACCCCGAAAGGTATGGTAAAAAATGCGGAGGAGTCTCTATCCATGTTCCTTACGGAGCATCTGAACTCTACGTTAATTATAATGTCTAAGGCTAACCGAAGAGACACTATGAGTTTTAATGAGGAAGATATAATACACAGACCCACGAACTCTATCGTTGTGCGAGACGAGCCTGACACCAATCAAATGTTTATACACACCAGAGCGTTAAGAAATTGGTGTACTAAGAAACAAATTGATTATAACTCTATGGTATCTAGTCTAAGAAGTAGGGGAGTATGTCATAAAAAAGCAACATACGTTAGGTTAGGTACAGGGTTTATAAAAGCCCCCTCTCTTTACTGTTTAACTATTGATAGTGGGAAGTTTGATGTACCCATAGGTGACCAGAAGGATGAAGGGAACTAAGGAAATAACTAGTAAAGTATCGTGGCTACATTTAGAAGGAACGCCTGTCCATATAGATTGGTGGGCGTTTCAAGTGGGTACTAGCTTTTTCTTACCCTGTTGTCACTGCACCTCTTTACAAAATGAAATAGCCAGAAAAGCCAAAATAGCTGGAGTAGTAATAGCTTGTAAAATAGAGATAAAAAACAACGTAAAAGGGTTACGCACTTGGAGATTAGACTAATCATATAAACGATCATCCCAAGTATTTATCCCCACATCCCAATCATTATATCTATCTGTAAAGATGGTTCTGTATTTTTTATCTAATATCATACCCCCGTATAGCTCTGCAATTTCACTATTCTTTTGCCTTCTCTTCAACGAGGCTTGTATTTTCTTGTCTGTTATATCTAATTCTGGATGTTTTTCGGCAAATTCAAATATCTCTCTATATATTGCCATATAAGATTGTGTATCGTAGTTTTTTCTAGCTAAATGCAAAGCATGTAATAATTTTTGTTGCTTCTTTTGTAAAACATTTCTTTTCTGTATTAGCCAATTATTCTTCTCCATCTGCATCATTAAGTCTTTATCACTTAATCCTAAAGCAGTAGCTACAAGAGTTGAAGCTGGAACATCCCCTAGTATTATATCTCCTCTAGTAGTGCGAGCTCCTTCTCTAGCAAATCTAAGAGATTTCATTAAATTTCTAGTGCTTACAGGCATCATAGACTCTAAACCCCTCAAAGCATTTCCCTCGGCTACTTCATCTGCTCCTTTAGCAAATTGAGATGCGATACTAAAAGGAGCTCCACCAATTTGGATTAAAGCTTCTTCCATAAGTCCAGTGGCAGTTCTAATATCTTCTCTAGAATCTCTTACAATTAAATCCCCAAATGCGGATCTAGTAGATACTGATACACCTAATAATCTATCTATCGGGGCTTCATTAAAGAACATTCTTGTTTTTGTTTCAAAATCATCTTCGCCATCATCTCTGAAGAACATGTCGTGTATAAATTCAGGGATAAAAAAGAAAGGCATTCCCTGTACACCGCCAAACAAATACGAGCCCCCGTATAATCCTGCTACTTGCCTTCTCGCTATTTCAGCATCTCGTGGGTCTACCCTTCCTCCTGTCCACCCTCTAGGTAGGGCTCTATACATAGACGAAAACAATAGACTATACATAGACATGCCATACTGTTTAAATATAGTTAGGATTCTACCTAGGTTATTTTGGGCTATTCCTGAAGTTGCTTCTGAAGCTGCGGGGCCATGATATTCTTCCAATGCGTTAGCAGCTTTTTGGATCGCTACTTTTTTGTTGCCTGACTTTTGCATTTCTAGATCAAATGCAGCTATAGCTGTTACTTCTCTACTAAATTGATCTGCCGCATTAAACGCTGTTGCAGAGGCAGCAAACATTTGAGCTGCTCTACGTTTATAACCGCCAAAGTCTTCAGCAGAATTACGCCCTAACTCCATGTATTCATATGTAGCCGATCTACCTATTTCTCTATATTTTAAGGCTTCTATTAGATCGTTAAAGTCATTCTTACTATAAGCTACTTGTTTACCTGTAGCTGCATCTCTTTTGGTAAACTCAAGGGTACTGGGTACTTTTTTAAACGAGTCTAAAACAGCTCTATTTCCCGCAAACTCTTTTTCCAATGTACTTCGTTGTCGTTTATTTGCTTGTAGGTAATTTACCTGTTCTCGACTGTAATTAAGTATACTGGGGATTGCATCATCCACATAATCATCCCCTATTAAATCCTTTTCTTTTCTTTTATACCCCCAGTATTTAAAAGATTTACCATCTTTTTTGTACATATTTAATTCAGAATCAGAAAGTAATTTACCAGAACCCATTACCATTCGGGTAGCTTTGCCTAAAGATTTACCAGCTTCTAAAAAGCCATACTCTCCTCCTAGCATAGGGTATACAACCATAGGAACTTGGGTTAGTTGTATTAATGCGGAAGACATGTTGAAGCCCATCATCCAATGAAAACTCGTTGCAGTAAAAGCCCTTGTTATTGCATGAAAAGATGTGTGGTTAGCTGCAAATTTAGCTCTGTTTTGTAAAGAGGTACTAAAGTCTTGAGCTATATCAACACCAAACTCAAAATCAAATTTATCAATATTACCTTCTTTTCTAGCATTGCTTATAACTGATTCTATGTTATTGGAAGTGCTTAATATATCTCTGTTATATTTAAGGTTAGCTGCCATTCTTATATGGTTATCCCCATAAGATGCTAACGATCTTATTATATCTTTATTGTAACCACGCACAGACGATCTAGTTCGCATATTGCCTGTTATAAGAAATTCAGGCATAGCCTCTATAATTGTTTCATAAAATTGGTTTTTTTCTTCTCTACTTAATTTACTGTCATCGTTATCTACAAGCCCCATTATTTTTTTAATAAGTGCATCATCGGGTATATTACCTAAATCCCCGCCATTCCTAATATCCATTTTATTAAAAGGAGTTATATCGCCTAATTCTTCCAACACTCTTTTAGCTCTCCCATCAAAACGTTTGTACTCTTCTATAAGCGTATTGTATGTGTTAAGACGACCAGGGTTATTCCCGTATTTTGCAGTGGCGTCTTCTAAGTCTAATGTTATGTTTATTCCATACTTACGTCTTTCATTATCAAAGTCTAAAAGTCGTCTACCCATGTCAGCATCTGATTTAAATCCAGCAGTATCTAGTATATCTATCTTAACTTGATCTATAATTTCATCCCTAGCTTTCGTGCTTTCAAAAAACTCAACAACTTTTTCTTTTGATACAGGGTCTATATAAAATAACTTATGCTCGCCAAACCTAGACAATGCAAAGTACGGGTCTATGTTCTGCCTTTGTATTATTTTTTGTTGGATCATTCGTTTTATACTAGCATTGGCTTCAGGATTATCTACATATCTGTCCACTAAGGGAGCAAGTTGATCCGTTAATTCTTTATATATTGCGTCATAGGCTCTTCTCATTTTTCCGTACATTTCTTGATACGGTTTTTCTAGTTTAGTATAACGAGCGTATAACTGATCCCAATCTTTAAACACTTCTTGTAGTGTTGCACTTCTTATAGTTGTCTTTTCTGCTTCTGTTAGTGAACGACCTAATCGTTCTTCTTCTTTTTTATATGCTGTATCAATTGTATCTCCAGCTATTTGTTTGCTGTTCCATTTTGCTTTAGCCTCTTCAAACTCTTTTTTTGTTAATGGACTTCCATCCGCATCGTTAGCTATTTTAGTTTCGTTAAACGTGCTTTCATTTACTATATCTCTAAATGCATCGAATTTTTTTACATCTTTACTTCTAAGCTTATACGCAGCCATAACAATAGGGCCAAACGCTTTTTTAGTTTCTAGTAGATACCGGGATTTGTCTTTTATAAGTTTTACAAGTTGGTTACTCATTTCCCCGATTTCTGGGCTGAATACTCTTTGAGCCATTTTATTTAGGAAAGAAAGAGGCATAAACCCAGAAATTATTTTTCGTACAGGAGCCCCGGAGTTTAACAGTAAACTTAGTATAGTATCTGGACTAGTGCTGGATTGATCTCGTCCTATGCTAGAATTTTTGTTAAATTTCTTAAACATCATAGTTGCTACATTATCTTTATAAGTATTATTAGAAAATATACCCATTCGGTATAAAGTAGTGCCTTCAGGATCAATGTCTGGCACTTCTAGTATCTTATTAATACTTCCATATGCCTGGTCAAAAACAGATTCTGTAGGTAATCTAAGGATACGCTTAATTGCATTTACAAAACGCTCCCATAAGCTATACCTACGTTTTTGTTTATAGCTAATCTCTTTTAGTCTATTTTGTAGTTGAGGGTTAGCAAATACTTCAGCAACAAATTCCTCAAGACTTTGAGCAGCATCAGGGAATACATCTCCGTCTATGTAATCCTTACTAAACTTGTATAGCTCATTTAACTGCCTAACTATAGGGTTTTTGCCCCCTCTTTTTAATGCATTATGGGTGGCAGCGTGTGTAACCTCATGTAGTAGAGTATGTACATTAGCTCCGTACTCTGGGTCTAACGTTATGGTATCTGTTTTAGGATCGTACTGCCCTTCTTTTCTGGCTCCGGTTATAGGGTCTGTAACTCGCCCATAAACTATGGATGTTTGAAGGCCCAATGCTGATAATCTATTAGCTATTTTACCCATCACCCCACCTACCTCTTTAGATATTTGACGCAAGGCAGATTTTAAATCGTTAGCTATTATTCGCTCAGAGGTAATACCATCAATACTTCGACCTTTTATGTCATCACTAGATAAAGGCCCATCATCTACATAATCAGTAAATGCATTGTAGTCTGTACCTTTAACGCTTACATCTTCAACATTTGCATCTTCAAATAAGTCTGTAGTGGCAGCCTCTCTATCTCGTACACCTTCATTATAAACATCTGTTTCATCTAAAGTAGCTATTCTTTTCTTGCCGTCTGGTTCTATTACTCTAGGTCTAGACCTTCTAGTTTCTGGCGGAATAAATGTTATCTGCTCTGTTGTCTCAGGGTTAGTAATTGTTACTGGGCCAGCTTTTGCTTTGTCTCTTTGACTTACTGGTCTAACCTTTGGCCCTATTTCTACACCTTCTAGTTCTGCAGCTACTCTTCGTTCAGCTTCAGTTTCTAATATTACTGGAAGATTACGTTTTATATTTTCTTTTTCTGGTGATGTTAATTTACGCCCTAATCTTTTTTCTTCATCTTTGTAAGCCGCATCTAACTGTTTCCTTCTATTTTCCTTTCGAGCAGTAGTTGCTGTTCTTTGGATTGTAATTAGATCGGTTAAAATTTGTCTATCTTCAGGAATCCTAACGTCAAGATTGTAAAGGTCTGCTATTTTTTCGGCACTAATAGGTACGTCACTTGCAGCTAGAAGAGGATTTTTATAATCGTATAAATTTTCAACTTTTTCTTCAAGCGTTATGTAAGGGGCTTTTTTATTCGTTTTTGTTCTTCTAGCTAACGCTCGTTTATTTTCTTTTATAAGAGCTTCGTACAAGCGTTCTCTTGCACCTACAGGTAAACTTGCTGTCGATGCTTTAAAGTTAGCTTTCCATTTTTTATTAAATGTAGCTGCTGATTTTAATTGAGCTTGCAGTTTTTCACTAGCTGGAACTATTGCCCCAGGGGTTTTTCTTGAAGTTTCTACAGTACCCGGAACTAAAGTTTTTACTAAATCTGAATATTCTTGTCCAATTTGTGTTTCTAAAGTTTTAAGCTCAAATGGGGTTATTGGTCTTTTCTTTTCTTTTTCTTTAAACCTAATATTTGCTTCAAGCCAACGTTTTTTAGATTCTCTAGTTACTCGATCCCAATCTATAGCCCCAAAATTACTAGGGTCTCTAAACTGCAACATATCTGCCTTACTAAAAGTAGGAAGGAATGCTTTTATTAGCTGTTCTTCTATTGGTAATTTTTTAAATGCTTCAAAATCTGAATTTTCAGCAGCTATTCTTTTTCTTAGACCATCTTTCTCCTTATCAAAATTATCGCCTCGTGTTCCTGCGTAGTTATTGACCTCTCTTTTAGACGCAGTGTATGTGTCTATGGCAACGTTTCTACCTAAACTCTCATCTCGTTTTTTACCTGCCTCTACAGATTCTATAAAAGGAGTAGGAATCCCAAAAAGACTAATCAAACCCCTAATATAACGATTACTACTGAAATTGCTTACGTCTGTTATAAAAGCATCCCTTGCTGCTTCCTCAATTCGTTGTTTGTCTCTTAAGCTACCTGCATCTTCACCTCTTAGGGGAGCCCCTGCAATCCCAGATACTCGTTGAGTTATAGGAGCCTCAGTAATAATTAACCCTTCCTGCCCTTTATTTTTTTTGATAATATCTAGTTGCTCACGAATTTTGTTGTTTATTCTATCTTCTTCTTGATTTACAACTTTAATTGCTGCTTCAAGTCGTCCAATTTCGTTATCAATAGCAAACTTATCCTTAAACTGTTCTGCTGCAGCTTTTATTTGAGTTAGCCTACCTTGAAGTCTTTTAGGAGCTTTTACTATCTTTTTTCCGAGCTTGCTTTTTACAAACTTTAAAATAGCTATTCGAGTTTTGTCTTGTTCTATAAAGTTTTCTTTGTCTGAAACGCTTCGAGCTTGATTTAACTGTGTTGTAAGTCGAGTAATTTCTTCTTTAGCTTTTTCAACTACCTTTGTGTCTGCTTGTTTAGGGGGTATTCTTTCGTCATACTCTGGGTATTCAGCTTCAAAATTAGGCCCATAAGGACGAACATTTCCTTCTGCATCTGCGTACATGATGTTTGTACCAAAAGGTGCTGGTCTTAAATCTGGAAGTGAATCAGAATCTACCACTCGAAACTTACCTTCATATACTCCAAGTTCCTCGCCTATTTTTTCAGGAGAAGTTAGTTTAGGAAAACCAGGAAGTCGCCCCGGTGGGCGAACAAAATACTCTTTCAAATTTCTTACAGTTGGTGGAGAAGGTTCAGGAGGGGCTCCTAATAAAAGTGGTTGGGTCTCTTGTTGCTCTACTCTATTATTAAAGTTAGATATTGCTCCAAGAGGAGCTCCTAGTATAGAACCTAAAATACCTGCTTCTATTATTTCCCTTTGTGCTTCTTCATCTGTAAGAGACAAACCTACAGCATTTCTTTCAAGTATTGTTTGTATCATTTCTTGAGGAGCTTCAAAGGCTGCAGCTGCTGCGGCTCCTTTACCTAATCTACCTTTAAGGGTTTTAGCTGCCAAACCTTTTGATGGGATTCCTGCGGTATTAGGGTTTAACTTAGGTGAATTAAGCACTGTTTTAAAAAATTGTTTTTGTGCATCTCTACCCGCTAACCCTGCAGCAGCTCCTACCGCTTTTAATAAACGTAATCCAAATAAATCTAAACCTGCAGAAGCAAAACCTGACCCTAACATAGTCTCCAAGTCTAGGTCATGATCCGCCATTTTACCTTCAGATATTAACCGTTGGTTTTCTTGGGCTTTTCTAATTAAATAGCTAGTAGTATAGGATGCGGTTCCAGTCGCCATAAAAGCAACAGGGCCAGAACCGGGTACGGGGATAAAACTAGCTGCCGCAGAAGCCACTATGGGATTAGTCATAAATCCAAAAGCCTGTCCTGCTTGTTGCCGTAAAAATTTCCAAGCAAGTAAAGGGTTTTTTAAAACCTCATCACTAGAAAGATATGCGTATGTAGGCTCTGAAACTTTAGCTAAAGCCTCCATTGTTGTATCGTTAGGGTTTGCAGCATACTCTTTTGCCGCTAGATATTCATCGGCACGTAGTCGTGAGTCTTTCCAAGCAGTCCAAAACCCTGCTTCCCTTAGAGGTAACTTTCCAATAGGCTGCCGTTCAGGAACCCGTATCTTTCTTCTATATGACCTAGGGTCAAACGCAGGATTGTAAGGATCAAAAGAAGCTATAGACCCAAGTAAATTGTCAATTGGAGTAGCCATTAATCTTTAATTATTGTAAGAAGAGATCGTCCTTCGGGAGAGAACGGGTCAATTCTATTAACCTCTAATACTTCGTTTACTATTAATTCTTTACGTGTTCTTTCAAGTTTGTTTCGATACTCTTTACTATTTGGGTCTGCATTGGGGTCTGTCTCTTTTAACCTATCTATAGCCTCTGTTTTTTTATACATGGTACTACCAAAATTCTTAAGTATTGAGCTTCTTATTCCTTTGAGTGTAGCTTCCTCGCTCTTTGCTGCGTCTCGCCTTGCGGCAGAGATTGCGTCAAGTTTAGCTTCATTTGCCCTTGCATTTATATCGACAAGTTTCATATATGCATCAACTCTTAATGCACTTGCAGTATCATATCTTTGTTGGCTAGTGGCCATTAATTTACTAGCTTCACCATACTTAAACTGTTTTTGAGCTATCATAGCTTGCTCATAAGCTAACTCCATTTCATCTAATGCATCCTGTTCTTTATTAATTAGTTGTTCTATTTCGCCATAACTTTCTAGCCCTGCTTTACCTACTCTAGCAAAAGTTTGAAGTATACCCGGATCGCCACCTTCTATAGCAACTAGAGCCGCATTAAAGAATGGTAAAGCCCTTAAAAATTCGTTTCTTTCTTCTTGTTTTACCCCACGTTTGTCTAGTCTGTCTCTAAGTTCTCCATATAAATTATCTAGTCCAGCAGCCTTTATACCTTCTTCAACCTGCTTGTTAGCGTCCTCTCTACTTAATACTCCGTCATTTATAGTTTTATCAAAAGTTTTAAGCATCTCTGATAACTTAGATGTCGCATCGTCTAATCCTCCTTCATACTTCCTCCTCATCTGCTCAAGCTCTATCGTTCTGCCGGGTTCATACGCATCTTCCCCCCTTACAGTAGGTGCATCAACTTTAGCGTCACCTTCAGCGTCACCTTCAGCGTCACCTTCAGGTCTTATATTTACTGTGCTTCTATCTTCAATATCTTTTTCTAGTTCCTCTTTTCTTTTTTGCAAAACTTCACTATCAGGGTCTTGCTCTAGTTCCCTTTCTACTTCTTCTAAGTTTTTTTCTTGTCTTTCTATTTGTTTCCTATCCTCTAAAGTAATGGGGAGGTCTTCTGGAGACATAGCCTCACCTTTT
>Ga0209756_1004186_pt1 | contig 11329 bp, 14 predicted proteins | sample ETNvirenome_6_85_FD_184071 | JGI IMG/M metagenome (GOLD analysis project Ga0209756, IMG submission 184071) | Marine viral communities from the Pacific Ocean - ETNP_6_85 (SPAdes) (version 3) | ecosystem: Environmental > Aquatic > Marine > Oceanic | place: Pacific Ocean | collected 2013-06-19
CTTCAATGTAATCTTTTGTTAATTCGCCAGTCTTTTTTGACGTTTCCTCAGCGGCTCTTCGGATATTAACTCTAGATAGAAATTTTGTTATTTCGCCCTCGTCGGCGCAATCAGACACCTCTGTACAGGTGGCTGGGTTCTCGTCTGGTCCGAGCATTGCTTTCAAGGTCGAGCCGCATTTTTTGCATTCGTAAGTATAGATGGGCATTACTCTTCCTTACTGTAATAATCAGAAGATGACCGAATCTTCATTCCAAGCCCGTCGATTATTTCTGCATTGATTTCTTTACAGACTGCAGCTTCTGGAATCTCATCCACAAAACGATCGCCGCCTTTTGCAAAAATGTCCGGCTTGACGGCGCATAGAGATTTGCAAACTGTAGGATCCTCATCGATAGAAAGAAAAACTTCGTCGACGCAGCTTAGAGAAGAGACAATTTTAAGCCTATCTGCAGCTGCCATAAATGGCGCCCCTTTCTTAAGCTTGGCTTGATTATCGTTGTTAACAATAACGACTAGCTTGTCTCCAAGTTTTGCAGCCATTTCTAGGTATTCAATATGCCCGACGTGGATTGGATCGAAATACCCGCTAGTGGCAACCGTCTTGTTCTCTTTCATAGTCATCCTCCAATCTTATAACATCATTCAAATGAGGTGTTGATACTTCTAGTAAGACAACATCAGCGTCTTGTGGTGCACCGAAACGGTGAATGCGGCCCGGCTCGTTGTACCAAGTGTCACCCTTGTTGACGGTAACTGCCCCCTCTTCTTCCGACCAAGCAAGAAGTGTCCCTTCCATTACATAAATGGTCTCTTCCTTATAATTGTGGTATTGAAGCGAAAGACGGTGGCCGGCATCGATATGAAGGATTTTTCCAACATAGTTGTCAGTTTCCGCCCAGATGACTTCGTGGCCCCAGGGCTTATCAATCTTCCGCATTGACGGCCTCTTCTAGCTCTGAAAGGTCTCCGGATACGACAGGTGGATTAGTGACCACCAGCCCGTCATCAGACATTTCAAAGACCATATCGTTAAGAAGGTCCATGATATCGATTTGTTCCCAAAGACACTTCTGTAGAACCATTAACAGGGCTCCGGCTGCTTGATTTGATAGTTGCATTATTTTTCTCCTTTATTAATATATTGTAAATCGCTTTCATACATCAGGTTGGCTAATTCCTTAAGGCCAACCTTTGGAATCCAGCCAAGTTTTTCTCTAGCTTTTGTGGCACCACCTAAAAGAAGTGGGACTTCATGGGGCCTAAAAAGGCGCTCGTCGATTTCTACGTATTCATCGACATCTAGGCCTGCATGCTCAAACACGTGATCTAGAAACTCTTTTACGCTGTAGGTCTCGCCGGTGGCTATAACATAATCACCTGGATCTTCTTGCTGCAGCATTAGCCACATTGCCTCAACATAATCTTTTGCGTAGCCCCAATCTCTCTTTGCGTCAAGGTTTCCAAGATAAAGCTTATCTTGTAGCCCCATTTTAATTCTTGCTGCGGCGAGAGTGATCTTTCTTGTTACGAAGGTCTCGCCTCGGCGGGGAGACTCATGGTTAAAAAGGATCCCGCAAGAAGCGTGAAGTCCATATGCCTCTCTGTAATTGTGAACTAGATTGTGTGCGAACACCTTAGCGCAAGCATAAGGTGATGCCGGCATAAACTTCGTCTCTTCGTTTTGTGGGTTTTCTGGGTTTTCACCGAACATCTCTGAGGATGATGCTTGGTAGAATCGAATAGTCGGATCAAGGTTTCTTATCGCCTCAAGCCAACGGAGGGTTCCCATAGCCACAGTTTCAACAGTCTCTTCCGGCACGTCAAAGGAAACCCTGACATGGGATTGTGCGCCTAAATTGTATATTTCGTCAGGGCTGTACTTTTTGAGCAACCGATAGAGTGCCCCGGAATCGACAAAATTGTAATACTCCATGTGGAAGTGTTCATGTGTAAAACACTTTTCATCGATTCTAGATGTACAAATAGAAGAATTACGCCTTTTTAGACCGACTACTCTATATCCTTTATCTAAAAGAAGTTCAGCCAGGTACGATCCGTCTTGACCTGTAATCCCTGTTATAATTGCTGTTTTCATTGTTTATTTTTTAAGTACCACTGTATAGTTTTCTCGATACCAATATTGAATGGAGTAAACTTGTACTCTCCGACTAGGTTTTGGAAACGTGTGTTTGATCCATCCTTGCGGTATTGTCCATCTAGAATACCATTATAACTTATTTTTATGTTTTTTGCAATTAATTTGTTTGCATAATCAGACATTTCTTTTATACTTAGATTTTCGTCTGGGGATACGATTAAAGGTACTCCTGTGTTGTGCTTCTGCAAGAGGATAGGGATGATCTTAGCTAAGTCATCCACATAAAGTTGCTGTCTTAATGGTTTTCCAGTTCCCCACAATTCTATGTTACCTCCGGGTTCTGCTTTAGCTAGCTTAGATATTAGAGCAGGAACAAAGTGTGATTTTTCCGTATCAAAATGGTCGCCCGGCCCATAAATATTGGATGGACAAAAAGTAGAATAATTCAATCCATATTGTTTGCGGTATGACAGAGTTTGGATGTGTAAGGAGCGTTTAGTATACCCGTAGGAGAAGTTTGTCTTGGCTGGCGCACCATCAAATATCTGTTCTTCCGTGAAAGGATAACTATCAACGATATCCGGGAAAGCACATGTGCTCAAAGAAGATAACACACGAGGGATCCCCAGGAGATACGCATAATGAATTAAGTTTGTATTCATCATTGTATTCTTAGTATAGAAAGCAGCCTGGTTCTCAGAATTATCTTTTATTCCGCCAACTCTTGCTGCTAAATGAATAATGGCGCTCGGATTAATATCTCCTAAGCAATCCTTAACCTCCATAGGATCTTCCAGATTGCAATCCTTAGACGAGATATAAACCCAGCGGGGCTTAAGTTTTGCTAACCTCCTTCCTAGGAAACCACTGCCGCCGGTAACTAAAACCTTTGTGTCACTTATCATTAATATATGTGTTTAAAATGAGAATTCTTTTTCAAAGAAATCGCCGCAGTCGCATTTTTGTTTGAAGAAAGTTTTAGTCTCATTGTTAAACCAAAGACTAATCCAGTTGTTCATCAAATCAACAAACTCTCTCTCTGTGACGCCGCCAAAACCTTCACAATAATGCCAAACTTTAATCTGTTTATCGTTTCCAGGTAGTCCAGTGAACAATTTTCTTTCTCGCACATAAAATCTATTTGTATGGGTACCCCATGGTTTTGTGTAGGGTGCTGCGACGATATTACCCTTAGAACGTACATTGTATACAACAGGGCTTTTTTCAAAAGGCCCATCAACAATCTTGAAAGAATAGTTGTATTTTCCGGACCATAATAGATAATTTAGCGCACCCTGCTCGGCGTACCCCCCAAAACGTTTTGCTATTTTTACAATATCTATTATTGCGTCTGAGCTATTAAAACATATAACGTCAGCATTAACATGAGTTTCAGAATCTGGTGTTATTGGAACGCCGATCGGTATTTGTAATTGATACGGGTAATCTAAAGTTGCTAGTATGTCTTCTTCGCCGGCGATAAACTCATCCAAACGGGCACATGTTATTGTATCAGCTCCTAGAATAATAATTTTATCATATTTATGTTTTATCATTATTTCGGCTGCTAGTAAGTATTTATAAGCGCCATGGCCAATCGTAGCTAACCGTTTCGTCGCAAAATATTCATGAGAATTATGCTCATTGATATGATATAAATCTATGTCAGGATGAAATTTTTTAAAACTGTTAATAGCACATGTGCCTATCTTATCATACCTTTTTCCAAAGAAATATATTAAACATGCAATTTTTTTCATTTTAAAATTACCAAATAAAATTATTTTTATAAAATGAAACAATACTTTCTATTTCATCATCAAAAAATCTCTGATCTTGCCATCCGGTCGATCTTAGCTTTGAGTCATCCAACGAATATCTAACATCTTGTCCTTGTCTTGAAAACTCAAAATCTACATATTTGTTGATATCCTCATCAACGCCAAAGTAACAAGATATGATCTTATTGACGGTCAACAAATTACTTTGTTCGTAGTTGCTAGATACATTAAATATTTCGTTTTTAATGTTTGATTCAACGATGTGTATGATCGCCTTGGCAGTGTCGGAAGCGTGAAGCCATGTTCTTATCGGTGTGCCTTCGTTGTGAAGACGCACCTTCCTTCCTCTGTTCAAGTTCTTGACTGTCAGGGGGATGAGTTTTTCTGGGTATTGACCGATGCCGTAATTGTTAGTTGGCCTAAGCAATACATAATCGACTCCGAATGTTCTAGACCACGCCAGTACCAGCATGTCTGCGGCCGCTTTCGAAGCTGAGTATGGGTTACTTGGTTTCAAAATGTGATTTTCAGCGTGGGAACCATCTTGTATATCGCCGTAAACTTCATCTGTACTTACATGCAAGAACACTGGCTTCCGGATCGAGTCTGCTGATTTGTTTTTGATTATATTTAGTAAATTCTCAACCCCTAGAACATTGCTATGCATGAATGCGTTGCTGCTAACAATGCTATTTTCAACATGTGACTCGGCAGCTAAGTTAATAATGTAATCACAATCGATTATATCCTTGAGATTGACGATATCTTCTTTAACAAATTTAAAGTTTGCGTAGTTCTTCGTAAACTCATTCAAAGGATCACCAACGTTGGAGACCGAAGTGATTTTGTCTATGCCATAAACGTACCACCCCTTTTCAAGCGCTAGCCGAGTCACATAGGATCCAATGAAACCTAAACAGCCAGTTATACATACTATTTTTTGTTTATGCTGCATATGCTCTCATGAATTCATCAACGCAATCGCCAATATAATTTATCTTCTTATCAGTCAAACCGGCAAAAGTCCCAAGGAATATGGCTCCTCTTGTGGCAATGTCTGCATTTGGAAATCTAGCCTGAACATCATCGTACCCGGCTGCTAACTTCTGATACGCAGGATGATACAGGGCGTTGCCAGTGAAGTAAGACCTAGTTTGAATATTTTTTGATTCAAGGAAGTTAACTAGTTCACTCTTCTTAAATGGCGCATCACCCTTTACGATCATCAGATATCCAAACCAACAAGGGTCTGCTTTGTCCGTGGCTATGGGGGTGCACAAATATTCATTATAATTAGAGAAGATCTTGTCTAACTTCTTAAAGTTAACTCGCCTTGCCTCATCTAGCATCGGAAGCTTCTTTACTTGTTCTAGTCCAATAGAGGCTTGGAGATCGATCGGCTTAAGGTTATAACCGATTTCATCGAAGACATACCTGTGGTCGTAAGTAATGTCTGCTCTCCCCGGCAACCAATTCCGGAACCGGTTGCCGCAAGCTGTCTCGCAAGTTACATCGCCCGGCTTCTTTTCATTGCAAAAACAAGCACGACCCCAATCTCGACAGCTGGTTATGATCTTCCTAAGTTTATAATCGTCAGTAGCTACAAATCCGCCTTCTCCAAGTGTCATATGGTGAGCTGGGAAGAAGGAACAAGAAGATACAACGCCGAAACTTCCTAGTTTCTCCCCGTCATAGAAGGAGCCAAGGGCATCGCAAGCATCTTCAATAAATACTAGGTTGTATTTCTCAACTAGTGCCATTAATCGATTCATGTCCGGAGGATTGCCTAGGACATGTGCAAATGTGATTCCTCGAATATCCCCTTCAGCCTTTAAAATCGCTTCAACCTCATCAAGATCAAGGTTGAGTGAAGGAATTTCAACATCAACAAAAATAGGAACCAATCCATGTTGAATTAGTGGGTTGATCGTCGTTGGGAAACAAGTAACAGGAGTAATAATTTTATCTCCTTTTCTTAATCGAACGTTCTCTGGCGCTCTTTCTGACATCAGAGCGGCGATCATTAATAGATTAGCTGAACTGCCAGAGTTAGTTAGCACTCCATGTTCTTTACCAAGATGATCAGGGAATACGTCTTCAAACTTTCTACCATTTTCTCCAAATATAATCCACCCCGAAAGCAATGTATCAATCGCTTTTACATATTCGTTCTCATCAAATACCGGACCAGCATATTTTACCCAATCAACTCCGGGAGTCCATTTGGTATTAGTTTCTCTTTCTTGGATTAACGTTGCAACCAAGTCTAGAATTTTCTGTTTTGTTTCTGATTCGCTCATATTATCCTTAAATGTTGTTAATGTATGTATTCTATCATGATATTTATACCAAAGTCAAGATTATAATTGCAATTTGGCAAAGTATCTTTAATTCTGTCCCCATTCCCGGTATATGGTAGGGCAAGACCAGGCTCAAGGACTTTGAGCCGGTCTTCCTCTAGATGCATTTTTTCTAATATCTTTAAAGCTATGTCTTTCAAGGTGTGTTTTTGCCTTGGAACAATATTGAAATCCTTATGTCGAGTATTGTTGTTAATGAAGAAATCAATTGCTTCGATTACATCATTAACATAGACAAAATCCATAAACATATCCTTGGTAATTACAATATTGTTACCATTTTTTAAACTATTTATTGATTTCTTTATGAATCTATTCTCATTTTCCAACTCGCCAAAACAGCCAAATAGCCTAAGATTCAGAAAAGTTCTGTCTTGATTATTAATGTGATTTGCTATTATGTTCTTAGAAAGGCCATAATAATCTTGAGGGTAGGATACGAATACGTCATGCTCAAGAGCGTTTGCGACACCTGAAGTTCTATCGAGCGCAGCACCCGAACAGAAATTAATTAGTAAACATTCTGGGGCTTTGGATTTCGCTAGGTTGAAGTACATTTGAAGGTTCGTTTCAAAAATTTGAATATTGTTTAAATCTCCTCTTTTCCCACCGCTTATAGCCGTATGAATAATAACATCGTAATTACCTTGTTCTAAGATCATCTGGACCATGCTAATGTTCAACAGAGACAAATCTTCTCGGCCGATATAATCGATATTATGGATCTTATTAAAGTAGCTTTTTTCAATACTTTTTGATAAGAAGCCGCTTTTTCCAGTTACTAAAATCTTCATATTTCCTCAATCTTTTGCAATGTTTGGTGCAACCTGACAGAAGAATCGTGGTCTCTTATAAATCGCTCATATCCATTTTTAGCTATAGATCTGCTGACTTTAGGATTGTTTAATAGAAATTCTGCTTTCTTGTGAAACTCTTCAACGGACTTAAATATGATTATTTCTTTATCGATTTTAAAATATTCCTCGATGCCTTCATGATATTCAGTTAGAAGCAGGCCAGCGCCGGCTGTGATCTCAAACACCCTTTGTTTCATTTGAGTCTTTTTAAATGGATCGTTATCATTTCGTGATAAATTAATACCTATTTTTGTTTCTGCATATGTTTTGAACAGACCTTCTTGGCTTATCCCGCTTAAAAAAGTAATTGGTAAGTCAATAGATTTAAAAAAAGCTTTTCTTAATGGTGTAAGTGAACCAATGAAAGACAAATCAATATTTTTATTATCTTTTATTTTATAGAAACTGGAATTGGCATGCCAGTTAGCAACAATTATATTATTAAATCCATCTTTCTTATAATCTACAACTCTTGATATTTCAGGGGTAGAACAGATATTGAAGTAGTAGCATGCCTGCCTAGAGAAACTATCGTATCTCCATGTATCGTCACAGAACCAATTGAATGTCTTTGTTCTCCCTGTCTTGGTTTCATTAAGAATTTCGTCCCATGGTTCTTTTGGGGCAATCCTTGAATCACCGGTCATTATAGAAAATATTAAATCAGGCTTGAATGTTTCTATAACTGTTGTGTATGTTTTATCACCTCCGGAGACTGTATCATAAAAATAGACATCATGGCCCATCTCAACGAGCGGTAAGTAGAAATACCACCAGCTCCCATCTAAAAAGCCTCTATATGTTTTATTGGCTGTAAATAATATTTTCACTATCTTTTTAAGTTAATATAATCTGGGCCTTGGTGATTGATCATCTGTATTAAAAGCGCTTTAATTTCTTCATCTTCTTTAGGCCTGTGACTTTTAATGTTTTTAAAAACAGCCATTATTTCCTCGTCTTCCTCAGCCCAGTGTGAAAACCCTAAATACCCATAATCCCTTCCTCTTCCCCCACCTACCAACTTTACATTCTTGCCCTCGTGTTCCAGGTAATTTCTTATAAATTCAAATGGCCTGTACAGAAGAAAAGGCGTGATAGAATACACAAAAGGTATTTTTCCCTCCATAGCCATTCCAGATGCCATTCCTAACATTAGCTGTTCAGAAGAACCAACATTAAAGTATCTATTTGGATAATCGATTTTAATCTTGTCCCAAAGGCCGTAGCCAAGATCTCCAGTCAATAAGACAATATTTTCATTAATTGCCATCTCCTCATAAAGCATATTAGCAAATAGTTTTCTCATTATATAATCTCCTTTAACGCTGCTTTATAATCTTCCTGACTCATCACATGGTAGTGAGCGTTTATACCATGCAAAAATGAGAAAGTATTAACTTTGGTATAAAATAAATTAATTTCTGGCATGAATATTTTTAGGCGACTTGATAAATAATTTTGGTCTACAGTGTCATAGGCGGCATGCCCATTGATATTTACAAAGATCTTAATATTTCTTACGTTGTTCTCATAAATGTATTTTAGCCCTTCCCAGATCGATCCTTCTGCGGCTTCCCCGTCACTTATGAGACAATAAACATCCCTATTTTTGTTTGCTTGTGCACGGCCAACTGCAACAGTAAGGCCCATACCTAGGCTGCCGGTTGAACAAAACAGATAGTCCTCCTCACAATGGTGTGGGTGGCCACCGTGTTTAAGGAACAGCTCTTCAGCATTTTTTCCTTTATATTTCTCCAGTACAACATACAGTGCCAACGAGCAATGCCCTGGCGATAAAATAAATATATCCTCTTCGCCCATCTTGTTAAAGATCTTGTCAATAATCCCAACAGATGTTAAATAAGAACTCAAATGGGAAAGTTTATGTTTATAAGCGATTTCTATAATCCTTTTTTTTAAGCTTAAATCTTCCATTTGTTTTTCCAATAATTTTGTATTTGTTTTGACATGTCCGGAAAATCTTTCTGCATACCCCAAGTAGCTTGCCCATCATGCCATCTGTAATAATAACCCAACCAGCTGGGGACACTGTGGATCATGATATTGTTGTCAGCCAGCTTGCACCATAGATCATAATCGGCGGCACCTGAGTATACTTCTGGTCTTGTTTGTAATAAGCCTTGATCAAACAATGAACGATCGATCATGACAGTTGGTGTGTTGACCACACAACTAGATAATAAGTTCTTTTTAAGCTCTTTTATTGTTCTATATCTATGAGAAGTTTTTCCAATTTTTATGTTATTTTCATCAATTCCTATAATTGGACTTTGTAATGCTTTTATTTTTTTATTGCTTTTTTTAAAAATATTAATATATCTTAAAATAAAATCTTTATCAACATAATCATCAGAGCCCATAACAATTAAATAATCGCCAGAAGCAATTTGCAGCCCTTTTTCTCGTGGTTCATCCCAGCAATAACGGTAGACATTTTTTGCTTTATCAGATATTATACTTTTATTTTTTAAAATAATTTTATATGTACGGTCAGTACTCTCGTTGTCAATAAAAATAATTTCAATATTTTTATAAGTTTGTTTTAATAAAGAATCCATACAATTTTGTACGTATTTTTCAACATTGTAACAAGGCACTATAACCGATACTTTATATTGACTAGTCATTTAAAAGACTCTTAATTCTTTTAGCATACGTATGAAAATTTAAAATATTTTCTTTATTTTTCATTTTAATTTCATTTAATTTTATAGTAGGAAGACTTAAATAAAAATTTATCTTATCAACTACTTCAGATTCTGCCTCATAAAAAGGAACATTTAATGATAAGTTGTCTATGCAATTGACCCTATCACTTATCAACATCCCGTTAAGCCCCAAAGCTTTAAATGTTCTTTCATTAGTATCCAAACCTAATACTCTTTGGTAGGCGTCATGAATATTGATGCAGACTTTTGAACTTGAGATAATCTTGCATTCATTCTCATGAGATAAGTTTTTATTAACAAAAAAACCACACTTTAAATTTGTGTCTTTGAAGTGGGAAAATACTTCAAGCATTATTTTTTTCTTTTCATTAAAACCATTATTCGCCCAGCCACCAATAAAACATACATCAAAAGCAAATTTTTCATCTTCTATTATTTTATAAGAATAATTATCAAATCCTAATGGTATGTACATAACATTTTTCCAAGACTTAAAATATTTACTAGTTTCGAGAAATGTCCAAGTTTTTATATTTGTTTCATTAATTCTTTTAATTGTCTTTTCGTTGCAACTTGTTTTCCAATTTGGGTGGTTCCCCCATGGAGATGGGATACAATCTGACTGTACAAATAAAAATGCATTTTTACTAAAAGTTAATTTTTCTATTTCTTCTTCTGAAAGAATGTCATGGTCAACCGCCATAACAAAACTATTACGTATTTCTTCTTTTTTAAGAAGTTTTATATCAGAATAGAATAAAGTATCATATCCTAAAGAATCCCAGGCTTTTTTGTAACCTTCATAAATCCATTTTCCGGCATGCTTAGGATGTTTTTTAATATATACTTTCACTTATTTCTCTTCTAATCTGCTGTTTCTTATTTCGCATTTTCTCTATAAGTTCCATACCCTTTAAAGAAAACCAGTCTTCATGAGCGGCGCCTATCATTTTATTAATATATACTTTATTTCCCAACATTCTTGCTTCTACGACAACTCTTGAGAGGGTCTCTGGTGTCTTTGGAAAAAAGGCAAACTGGTTATTTTGCGAAAGCATGAACAAGAATTCTTCATAAGAAGCGCTCTCAATTAAGGTATAGGGTATGTTTTTGAACTTACAAAATTTTACTGCCTCGTAGGTGTTCTTGTGGGCGACATTAGATCTCATAACGCTACAAGCATTATTTTTTTGACTCTTGCCTAGGTCGTCTAAGAGTGTTAGAGACTCCTCGCTCCACAAGTTGCCGCCTAAACTATAAACATTTTTAATATTGAGGTTTTTTTCTATTATCTTTTTATGGAAACTACTTTGAGCGATGATTCTAAGGGCATTAGTATAAAAATCTAGATTTACTATCTCCTCCCGGGGCGCCTTGAAATCTTCGAACAAGCCAGGATTTCTAGAGATTAAGTATTTGTGATCGTGTTCATAAATTATGTACTTGCAGTTATTCTGAAGGTATTCTTTGCAGTTTTTTGAAAGGTTAATAAAATTACTTATGATAAATAAATTATTAATATTGTTTTTTAATAACTCAA
>Ga0209756_1004189_pt1 | contig 11325 bp, 9 predicted proteins | sample ETNvirenome_6_85_FD_184071 | JGI IMG/M metagenome (GOLD analysis project Ga0209756, IMG submission 184071) | Marine viral communities from the Pacific Ocean - ETNP_6_85 (SPAdes) (version 3) | ecosystem: Environmental > Aquatic > Marine > Oceanic | place: Pacific Ocean | collected 2013-06-19
AGCAATGCCGTATCTAAATCACAAACAATACTATAGATATATTGGTGAGATCGCCGCCGCGTCTGCGTTAGGATGGGCGCATGATAACTGGTATCCTTCGAGAACTGAAGTTGATTCTGAATCAACTTCCTATGGTGTAGAATTTAGAAGAGGAAAAGATGAACTTAAACTTGAAAAAGGCAAAATATATAAAATATTATGTACTTATGGAGGATTTTGGAATATAATAAAGAATGACAAACGAGAAGAAACTTGGGAAGCAGAAGATTACGACGAGACTGTCACAGGAATAGATAAGTATCCAAGTGACAAAGAAGGAACAATTGCAGTATGGAATATATTTTTAGAGAGACATAGAAATCAAGAAGATGTGGCCAGTCGTGAACTTAAGAAAAGCGAGTATGATACTGCGTCAGCAGATCCTGAAAAAGATGTTGTATTTGAACAAGATATTCGAGGCGGCGAAGGAGTCGTTAAGCTCAAGAAAGACGAATCCGGATTTACTCAACAAGATTATATGGAATATGCTAAAATGTATGATCGTGATTGGGGCGGGGAGCAAAACAGTTTGACATCCACTGGCTATTTGTATGATATTAGAGACGGTAGATACGGACCAAATGCATACCCGGGCATGAAATGGCGGAATCCAGAGACCGGCGAGGTTGAAACTATTGGGTTCGGGGCCACACGTATTTATAGACCTCCTAAAAAGACGTTACTTAACAAGCTTGGGGAGCTCAAAAGGGGTTTGTCTAGACAGTATAAAGATTCTTTTAAAGATATCTTTTAAAGATACATTTTTCTGGTAAGATAAAAAATTATAATTTTGAAAGCTTAATTTAATATTTATACAAAAGGTTATATAAGTGTCAGAATACATTGTAATTCCAATATTCGCAGATAATTTCTTGCATCCTTTACACAAAAATAATAGCTTATCATTATTATACGTAAAGGAGATAGGAGAAGAATCTCAAATTTTAACTTTTAATCATCTAGATCAACTACAAACAGATAATTTTGATTTTTTAAAAGATAAGACGATATTAACTACAAATAAAAAATTTCTATTATACATCTATCCATTCAAAAAAGTTTATGACATAAATCTATTACATTATTATATTCATAATAAACCAATAGATGAAAATTTTTCTAATAATGCAATAGAATTTCTATATGGTAAATATCATGACTTAAATAACATTAACACCGTGGTGCCATTACTTAAACATCAGCAATACTGTGACAACATATCTGAAAAGATAAGAGATGTATGGAAAAATAAAGATAAAACAAACTTTAAATCATACGAAAAATATAACGAAGAATCAATATTATCTTTTTATTCAATTGAAAAATCAGGAATAAATGTTAGCAAATCATTTGATAAAAAAACAAAAAAACAAATTTCAAATAATAAACTATATTCTAATTATGAACTATACACAGCAACAGGGAGACCTTCAAATAATTTTGGAGGAATTAATTTTGCAGCTTTAGATAAAAACAAAAAATCACTTGTTATTCCTGAAAATGATTATTTAGTTGAATACGACTATGACGCATTTCACGTAAGACTAATAGCAGATTTAATTGACTATAAATTCCCAGAAGGATCGGCGCACGATCATTTATCAAAACTATATTGTGTTGACAGAGAAGAAGGCAAAAAAATGACATTTCAATATCTTTACGGCGGAATTCCGTGGGATGTGATTCAGCTGAATCCGTTTTTCGATAAAGTCAATACTCTCTTAGATATTCTATGGAAAGAGTTTAATGAAACAGGCAAAATAGACACGCCTGTGTATAAAAGACCAATATTTAAACAAAATCATAAGAAAATTACAAAAACTAAGTTATTTAATTATTATATACAAGCAACTGAAACAGAACAAAATATTAAGACAATAATCGAATTACAGAGATATTTATATAAAACAAAATCTAACTTAATTTTATACATGTATGATGCTTTTTTGATAGATTTTGCAGAGGAAGACGGAGTAAAAACATTGAAAGAAATAAAAAGAATATTAGAGAAAAATAATTTTATGACGAAAACAAAGATGGGTTATAATTATAGTTTAATGAAGGGAATAACTAATAAGCTTTCAAATTAGGTTATGAATAATTTTATAAATAAAGTGGTTCATGAGTGGTCGTATAACGTCGATAGTGGCATGCCTGACGTCAAGAATCATTTGCATATGCTAGCACTAGAAGAAACATTAAAAAACAATAATTTACCAAAAAAATTCATCAGAGAGTTGTTGAAAAATCTCAGAAAAGAAACAACAGACAAGTATACAGGAATTCATGGAAACCCTCCTAAAGGCAAGAGAGCAGTCAATCCAGATCCGCCTCCGAAGTATAAATATACTTATGATGGAAAAGGAAGCGCTGGAAAAGGAGAAGAGGGAGATGACGATGATAGTAAATATGAATTAGAAGCATTGGCTGGAGAAATTGAAGAGATTGAGAAAATTGATCGAACAAAACAGACAAGCATCAGAGATGATTTACAACCTGCGCTTATAGACATGTCTGAAAAAATTAAAGCGTTAATGGATGCAGGCGACAAAGGCAACGCAAACATCTTAGCTCAAAAATTAGTCAAGAATTTAGATTTACAACAAGCATTATATCTGCAACGATACTCTGATGATGATGCTAAGCATCCAGGTAAGAGATGGGGCGAGCATCAAGGAAAGATTTATGTGGGACCGAAGGGCTTAAAGCTTACAGGTGTGACTCAAAGATCTGTAGGGCAAGCAGACATTATAAAAATATTGGCAGACGCAGGAGTAACAGTACCTGTAAAGCCTAAAGGCATAAGCAGCACTGCAATGTCAATACAACATACGACAAGAAAAAGGACAACAGGTACGGTTACATCACGTACGACAGATACAGGTAAATTAATCAAAGAAATAAAGGTCGGTAAAAGAACAATAACGTTTATTGCTGACCCAGCTGACAAGGATAGCTATGAATTAAATTTATTAAAATTAAATAATATTGAAGATGGAGAAATTTCTTTTGTAGACATTGGAGACACATCAACACAAAAAGGGAGAGAAGAAGCAATAGGTGTAATATCTGGTGGAATAAAAGATATGTTTGAAGAGATGGAAACATACTTGGGAGGGTCTACAGGTAGCAAAAGTATCGCTGATAAATGTGAAGCTATTTTAGACAAAATAAAAGACCCAACCATCTCAAAAGCAGATCATAAAAAATTGATGCTAGAAATGTTATCATTAACAAAAGCAACAGTGCCAAAAGGTGAAGTAAATGAATTTGTAAAGATGTCGTCTTATATCGCTGAATCACTTGAGGCAATGAGGCACTTAAAGCTGGGACGTGAAACACTTGTCCCTGCATCAGGTAATTTTAAAACTGCAGATGTGATTCCTCTTATTGAAGGCGATCCAAAGCCAACGATAGTGACAATAGATGGTGTACAAAGTGAAGTGTCAGTTAAACAACTAGCTGGCACATCTGTTAAGCTTGGAGGCGGCGCGCCATCATCGTTACCTGCAAAGCATGAAAATACCATTTATGGAAAATTAGACAAACCTATAGTTGTAAAAGGAAAATCAGCAAAAAATACAAAAGAAGTAATAACACAAATGCTTTCTTATTATCCTGATTTATTTGGTGTAAAAGGAGATAAAAAGAAAAATGTAGTAGCAGTTCCTCAAAAAGTAATGACTGATAAATATTATAAAGAATCAAAAGCAGATCTTTGGGGTGCATTTTTTGAATATTATCCAGAATTAGAAGGAAAGCCAATGGAAGACTCAGAGGTTTTTAAAGGTGAAATGGCAAGAATTAAAAGTTCAGTACAAACTCAGTTAGATAGGGCTCAAAAGTCTTATCCTGCTAATATGGATAAGGGTGAAGATAGAAAACTTATGGAACAGAGAATGGAAATATATCACATGAGTCAATTTATTGCAGGAATGATATCAAATCATCCGGAAGCAGGTATCGAAAAACAAGCATTCGCAAATTCAGATTATGCGAAAAGTACTAAAGGTGGAGCCACATATTTCAAAGAAATAAAAGAAGCAGACGGAATCAATACTTTGTCTTATGTTGGATCTGCGTATGATCAGGGATATTCAATATCAAAAACAGGGCATCTGTCTCCAACAAATACGTACGCGACTCATCTAAAACATGACAATCCTGCACTAAAAATGATAAAGAAATATACATAATATGAAAACACAACTACTATGCACATTTACAACAAAAAATAATATTGATAATACAATCAATAAAATAAAAGAGTCTTATACAATAGCTTTTAATAAAATTTATGTGCTTCAAAATGAAGATAGTGTTAAAGAGCTAATTTGTACGTATAACGTTGAAGCAAATGAAGACATTGATTATAACGTCGTTCAAAATACAATTTCTCTACATAGAAAAAAGCATTCAAATACTCTGTATACAATAAATGCTTTAAATGAGGTTATAAAAAATTTAAATAATGGAGTGCTTGATACAGGATATCAAGTACCTTGGGAAAATTTCAAAAATATGATAATGGTAACAAATTCTGAAGGGTTAAACAAAATTAATACTAGAATTTTTAAAATAGTTAACATTTAATATCAAATAAAAAACATAGGAGATAGGTTATGAGCAATGAATCAAAACTATATTATTTTTACACAATAGGTTGTGCTTTTTGTAAGCAAGCAGATTCTGTTGTTGAAGAGTTAAACAAAGAAGATCATAATATCTTAAGACTTGATCTGGCAGAGAAAGAAAATAAAGATATAGCTGAAGATCTTAAAAAGAAGCATAATATAAGATGCGGCACACCTCTATTTATCAACGCTGAAACAGGTCGCAACGTTTGTGGATATAGAGAGAAAGACGTCATACTGAAATGGATTAACGGAGAAGATATTCCACCGCCGCCAAGACCAAAAGGTCCCGCTCCGAGAGTACCTTTTCACGGTGCCTCTAAATCAGAAGAGAAAAAATGGCAAAAAGATTATGAAAAATGGACAGATGAGAATTCGCATCTTCCAAATCTCAAAACTGCTGATGAACTTCTTGCGATGCCGAGACCTAAATCAATGCCACCACCGCTGCCGCAACCCGGATCATCAAATAATGAAATAAAAAAATGGCGAACAGGATACAAAAAATGGTCAAAAGAGAACAAGCATTTGCCCAATCTGATACCAGTTGAACAGCTTGAACATAGAATCAGAAATGCGCCGAAACAACAACAGCAGCCTCAAGCAACATCGTCAGTAAATGAAAGATTAAATGCTCTTGAAGACAAATTAGATAGACTTATAAAGCATTTAGGCGTTAAATGAAATATAGGCCCAAGCCTACAGTAGACAGACCAGCAACGCAAGAAGAATTAGATTGCATAGATAAAACAGAGCAGATGTTAGCGGAAGAAAAGAAACTTCCGCCAGCATCTCAGATGATACGAAATCTAGCAACTGATCATTGGCGAAGTCTTAAAGCATTTATCAAGGGAAAACAAGTTATAGTTCCACATGAAGTGGCAGAAGAACGATGGGAGATATGCAAAAGTTGTCCGTATCTGAAATATGATGAAACAAATCCAGACACAAACAAGAAAGACGGTCGATGCGCAGAATGTGGTTGCTTTATGAATGTTAAAGTCCATTATGCAACAGCAGAATGCCCAATAGGCAAGTGGAAACAAGCTTGCGATTGTCAAGATAAAAAAGATTGTGACGAATAAAAATTAAATTTTGGGAAAATTTCATTATATATATTAATGAATAGGTTATATGGTTACAAATAAACCATAAATATTAAATAATAAAACATAAATACTGAGGAGTAATTCAATGGATATTGAACAAATCAAAAAGAAGTTAACTCAACTTCAATCAACAACATCAACAAAAGAAAATTTCTGGAAACCCAATCCCGGGAAAACTCAAGTCAGAATAGTTCCATATAAATTCAACAAAGACAATCCATTTGTCGAGCTTTATTTCCATTATAATTTAGGAACAAATAAAACTTATTTGTCTCCAGTTTCTTTTGGAAGGCCAGATCCGGTTAATGAATTTTCTGAAAAGCTAAAGTCTTCAGGCAATAGAGAAGAATGGCTGCAAGGAAGGAAAATTGAACCTAAAATGAGAACATTTGCACCAGTTGTCGCAAGAGGACAGGAAAAAGATGGAGTAAAATTTTGGGGCTTTGGAAAAACTGTCTATCAAGAGCTTCTAGGGTTTATTGCAGATCCTGACTACGGAGACATTTCAGATCCAATAAGTGGAAGAGATATAGTTGTAGATAAGATGACTCCTGCAGAAGCAGGAAATCAATTTGGTAAAACAACAATAAGAGTTAAGCCAAATCAAACTCCACTAACTGATGATAGTGAAATGCTAGAAAAAATATTTAATTCTCAAGTTGATTTAACAGAGTTATATAAAGAACCAACATACGACGAATTAAAAGATGCATTAGAAAATTATCTAAATCCATCTGATGATGAAGAAGAAGAACAAAAAGATGATAGTTCAGATAAAGGCAGTTCAACTTCAAATATCGAAGATGCATTTGATAAGCTATTCAACGATTAATTAAACAATCTTAGTGGGTGAGATGAAATTTCACACAAAGAATTAAAAGTCTTTAGAATCACTCTCTCATCTGCTTCATTAATCATAAGGAGTTTTCATGGTAGAAAAAGATGAGCTTGCTAGCGTCATAGCTGATGAACTAAACAAGCAGTTCAAGACACATCAGGTCGCGTATTTTTTAGATTCAAGTAATAAATCTCCAACAGATGTCAAAGAATGGATATCAACAGGATCTTCTATTCTTGACATTGCTATTTCTAATAAGCCTCGTGGTGGAATTGGAGTGGGTAAAATAACTGAGCTAAATGGTTTAGAAGGAAGCGGAAAGTCATTGGTTGGTGCGCATGTTTTGGCGAATACACAGAAGAAGGGAGGAATGGCTGTCTATATAGATACTGAATCTGCTGTTTCTCAAGAATTTCTTCAAGCAATCGGCATAGACATTTCAAAGATGTTGTATCTTCAATTGGAAACAGTAGAAGATATATTTGAGTCGATAGAACACATAATAACAAAAATAAGAGAATCTGACAGAGATAGAATTGTTACTATTCTTGTTGATAGCTTGGCTGCAGCTTCAACTAAGATTGAAATGGAAGCCGATTTTGATAAAGACGGATGGTCTACAGCAAAAGCTATAATAATATCTAAAGCAATGAGAAAAATAACACAGATGATAGCTAGACAAAAAGTTGCTTTAGTTTTTACAAATCAATTAAGACAGAAACTTGGTGTAATGTTCGGTGATCCTTGGACAACATCTGGAGGCAAGGCTTTACCGTTTCACGCGTCAACTAGAGTTAGATTAAAAAATGCTGGACAGATAAAAGATTCTAAGAAAAATACTATTGGAATTAAATTAAAAGCTCAAGTAATAAAAAATAGATTAGGCCCGCCATTGAGAACGGCAGAATTTATTTTATATTTTGATAGAGGCATAAGCGATTATGATAGTTGGTTGACTGTAATGAAAGATCATAAATTGGTAAAGCAAGCCGGCGCGTGGTATACATACAAAGACGCAGAAACAAATGAAGAAATAAAATTCCAATCTAAAACATTCGCAGAAAAATTAGATACTGATTCAGAATTAAAGGAAAAAATTTACAAGTTAATTTGTGACAAATCAATTTTAAAATATCAATCTGATAAATTAGGGTTAGATGATATCATTGAAACAGATAAAGTTGTAGATGAACTATAATAATTATCAGTCTTTATTACGAGAAGTAGAAGAAGAGCACAATCAAAGCAATAAAAACCCTCTAAATATAAATAGTAGAGTTTTATTAGTAGATGGATTGAATACTTTTATACGGGCGTTCGCTGCAAACCCTGCAATAAATGATGATGGAGTACATGTAGGCGGATTAGTTGGTTTTTTAAAATCACTAAGATACACAATATCAAAGCTTAAACCTACAAGGTGCATTATTGTTTTTGACGGAAAAAATGGATCTAACAAAAGAAGAAAATTATTTCCAGAGTATAAAAGTCAAAGAAGAGTAAAACAAAGGTTCAATAGAAATGTTGATTGGTCTACTTCGCCTGTCGATGAAGCACAATCAATGAGAATGCAAATGAGCAGACTAGTCAAGTATTTAGAGCAGCTTCCATTAACTTTAATTTCAGCAGATAACGCAGAGGCAGATGATATAATAGCTTATATATGCACAAATTTGCTAAAAGGCTCAGATAAAATAATAATGAGCACCGACAAAGATTTTCTTCAATTAGTTGATGACTCAATAAATATTTGGAGTCCGACAAAAAAACTTTTATATGATAAAGAAAAAATTTTTAAAGAATATGGATTGCATTCAAAAAATTTTATTATATACAAAATACTAGACGGAGATAAATCTGATAATATCGCAGGAATAAAAGGCGCGGGATTAAAAACAATTCTAAAAAATATTCCGCAGATGAATGAAGATAAAAAATTTACAGTTAAAGACTTAATAAATTTTATTAACAACACAGATAAAAAAATAAAACTTTTCGAAAATATTAGAAATAATTTTACGTTAATAAAGCGAAATTATTTGTTAATGCAATTAAAAAATGCTGATATAAGTAATTATAATAAATTAAAAATTCAAAATGTGTTGCAAGAAGAAATACCTAAGTTGATAAAATACAAATTTTCTGTAATATTTATGCAAGATAAATTATGGAGTCAAATTCCTAATATGGAATCTTGGATTACTGAATTTATAAAATTAGACAGGTTTGGAAAATTAAATGGATAAAAAATTATCTCAATTTGGTCATGGCTTTCAAATTAAATCTATAGTATGCTTAATCACAAAAAAAAATTTTATTGAACAGATTTTTGATATACTTGATGAAAAATATTATGATAATGACTCTTTAAAGTGGATAGTTAGTCAATGTAAAAAATATTTTCAAGAATATCAATCAAAGATAACTTTTGATGTGTTCAAAGCAAATATAAATTATATCAAAAATGATATATTAAAGGTATCAGTTTTAGAATCATTAAAAGAAGTTTATAAACATCTTGATGCCAACGATTTAGATTTCGTTCAAGACAAAACATTAGATTTTTTTAGAAATCAAAAATTAAAAAACGCGATAATAGAATCTGTAGATATTCTCGAGAGAGACGGTGATATAGAAGGAATAAAAAAGATAATTGATGAAGCAATGAGTGCAGGACTTGAAAGAAATTTTGGTCATAAATATTTCGAAATGATAGAAGACAGATATAGTGAAATGGCTAGAGAAACAATTCGAACTCCTTGGGATATAATAAATGATTTAACTCAAGGAGGCATTGGAAAAGGAGAATTGGGCGTCATTGTTGCGCCTGCTGGAGCTGGAAAAACATGGCTTTTATCTAAAATAGGATCTGAAGCATTAAAAAATCAAAAAAATATAGTGCATTTTACGCTTGAATTGAACGAAGCATATGTTGGATTAAGATACGATAGTATTTTTACAGGAATCCCGAATCAGAATTTAAAATATCATAAAGATAAAGTATCAGAAAAATTAGAAAAATTAGGAAACGGGAAATTATTAATAAAATATTTCCCAACAAAGACGGCATCAATTCATACTTTTAGCGCGCATTTAAAAAGATTAACAGCAATAGGAGAAAAAATAGACTTAGTTATAATAGATTACGCAGATATAATGAGAGATATAGGCAATGCAAAAGAAGTGCGTCATCAACTGGGAAATATTTATGATGATCTTAGAGGGCTAGCTGGAGAAATTGAAGTTCCAGTGTGGACTGCTTCGCAGACAAATAGATCAGCGCTAGATGATGATGTTATAGAGGCTCAAAAAATATCAGAGAGTTATCAAAAAGTAATGACTGCTGATTTTGTGCTATCTCTTTCTAGAAAGATGGAAGATAAGGCACAAAGTACGGGAAGATTTCATGTTATAAAAAATAGATTTGGCCCAGATGGATTAACTTATCCAGCTAAAGTTAATACAAATACAGGACAAATAGAACTATACGAATCTGATTCTCTGGATGGAAAGACTCAGCAGAAAAAAATAGATAACAGAGACAATATCACAAGAAAAATGTTAGCAACAAAATATAAAGATTTAATACAATGAAAACAGCATTATATTTATTAGTGTTGCGATTAGGAGAGAAAAATTATGTCAACATTTAGGTTATCAGAAAATTTTATAAATAAATATAAAAGAAAGAAGCCACCATTTGGTTTTAACGGATTGGGTGAGCTTGTTTATATGAGAACGTATTCTCGTATAAAAGAAGACGGAAAGAATGAGCGTTGGTGGGAGACAGTCAAACGAGTAGTCGAAGGAGCTTATACGATGCAGATGAACTGGATAAATCATCATCAGCTCGGATGGAATCCCTGGCAAGCGCAGCGTTCTGCTCAAGAAATGTACGACAGAATATTTTATATGAAATTCTTGCCACCTGGAAGAGGATTATGGGCAATGGGAACTCCCATCACAGAAGAAAAGGGATTATACGCTGCCTTAAATAATTGCGCATTTGTATCGACGTCTACAATTAAAGATGACTACGCAAAACCGTTTACTTTTTTGATGGATGCATCTATGGTCGGTGTAGGAGTTGGATTTGATGTTAAGGGCGCAGGAGAAATAATAATCAAAGGAGACAATAAAGATAGAGATTCAGCAATATATGAGATTCCAGATACAAGAGAAGGCTGGGTTGAATCTCTAAGAATGTTATTGGAATCGTATTTTCATAATACTGCTTCTGTGAAATTTGATTATTCAAAAATAAGACCGGCTGGAGAACCAATAAAGGGATTTGGAGGACTTTCTAGCGGTCATGAGCCATTAAAAGAAATTCATGAAGAAATAAGCAAAGTATTAGAAAAAAATTCTGGAGCACCGATATCAGCGACTACTATTGTTGATATAATGAATCTTATTGGTAAATGTGTTGTGGCTGGAAACGTTAGAAGAACTGCTGAAATTGTATTTGGCGATGCATTTGATGAAGAATACATGGATTTAAAAAATTATAAAGTTAATCCGCATAGAGAAAGCTACGGGTGGACATCGAATAATTCTGTCTATGCAGAGCTTGACATGAACTATGATGACGTATGCAAAAGAATAGCAGATAATGGCGAACCAGGATTTGCATGGCTAGAAAATATGCGAGGATATTCTAGAATGAAAAATGGGAAAGACAACAAAGACCACAGAGCTGCTGGCG
>Ga0209756_1004190_pt1 | contig 11322 bp, 6 predicted proteins | sample ETNvirenome_6_85_FD_184071 | JGI IMG/M metagenome (GOLD analysis project Ga0209756, IMG submission 184071) | Marine viral communities from the Pacific Ocean - ETNP_6_85 (SPAdes) (version 3) | ecosystem: Environmental > Aquatic > Marine > Oceanic | place: Pacific Ocean | collected 2013-06-19
CACGAAGTTTTTTAATTGGAACTTTACAATTTCCATCTTTATCAATTGTTCCTTCGAACATTAATTTTAAATCTTGTGTTTCAACAATTATTCTTGAAGCGGCTTGTGTTAACGAGGCACCCTCTAAATGAATTTGACATTCAAAAATTTCTTGTTTATCTGTATATAGTTTATAAGACATTTGTATTCTCCACTCTCATTTTTCCCAATACCTCTTTAATTACTAAATCAACATCTTCAAGTTTAATTTGTATATCTCCCACTTCTTTTTCTTCATCATAAACCTTTTCACCCTTTACTCTACATATGAGATGAATAAGTCGTTTCTTTGTATCCTTATCAAATTTATGAAGTCTTGCTTCTCTTGCTCTTCTACTACCAGTTCCAATACCATCTGCAATTTCTTGTACAAAACTAACATCACCCCAAGTATAAGTTTTTTTGGGTGCTAGATATTTAGTTTCTCCAGCGTCTACACTATCTTGTATGCATCTATAATTGAACGTACCCCCAATACATAAATCACCGGCCGTCATCATATAAGCGACTATATCTGGTCTGTCCATTCCACCGGGTCTGGGTTGGGACCATGCGCTAATGTCTGCTACATTTAATTCGTCAGTATCCTCATGTACGGCCCGTGAAACATTAAAATCCTCCCAATACATATCCTCAATTACACAATCTTCAGGATTATCAGGATACCAACATGGAACATATCCTCCCCAAGTTCCCAAATCAACACTAGCAGGAATACTCTGACCTTGATTTCCAGCCTCTGGATGACTCAAATCACCATCCCATTGGATTAGTATGTTATCTAAATTTTTGTGTTTTTTAGCCATAATTATTCATATATAAATATGTTAAAATCTAATAATATATATATTTTATTCATTAAGCTTCTACCGTAGATAAAGCACCACCATTAGCAACTACAAGTTTATATTGAGTTCCATCTTCTGATGTAAGAATAACACCACTACCACTACTAACATACAAATCACCACTTGCACTTATGTCGCCGTTTACGGTTAGGGTTTTTGATGGTTTTGATGTGTTAATACCAATCAGAGGTTCTACTAAATAAGAACCTGTTATATACATAGCAATACCACCCCAACCTTGTTCAAACTTAATAGCTTTCATCATTTCACCGGAAGTGCCTATATGCAACTCATCTTCATCGTCAAATTGCAATATGGAGGGTGCCTGGCCGACTCCTGAAGCTCGTGGCCAAATGATACTTTGATTATTTTCTAAATATATATTACCACTTGCACTTATGTCGCCTGTATAATAATGTGTAGGTGTAGTTGTAGTAGAACCAGATGCTACATATTCGTATGCTTTTTCTTTTTTGTAGACAGAAAGTCCATGTGCACTATTTGCCGAGTAAATAAAGTTCCCGTCACCCCAAACGCGTTTAATCTCTATCGTTCCACCTCCTCCAGTGGTGTCTCCTATTTGAGTTAGAATTCCAGCAGAACTGACTGAATAGGTTTCAATTCCACTATAACTATTCGCCAAATAAATAAAGTTTCCGTCTCCCCAAACGTCATAGGCAGTACCGCCCTGATCATCAGAACCAATGTGAGTTAGAGTTCCAGTTGAACTGACGGAATAGACATGAAGTCCACCACTGCCATATGCCATATATATAAATTTTCCATCACCCCAAACACCATAGGCCTGGGGACCCGCGCCCGGCGGATCATCATTGCCAATGTGAGTTAGAGTTCCAGTTGAACTGACGGAATAAACCTCAAGTCCATCGGGCCCATTTGCCAAATAAATAAAGTTTCCATCACCCCAGACTTTAAAGGCAGAACCACCCTGATCATCAGAATCAATGTGAGTTAGAATTCCAGTTGAACTGACGGAATAGACCGAAAGTCCAGATGTAAGGTTTGCCACATAAATAAAGTTTCCATCACCCCAAACATCACGAGAACCACCACCCTGAAAATCAGAATCAATGTGAGTTAGAGTTCCAGTTGAACTGACGGAATAGACATGAAGTCCGCCAGTGCCATTTGCCAAATATATAAAGTTTCCGTCACCCCAAACATTATTGGCATTATCACCCGGATCATGATAACCAATGTGAGTTAGAATTCCAGCGGAACTAACGGAATAAACCTCAAGTCCACGAGTATTATTTGCCAAATAAACAAAGTTTCCATCAGCCCAAACACCATAGGCATGACCACCCTGATCATCAGAATCAACTTGGATCAAGTTACCACTATAAACATCACTAAAATCTTGTGAATATACATATTCTTTACTTGCGAGGGAGTTTTTCCATTTATCAGTTAAATTAGTTTCACTTAAATAACCAGTTGATGAACCACTATAAGATTGACTAATTGATCCATCCAGTCTTTTAGATAATTGTAATGATTTTACAGTTCCGTCAAGATATAAATCACCACTTGCACTTATGTCGCCGTCTACAGTTAGGGTTTTTGCTGGATCATCATTTCCTATATCAGAACCTATATGTACTCGTTGAGTACCACCATCAAATTTTACATATTCAGTAGTTCCAGTATGTATGGTAAGATCACCGTACGGCTGCAGAGCTAGAGTGCCATCCGCGGATATATACATTTGTTGAGATGCAACTCGAATACTACTATTATTTGTATCTTCCCATTTAATATATTGATTACTTTCTAAAAATATATCACCACTTGCACTTATGTCATTTATATATAAATCACCACTTGCACTTATATCGCCTGTTACTTGTAGGGCTTTTGTTGGATATAATGTTCCAATACCAATACGAGCTTGACCTCCACTAGCCGAAACTCTTAATAAACTCGTAGCACCACCAGAATTAGAACCACTAAGAATTTGAATACCACCAGCTGTCATACCCCTTATGAAATATTCCGTTGAAGTACCCTCAAGCCACACAATTTCTTTATTACTTTCTAAAAATATTTCACCACTTGCACTTATGTCGCCTGCTACGGTTAGGGTTTTTGGTGGTTCTGAGTTTCCCATTCCAAATCTTGATTCTGATAGAAATAATTGTGCTCCGTCACCATAAATTCGAGTTTCTATATTAACATCACCTAAATGTAGATTGTTATCAGATGCTAGCAATGCTATTTGTTGCGTAGTTCCATCAATATCTTTACTATAAATATATTTATTGTTTTCTAAATAATAATGACCACTTGCACTTATGGAGCCTTCTACGGTTAGGGTTTTTGGTACATCAGCAATTGTAGCACCAATTCCAACACCACTACTACTAATAACCATCAGAGATTGTTCTAGTGGATTTGTAACTCTTATCATTCCACCATGAGCTCTCATATAATAATCAACAGATGTTTCATCCGCAAATTGTATTCCTCGTCCATTCTGAATATAATAATCACCACTTGCACTTATGTCGCCTACTACAGTAAATCTCTTATCAGTTGATGTTGGTTGTTTTCCTATTGCAACTTTATCTTCACCATTATCTATCCAAAATAAATTATCATCATCTTCCGATGAAACGAAAAAATCTACATCTGTATTACCATTTCGATTACCTATTCCGACACCCACTGAGGTATCATAAACAGCTAGAGTTGGAAGACCGGAATGGCCAACATGGAAGAATATCGCGTTAGTATAAAATTGAATAAAATAATCAGATCGGCCAGTTTTTGCAATCTTCCCCATATGAGGAAGATACAAATCACCACTTGCACTTATGTCGCCTGCTACGGTTAAACCATCAACCGAATGTGATACGGATGGTGCTGGCCAGACAGGCGCAGTAAGACTTTGAATTCCGACATTTCCTGTAAATATATGTTTATCGGTATTGGCGTCACCAAAATGACTGTCACCACTTGATGATATATTTGATTCTATTACAGTTGTATTTGTAGTTGTTGTATTTAAATTAGTAACATCTAAATTATTAACCCCACCTATATTAAATGTAACATCATCCGATGCACTTATCCAATATTGATCTAAAGTATCATTATACCCAACCAATAAATCATTTCTCGGAGCCACTGACGCTGAATCCAATTGAAATTTAATATATCTATCACTTTTTTTATCTATTTTAAATGGTAAATCAGAATCCATATTACCTAAATTAGATATAGCCATATTATGTATAACACTTAATGAATCTGCAACAATATCTCCCCTAAAATAATGTCTTTCAGAACCACTAACTAATCTAAATTCATCAGTGAATTGCCATAGATTGTGAGGTATTCCAAGAGATGTACATACCTTTTCACCAAAAAATTTAAATCTTCTTAAACTATCACCATCTGAACCAGTTATACCATTAGTATAAAATTGAATAGAACCACTTATTGAATTACCATTTAGACTTGCAGATATATAATGATTATTTTTAAATATAAAATTTTGATTAAAATTAGTACCTGGATTTGAACCTGAAAATATATAATCATTTTGATATGAACAGGAAAGAGAACCAGTTATTCTATTCCACACAGATGATGCTGATACTGCATTATTTGTATCAACTGCACTATTATAAAAAGATTCACTTATATAAGAAAATTGTTTTCCTTGTTTTGTTTCTAATAATATTCTAAAATCATAAGTTGCCATATAAATATAAATTTCCTATTTGTTTGGTTGAACCCTCTTCTGTGAGACAACCTGTGATTTACCTTCTGCATCAAATCTTTGAGAATAACCAGATATTACTGAAAATGATGCTTGGCCAAAATGAAATTCGCCAGCACCGGTTTGTAATAACATCGGATTATTTGCATTAAAAATAGTAGTTCCTGTCAGAATTACACCCGAACCTTCCCATATTAACCAATTACCATCACTATCTATATAATTATTACTTGCTGGATCACCAGTTGGATAATCTACTGTAAATTCGGATGTAGTTCCAGATTCAACTTCTGAACCAGAAATAGGTAAAATAGACAAGGTTGGATTTCCTTGTATATCATAAAATCTAAATCTAAATTTTACTTTATTTGAATTACCATCGTCAGTAACTCTTCCATGTGGAATGTCTCTTTCATCAATTTCATGAAACCATTTTTCAATTTTAGGATTTATACCTTCGGAATAATTCGAATCTATTTCATCTTCATATTCATTTCCAGATAAAATATGACTTGCATATCCCAAATCTTTCCAATCATTGGAGCCGGCCGAGGATGCAACCGAACCACTTAACCAAAATTGAGTTTTAATACTATGTATTTTACCACTATATGTCTGTAAGTTGCTTGCAGTTATAATAAGTGCGCTTCTTTCATCACCAACCGCAGTATCTAACACCCTTTCATTACAATGAAATCCACTACCACTTACCATTTTATCAGGTTTTTTAAATACTATCGGTGATAAATTATCATTATAGTAGCTATAAGTAAGACCATCTGTTTCAGATGTATATGAAGTTTCAGTGTTTATATTTATTGATAAATTACTTCTTACATTATATCTATTTTTCCAATATTCATCCCTTGTTTCAGTTAGTCCAACTAATGAAATTTGACCAAAACCATTTTCAATTAATTCATAAGTTCTTAATGGATCCTGTTTTATCCATAAATAAGCTAAAAAACTTGAATTACCAGCACTATATATTGGAGTTACATCCGAATATATTACTCTACGATTACCATTAGAATCTTGGGCGTCTTTTACTTCAAATAAAATTTTAGAACCCGGTCTTAATAATGGGTATGAGGCTCCATATCCCCCTGGATTTGGATTTACTGATATTGTAAATATATGTTTTCCATAAGACAATGTGGGTATAGTATTTGGTGTATGTCCTGGAAATTCAATATCAAAATAAACTCCTAAACTTTGTTGACCAACAATTCCAGTTCTAGTCTGAGAATTATAAAATGGAGCATCTGTAAAATCTACCTCATCTAAATCAAGTTGTGCTGGATATATTATATTTTGACTAAACTTCGGTGGAAATGTCTTATTTGTCGGCACTAAAATTCTCCTAATTATATAACTTATCGTATATAAATATATAGAATTTTATTATTTAGGAATAAATTACTTTACTAAATCCATTATTGATATTAATAGGAATTAACATATCCATATAATCTTTGATTGTATCGAGGTGTGTGATAATCATCACAAAGTCGAATTGTGTTTTTAGATACTGAAAAGCCCCTTCCATATTGGCTATATTGTCACTATCTAAAGAACCAAATCCCTCATCAACGATTATAAAGTTTGGTCGTGGGAGTGTTGAAACATTGATTAATCCTATACGAATTGCAAGAGATGATACAAATCGTTCCATACCTGATGATAATTCAAGATTCCATCTATCCTCACCATAACAGATAAATGCGTCTATATTCTTATCTTCCATTTCAAGTTCTAAATGGAAACCAGACATCATATTTTCTAATACATGATTGATTTCTCTTTGAATTGATGGGATAGCTCTTGCTATTAATTCATATGGAATACCATCTTTTGATAAGGCTAATAGATATAAATCGTAATCAAGGATTTTTTGTTCTATATCTATGAGTTCTTGTATATCTTTCTCAATGTTTTGTTTTTGGTTTTTTGCCACTGATAAATATGATAATACTTGTTTATATTTTTTATCTACTTCTATATTATCAAAATTTAAATCAGATAATTGTTGTGTTATATCTGAAATTTGTTTATTTAATTTATGATTACTTTCAATCTTTTCTTCTGATTTATAGTATAATTCAATTCTTTCTTCGTTGTTTGCAATCTCTGTTTCTAAGTGTTCTAATCTTGCTTCCATTTGAGCAATCTTTCCACCTATCTTTACAGCATCATGTGATACTTGTTTTAATTCATCTAGAAATCTAGTATACTCTTCTCTGTTTTCTTCCGCCTCTTCTACTTTACCAAAATTATGTTTGTGTAGCGTGTGCATTCCAGTTGCATTAGCATAATCACTTTCAAGTTCTTTTAATTTATTTTGATGATGTTCTTGTTCTTGTATTTGTTCTTCACCATTTTTTAAACAATACTCACAATTTTCATCATATTGAAATTTTTCTAATTCTTTCATATGAGATTTTAAAGATTTTATTTTAGATTCAATTATTTTTATATTAGATTCTGTATCTCTTAAAGATGATTTTAATTCTTTATAATTATCATAATCTTCTTGAATCTTATCCTCATCTATCTCTGCAAGTTTCTCGTGGTAATCATTATATGTGGGTCTTAAAGTTTCTCTATACTCTTTATCTTCTTCAAGTTGTTTTTCTAGTTGTTTTTGTTCTGTTAAAAAATCTTCGGCATGTTTATGTAATTCATTAATATCATAAGATTCATCTATCTTATAAAGACCTCTAACTAACTCTAATTTATTACCTTCCAAGTCCGTAATTTGATTCATTAAATCTTGGTCTTCTTTATTTAAGTCATCTTCTTTTTCTTCTAAATCTATGATTTTGTTTTCTATCAAACCCAATTCTCTGTAACTATCTTTCTTTTGAAATCTTTTAAGTGATATTCTTTCTTCATTTGAATCCGACTTAGCTATAGTTTCAAGTTGTTCAAATATGTCAATATCCATAAAGGTAGATAGAACTTTCTTTCTTTCGGCTTGTTTCTTATCTATGAAGTTCATTCCATTTGTCTGTAAAGAAAGAGATGTTAGAATGAAATCATCGAATGTTCCCAACACTCTTCGTATCTCTTCGTTTGTTCCCCCACCATATTGTGAGTTGAAACGGGCAGCCCCACTTAAATCTACTTCCTCACCACTATCATCAATCATATAGAACCTTACTTTAACAGGACACATATGAGAAGTAGTACCATCTTTATGATTTCTTCTGTGATATTTAGCATCTCTCTCAATCCAATAATCCAATCCGTTAATTTCAAGATTAAGTTTAGACCTAAATGTAGTTTTCTTCTTATTCATTACATCAAGAGCCTTATTTGTTCTACTACATACATCATATATGGAATATGAGATAGCATCCATAAGAGCAGATTTACCAGAATGATTTGGAGCAACTACACCAACAGTTCCATTAAGTTTTGTAAAGTCAATTTTATTACCTTTACCATAACAGAACATATTATCAAATTCAAATGACTTAACTTTCCAATCCACATTTCTTGTGATGTCACCATCATATATTTCTGGTGAATTATTTGTCATTTCGTTGATACTCTGAACTCTTTTTATAGATTTTTCATCTATACCATCAACATTTCTTTCTAAAAAATCTTTTATAAGTTCGTTCTGGTAATTTATATCTCTAACATCACCTATATCTAATTTGTTTTCTCTATCTTGACCTATGGAAATATTGTCCTGTCTTTCTGTAACTACATCTTTAAGTTTGGGATACTTTTTTCGTATCGCCATCTGTAAATCTTTAATCTGTTCAAGAGATGTATCCCAATACTTTATCTTTACGTTTCCTTTTGGTGGTATAAATGTTTCATCTAATGATTTATTATTGGTTTTGGAACTTAATACAACACCATTTTCTACCTTTATAATCTTATACCCATACTCGTTTTCTACATTGTGGTATTCAGCCTTCTTTGTTTCCAAATCCCAAAGTAGAAATCCATGTGATGGTTCTTCTGCATAATTTTGCTGTATAAGAGAACCGGGATAACCTATTCTCTCATCTTTATCTACAAATTGTCTTTTATGGATATCACCTAACAAAACTACATCATATCCATCGAATGTTTCTATTTTTACATGCTCATCTCTAACACTCATTCCACCATCATATTCGTGTCTATCTACACCACCGTGAAATAAGGCTATCTTATGTTCATTGGTAAATTCAGAAGGGTCTGGTAGTTTATCAGTAAGTTGGTTTCCAACATCATCCCTATCATATATTGACATCACACCAAAGTCTACATTTTCATATGTGTAAACCCCCGATTTTTTCCAATAGTGAATGTGTGGGTCAATTTTTTTAACCAAATCTATAATTGGTGAAAGCGTATCCTCTCTTGATTTGTTGTTGAGATTACAATCGTGGTTACCGGGTATAACGATGGTTGGGGCTATCTTACATAGAGATAAAAAGAAATTAGCTACCATTCTAACCTCTTCAGGTGAAGTGTCTAATTTCCCATGAACGACATCACCACCTATATAAATAAGGTCTGGTTTTATAACTTTTAATTGTTTATATAACTGTTTAAATACTTTTCTATATTCTACAAATCTGTGTAACTTCCGTATATGAATATCTGCTAGATGTGCAATGGTTTTAACCATATAATTTTCCCTTAATAATATCTGAAAATGTGGATTGTTCTGTTTGTTTTACTCTATTCCAAAACTCTTCAAAACCTAATTCTGATGGATCTTTTTCTTTCATACTTAATAAGTATGCCTCAATTCCATTATCCATTAAAAACTTGACTAACTTAGCAGCATCCTTTTTTGCATCTGTATCTAATGCCACATATACCTTTTTAACCTTTTTTGTAACCAATTTCTTTACCAATGATTTAGATGGAAATTTACCAAGAAGAGGTATTACATTCTTTCTAACTGCAATTGCATCAAATGAACCCTCTACCAATACAATAGGTTCATTCCAATTTATAAATAATTCGAATACAACCGTATCCTTTGACATTGGGGGATTTTTATACTTAAATCTACTATTTGGAAATATATCTCTAGCTATGAAATAATTAAGTTTCCCATCTTCATCATATGATGGGATAATGACTCTATTACTATAAATTCCGTCAGTACAATATCCAATACTATACCTTAATATCTCCTTTGGTCCTATACCTCTTTTTCTTAAATAATGCATAGTATTTCTATATATCACATCATCTGATTTTATATATAATGGTTTATATTCCTTTGGTAAACTAACATCATGTGCAGTTTCTTTCTTATCTTTTTCATAACCAATATAATCATTTAGAAGCTGTAATACTTCTTTAATGATATGTTTTGGAGCTCCAGATTTTCGTAAGAGAATACCTATTTTATGACCACCTTCATTACATACCCAACAATGATATTTTTGAGTTTCTAAATTTACTTGCATCTTTTTCTTGTGGTGATTACAAAATGGACAATAAAAGGCGTGTTCACCATTCTTTAACTGGTAACTCTTACCCATCACCTTTTCCAATATGGTAAGTAATTGTAAATTATACATTTTTTTGAAAACACCGAGTTAAATCTTTATTCTTTTTATTAACTTTTTTGGTATATGATACATGCCTAGCAGATGATAAAATACTAAATTCTTTCACATTTGAAAAATCTTTATGTAAATTTTCTATATCATCAATCATTTTCATTTTACCTATGTTATGAACATTCCAACAACTCCAACCGCCATCTTTTAATTTTGATAAACACAAATTCACAAGAGGATTTAAAAAATTATCCAACCAATCATCATAAGTTTTATTATTATATATTGATTGAGTTTTTTCTTGTGAATAAACTTCTAAATTAAAATAAGGTGGTGATGTTAAAACAATATCAACTTCACCCATATCATATTTATCCATATTTAATGCATCATCACATATTAATGTAACTTTATCCTGTATATTTAAAAACTTGGATAGTTTTACTAACCCATTGTAAGTCCTTATATTTGGTTCAAATCCAATATAATGAGCGTTAGATGATACAGCACCCAACAATCTACCACCCCAACCAGCACACGGATCTAACACAACTTCCCCATTTAAATCTGTAACAATCATTTTTGCCATTTGAGGTCTATACATAGTTGATTTTGGAAGTCCAAAATTAAAATAAATACCCCGTTTTATTTCAGATAGATATGGAGTAGAATGTGATTTTCTATTCCATCTTAACATTTTTACTAAATTATCCGCAACCCACATTTTTTTAAAAGAATCACCTTTTTTATTTTCTATATCATAAAAATTTGGAAAAAAATGTTCACATAATTTCATCCCAATTCTACTTCTTGAAGCAATACTAAGTGATTCGTTATCGGATTCTAAATTCTGTTCAAAAAATTTATTGTTGTATTTATTTTTAATTTTATTCCAATTTAACAAATCAAACCAATCTTTCATAAGTTGAGAATCATCATAATTGGTATAAAAAGAAATTTGTTCTAATTCCGCTGCAAAAACAAATACTATGTTTTCAAATTCTTCATCAGATAAATCTCTCGTTGAATTTTTTTTATTCAAAAAATTATTTATATACATTAGTACAATATACAACTATTTTACTATATAAATCAACCTTTTTCTTCAAAAAGTGACATAACCAGTCCGTCATATGCATCAATATTTCTTTTATCCCAA
>Ga0209756_1004191_pt1 | contig 11318 bp, 22 predicted proteins | sample ETNvirenome_6_85_FD_184071 | JGI IMG/M metagenome (GOLD analysis project Ga0209756, IMG submission 184071) | Marine viral communities from the Pacific Ocean - ETNP_6_85 (SPAdes) (version 3) | ecosystem: Environmental > Aquatic > Marine > Oceanic | place: Pacific Ocean | collected 2013-06-19
GAGTTCGGTGAAAGGAAAACTGATACTTTGAGCGGAGACGAACTTCAGAAATTCTTCAACATCTTGGAAGACAGCATCAAGGTGCTAGAAGACAAAGCCAAAGAAGCTACAGGGTAAATCTAATGGTGGGGGTGGCAACGCTCCCACCCAATTAAAAGGAGAGAATCGATAATGACTGACAAGCGAAAAGTAGCCTTCTTAGTGAAGGTTATCAGGAAAGTTTACAACGGTTTAAACCGTCCGATCTACACTGTTGACATGCCGGAAAAAATACAAGAGGCTGTCTTCCAAGTAGAGTTACCAGAAAGCTCGATGGGTGATGCTGACAAGGCTGAAATCTTAAAAGAAGCTATTGAGGGATGTTTCTTTCATCCTCAAGATCATCCCCCAAGCGAGTTACAACACGCTATAGAAATCGCTTATCAGGATGAGAAGGCAGAATTTGATAAACGAGAGTTGATGAGAGAAAAGGAAAGAGAGTTTGTGGAACTCTCAAGAATAACTTACGGTAAAGAGGAAGGATTGCTTGAAAAAATCTGACCTACCTTAAAAGGATTCGGGTGCTTATGAAAAATAAGAAAACCGTTAGTGCTGAAGAATTTGACTTTTTCAAGAATAGGGTTAGAGCCTTGGAACTGTGCAACAAGTCAATGATATATATCCTGATACAGATGTTGTCTGGAAAGGAGATTGACCCAGAACTGATGAAAGAAGCTGAGAAAGCCCTCAGAGAATTAGCTTGACAAAATAAAAGCAAAGGATTATATTATGTTCATGTCAAAAGAATATCTGTCCGCATATGAAGCGGCAAAGCATTATGGATGTAGCAGTCAAGTCATTCACGATTACATTAAGAAGGGTAAGTTGTGTTGGGATAAGATCGTGATGAAACGTTTCGGAGCTAAACGCATTAAGAAATCAGACCTCGAAACATTCATGGAGAATCAGAACCCTTTGATGGTGGAAACCCGCCGAGCCAACGCTTATACCAATGTAGGTATTCTGGCAGAGCATCTAACACTTAACCAGTTTTCCTCCAAGTATAATATCAATCGGTATCGATTGAACAAGATGATCGATGCAAATATAATTCAATGCGAAGTTTCCCCGAAAGGTTGGAAACTGTTACCAGAACAGAAAACGTGTGAAATATTGAAGGTAGGAGAGTATGCCAACGGAGTTAGCAAGAATCAGGGAGATGACGTATAGGAGGGTTAAACCTCTGGCAGTTGAACTCGGTATCAGCCGTAAACGGTTGGAAAGATTTATCAAGGGAGGACTGAACCAGCTTGACCTTACCATACGGGAACATCAAGCTCTATTGAGCCATCCCATTTTTTCAAAGACGATGGAAGGGTTGCTCCTACCGCTGAGAATATGTGCGAGTACCTCTCCTATATGTCCTTATGTTTCACAGCCGCCAAGCATGACAAAAAACGAGTCGACAGAGAACCCGTCTTTTGAAGTCAAGCTGAAAGTGGAGTTGACCAATGGAGCAGTCCATCTTGAAACAGACCAAGGGGAAGAAGGAGAATCACTTCAGTTAGATTTATTGTAACAGGTAGGGAAAAAAGGTTACATTTTTGATTATTATATAATATAATAGAAATAGGAGTGGGTGAAGGATACGGATCCCCCACCCACAATATCGTATAGAGGAACACCAAGTTGCCACGCTTGAAGCTCCATTTTTTGTCAACAGTAAATTCCCTAAAAGAAACGGGGGTTCTCTGTTGAACACCTTATTCTATCACAAAGGGACAGAGCATGGCAATAAAATAACACTTTTTCACGGAAGTTGCCGAAAAGGGAAAGGGGGATTCCTTTTTCGTGCTATTTCAAAAGACATTTCACAGACACAAAAAAGGCATCCGAGGACTGCTACAACTCAGATGCCATTTTTTATGTCAACAATTCGGAGAGAATCGGTTGACGATCTCTGCTATCCAACTCCCCAACCCAAGCACCCAAACTCAGGTCAAATCAGATAACAAGGAGAAATTTTAATGTCTGTCCAACAGATTAACATAGAACTCAGTCGCAGTCAAGCAAAACCTTCCAAAAAAGTCTCGTATCCCTACACGGAATTCGACCTGACAAAAGCCAAGAAACAGTTGTGCGATCAGTTCAACGTCCCCAAGCTAGGATATTACCGAAGCATTATCGAACTGTTAATGAATACACAGAATTTGCAGTTCAAGAAAGAGACACATAAATTGAAGCCGCAAATTGGTCACGGCGAGACACTTGCCGTTTCGGATGTCTGGGTTGCCGAAGAAATAGGGTGTTCAGTCGGCATTGTGGGAGATTGCCGAAGGGATTGCAAGAAGGCGGGATTGTGGAGCGTTGTTCGAGCCAAGGGAAAACACGGAAATGCGAGATGCGGTATTTGGGTGTACGCCTTTATCGGCTATCTGACTTTGCACCCAGAACAGCCGAAGGAAATCGTGGTGCATGAGGTTAAGGATAATATTCTGGAAATTGATTTTGAGGGTACTGATTCATCCGCTTGCTCGGAAGAAAAAGTTCCTTCGGCTCGGAAAGAAAGTTCCGAGTACTCCGAAAAAACTGAAGCTGACGAACAGCCTTCAAACCCAAGCACTGACAGGGTTTCAGCCAGTTCTGAAATTTCAGCTAAAAAAACAATATTAAAAAAACAATATTCTTCTTCTATAGAGGGAACGAATGGAGAAGAAGAAGACAAAATTAAAGCTGAAAAACCAGTTGAATATACTCGAAACGAGCCAATTCAAACCGTACCCTCAATTGTGGAAGAAACATTAGATAAGGTAAGCAAGATCAGGATGAATGAAACGGGTAGAAATCCCGTAGGCGAAGCTGAGAAACCTGATTTCCGTAAATGGCTGGATATGTATGCCCATAAACGCTCCAAAGATTTGGATATTACTTACGAGGAAGCATTGATAGTTCTTCCATTGGCATGGGATTTGGCTAACAGGGCAAGCCGTTACTATCGTCCTGACACGCCTTGCTATTTCGCTAACGGACGCTCCAACAAATATGCCATGTCGTATCTGCATGACGCATTGGCACTTTGGGTGCAGGGAGAAGAATTTGAACCACAAGAACAGGAGGCAGAAACCGTGGATATTGAAACTATATTGGGACAGGATTACGATGATGACCCTGTTGATTCAGAGGAACAGGAATTACAGATGTATATCCGTAAATACCGTGTATTGCTGAAAGCCAGAGAAGGAAACGGCTATTCAGCTTTGGAACGGGTGATGAAAGGTGCTATCGCACAAAAACTGGGCGAGGAAACAGTCAAGCGGCTGTTGAAACTTGAAGGGATTGTCAGTTGAACCCTAATCAGGATTTGGAGATGGCTGTCCGAGAGGGCGGCAACTATTTTATCCAATCTAGAGGGGAACGGGAAGTAATCTGTTTTCGGTACAAGGATTATGAAATTGTAACAGATTACAACAGTGACCACGAAGCCTATGAGTCCGAGATCGCCAAGACCGATCAGGATACGGTATTGCATTCTGTGATGGCTGATTTCCATCGGGGCGCATTCAATCTGGCGGTTGAATGGTTGGCAAAGGAACTTAATCCGCAATTGGATTTTTTTGAAGAATAATAACAACATGGCAGTATCTAAAAATGCCTAAACTTTCATACTATGAAAGGGAGGAAATCTTGGCAGTTCGACTCTTGACAGTTCGGCAGTACGCTGATAGGCATCTAATGACGATGGAGATGGTAAGACGGAAGATCCGTAGCAAAGTGATTCCAGCCATCAAGAAAAATAACAAATGGATTATAGAAGATGTCAACACTCCGACCGAAAATCAGATGATAAAACATTTGCTTAGTGGGGAGCCGTGTTTTTTGCATGAGATAGAAAGTAATGGCTTGGTTTTTCAAACAGCTACACTTAGAAAAACGCTGACAGATGAGGACAAGCTATTAATGTCGGTTATGTTTGAATCTATGGAACCTTTTACCCATAGGCTTTTTTGGGATTTAATAGAAAAGGGATGGCGAAAAGAAGGGCTGGATTGTATCGAAATTTCGGGAGGGTTTTCATGGAACCCCTTAACGCAATCGTTTCTTAAGATGGGGGGCATTAGAAGGGATAGATCCGTCAACGGGCTTCCTTGGCATGTTAAACGGCGAGACAAGCAGATACAGGCGTAACAAAATGGCACAGCCTAAGTTTGGAAAAATCGTCAAGGGCATCTATTACAAGAAAGAGGATGAGAAGAATAAGTTACGCATGGGTAACGGTAGCTGGTCTATCAATCTTGATGATCTGGAAGGCACAGGTTGGCAAGGAGCGTGTTTTGATACGCATCTTGGACGTTATGCCATTGATCGTGAAACAGCATGGGAAAAAGGATGGATATTGGAACTTGGTGGAGAAAAGAAATTGATAGTGCCTTGTAAGCTCTGGGGGTTCAAATCCTACTGATTCCTGTACTAAAGATTAAATGTTTAAAACATTCAAAGTAAAATACAAGCAGAATCAAGCTATTACTAAGGCGTGTTGTGCTTAAGCCTAGACTTAAACACTTGTACTTTACTTTTAACTTAAATACAAGGACATAGAGTTTGCTGGATGCAATTAAAGGACTGGAATCGAATAAAGGGGGCATCCAGCAATTGACTTATGATAGGAGATGGCATGAATATGATATGTGGGTTATGCACAGCACCCCATCCACGTGGGCGTCTTTGCTTATTTGCTACTGAACTTGTCGTCTCTTATCACCAACTTATCGCTGGAATATTAGTGTACAGGCAAAATCCCACCAATGTTCCAGCGTCCAGTTTGCAGGGAGAAAAGTAAATGGGATATTCGGGGAACTTAGCAGGGGAAGCAATGGATCATGGATTGCCGAAACGCTTGAAGCAAAATAGTACCGATCACCTTCTTGATAATGACGGGTTTTTTTCTCTTAAGGAAATGGTGGTAGGAGGAATGATTCTCAGTTTTGGTATGACATGGGGAGGTGCTTGCTTGTTTTGTGGGTGGCAGTTTGGGCGATTGATTTACTATTCCGTGAGAAGCCTTATAACACTAATTACATAAGGGGAACAAGATGCAGGCAAATATGGGCAGGGGTATCACTCAACCGGAAGTACTTGGGTTGGTGGATGTGCTTCCCCGTAAATTAACACGCTGGAAACAGGAAGGATTGTTTTTAGCTTCAATTTTTCAAAGCAATGGAGGAAAACGGCAAGACGGCAACCCCTCTAAAAGCATTTATAGCTATACAGATTGGCTGGAAATTTCATTAGCGGTATATCTGAGGGAAAACCATGTCGGGATGAGTATAGTAAAGGCGTGTATCGTTTTCCTTCGTAAGCATGACTACTTTTTTGACCCAGACTATGATCGTGTTTATGTTATAGGGAATGTGGTTTTCACTAATTGTATTAATGTCGAATTTCATGACACTGTTTCACTTAAATATTCAAAGATAAATGGAGGGAGAGTCCCCTTCTTTGTGCAATGGGCAAAGATCAAAGATAAGGCTGATGACGAGTTTAGTCAATATTCAATAGAAGCATCGCAAGGAGGCAGTAATGGCAGATTTTGATTCGTGGGTGAGAATGGTGCTTCAGCACGAAGGAGGATACGTTAACGATCCTAACGATAAAGGAGGTCAAACGAACAAGGGAATTACACAGAAAAACTTTTCAACCTTTCTCGGTAGAGAAGCCAGTGAAGACGATATGCGGGATATGAGCGAACAGCAAGCTATAGATTTCTATAGGGATCTGTGGGAGAAAATGAACCTTGACCGCTACCCACCAGCCTTACATCTTCAATATGCTGATATGCAAGTTAATACGGGGCGAGGGGGAAGCGATATGATTCTTCAAATGTCTGTCAATACTCGTGCTAATCCTAATGAGCCAGAACGGTGGATCGATGTTGACGGTATTGCTGGCAGAGGAACCTTAGCCGCACTCGAAAATGCCGATGTAACTCCGTTTGAATATTTCAGTGAGAGCCTGATGTTCCATGCTAATAACGCTTTCGTTGGTTCAAAGTATGGATTCAAGCTCAGTGATTATATGGCTAACAAAGAAGCTAATCCTGATGACCAAAACGCATGGGGCAGAACCCGAACAGCACAAAACGGATACATTAGAGGATGGCATAGACGGGATCTGGAGACGTATTTGAAAGCAATTGGAGATGATTAGGGATGGCTAGGGAAAGTAAGAAAATATTTGCCATCTGTGAAAATCCTAATTGCGATAAAGAATTCTCTTTTATTCCTAGCAGAAAACAAAAGTATTGTGAATATGAATGCTATAAGAGCGACCCAAGGCAGAAACTCAGACGCAGATCAGCGATGGGGTATCTGTATATGAAAGACTAACCTTGCGGGGCGAAAAAATAAAGAAGGAGGAATGCAAATGTGGATTTCCAAGACTCTTTCTAATAATACGCCCCATCAAATTTGGAGGTAGTTCATGGGACGATGGAAAAAGGAATTACATTTACCATCTCTTGCAGGGTACGAGGAAATCATTATCGTGATGATGCGACACGGTAACTCCGTTGAGAGGATTGCAAAGGATTTGGGTTACCCCGAAAAGAGGGTAGTTGATTATATCAAAGCCGAAGGGATTGACATTCTACTCAGTCGCAGAAGCTGGACATGGAAAGAAAACAAGGAAAGACGAAGGATTCGTGGACAGTATAAATCAAGAAACAACAAAAAAGTATGATTATGGGGCATTCTATTTCACGCCCGATGGTGACTTCAGACATTTTTATGCTGGAGCCGATTGCATGAAAGAATTTGTCACTATCCTTAAGGAATCTGATCCTCATTATTCTTTGATGAGGGTGATGGAATTTTATAGAGGGAATGAGATTAAGGAAGAAAGCGAAACTGAATAATGGAATTCAGATTAAGACAGATGCGGTTGAGATCTCAACAATATCTAGGGAAACACATGACACAACAGCATTTGGCTGAAGCCGTAGGGGTGACAATTGGCACTATTAACAAAATAGAAAGCGGGGGGATTGCCAATCCCCGATTTGAGATTCTTGAAAGTATAGCCGAATATTTCAGCCAAGTCTGGGGGCGGCATATACTGGTACAGGATTTGATGGTTGAAGTTCGTAAGGCTTCCGTTTCCAAGAGGTTAGAATGATGAAAATGAAAGAATCCCAATTACAATCGGCTATCGAGGATATGCTGAAAATCTATGAGAAGGTTAAATCCCTGATCTATATCAAGAACAATTCGGGGGCTACCAAAGTGGGGGATTCGTTTATCAGGTTTGGTAAAGCAGGGTCTCCTGACTTCCTCGTATTCCTTAAAGGGGGCAGAACACTACACTTGGAAGTAAAGGTAGGTAAAAACAGGCAGACAGCCAACCAGAAAGCCTATCAGCAACAATGTGAAAAATTGGGGCATATCTATCAAGTGGTAAAATCAATTAAAGAGGTACAGGAACTATTGCATGAAGAAACAATCCTTCAGTCTGCTAGTTGATAGCATCAGGAACAATAATATTGATTCCTTGTTGCAACTGCTGGTGAATGCCAAAATCAGGGTAATTTCCAAGCTGATAAGAAAAGCGGTAATCATGGTGGAAGCCGATAGGGTATTAGATGAGAAAGAGGAATTCCACTACGAGGAAATGTGGGCGCAAACAGAAAACGATGTCGAGGAATTTATGCAGAACGCACCCTTGTCTGGGGCTGTCGCACCAATAAATGAAGAAGGAAACGAACCTGTTAGCATCACTTATCCTCCCGTATACAAAATAGTGGCTCAACGGGTCTCAGAACGGTTGAATGATGAAGTTACGGAAAATACCGTGCGATATTATCTGGGGTTAGCTTAGTGAAAAAGTGCCACTTTATACCTGATTCCTTTGAAAAAATAACACTTCTCATCTAGTTTTTGACAAGTACGAAAAAGTATGGTAACAAACGTGATATGAGCCAAGCGGAAGTTGGTCAACAAATAGACGGTGAAACGTCTCTGGCGTACGAATATTTCAAGGTTTACAGGGATACTAATCCTGATGAAAGATCCCTTGAACGGCTCAGTGACCATGCCGTGTCAGGCAAAAAAAGAACCGCTACCGTTTTCAAACGCTGGTCTTCCGATCACAAATGGCAACGCAGAATCAGGGATTGGGATGTTGAAAGAAGTAAAGATACCTTACGGGCAGTTATCTTACAGCGCAATCGGGAACTGGTGGATTTCATCAACCGAGACTTTGCTATCGCTAAGGTGGCACAAGGTTTGGCTCAGAAGAAATTACTGGAATTGAACGAACAGGAGTCACTTGATTCTCTTGAGTATAGACAGGTGATGATGGGTTACAGGGAAGCACGGGAGTTTCTCAAGGAACTGATCGGCATCTTTGAAGGACAAACGGAGATATTAAATCGTGCCGCTATATCAGGTTGAAATTAAATGTAAATTCGAGTTCGCTCATAGGCTGATGGATTATGCTGGAAAATGCGAAAACGTGCATGGGCATACGGGATGGGCGACAGTTACCTTTGCTGGAGACAAACTTGACAGCATGGGCATGGTTATCGACTTCAGAGATATTAAACGGGTGGTCAAGGAATGGATTGATGACCGATGGGATCACGCTTATATCTGTCGACAGGATGACCCGTTGATGAAAATACTTAGGAAAGAGGGGTTGTATGTTTATGAAATGGATGTCAATCCTACCTCTGAGAATATGTGCGAACACCTCTACCATATTGTAGACAACCTGATTGAACAGAAATGCGTGGGAGTGGAGATACAGGAAACACCTGTAAATATAGCCAGATATGAACCTTAACCATAGCGAGACATTCTACAGTTTGCAAGGTGAAGGAACCTTCGTAGGCAAGCCTTCGATTTTCTTTCGTATGAGCGGTTGCCCTCTAAGATGTGTTTGGTGCGATACGCCTTATACTTCATGGAACCCAGAGAAGAACCAGTTGGATCGTGATACAGCGGTGAACGATATTTTGCGTCAGGCTTATGACAACCATTGCGCTCATATTGTTATTACGGGTGGAGAACCTTTTGCCCAGAAGAAAGCATTGGCTTCGGTTTGCGATGAACTGAGGGAGCATCAGGGGTGGTGGGATACGTTAGACGAGTACGAATATGAAATTGAACCTTATATTACTATAGAGACAGCGGGAATCATTTTCGAACAAGTGGATGCCGACTTGATATCAATCAGTCCTAAGCTGAGTAATAGCACTCCAACCAAAGGAGAGAGGGTTCCGTTATCCCACGAGAAGTGGGCTGATAAACATGACCGATGTAGAATCAACAAGGAAGTGATTCTACGGTTCTTGGAAGAATATCCTTGCCAGCTTAAGTTCGTGGTGGATCAACCCCAAGACGTGGAAGAAATTGAACAGTTGCTGGAAGGTTTAGTTTATAACCCATTATCAAAACCAAACTATCATGTTATGTCTGAACCCATGAACTCTCCTCGTTTAGACGAGGCGTTAAAGAGGGTTCATCGGGTGGAAGATGCAAACGTTATGCTGATGCCGCAAGGCAAGACAGCCGATGAGGTTCAAGGGAAATCAGCTTGGCTGGCTGAGATATGCAAGGACAGAGGATATGTCTTTTCACCTCGGCTTCATGTGGATATATGGGGAGATCAACGGGGCGTATAATGGGAATGATATCTCTTACTTGGGCAGATATAGGACAGATGATGGAAACCCTTGCTGAACAGATTAATGTGGGTGATTCAAGATTCTTGGAAGATAATGACGAACCATATGATCGGGAGTTGGATTTTGTTTATGGTGTGCCGAGGGGTGGCTTGATCCCTGCTGTTTTCCTGTCTCACAAACTGGGGTTGCCTTTGAGGACGAGGGAGATAGGGAAAAGAGATTTAGCGGATGAAGGTGGTTACGGGTTATGGGTAGATGATATTTATGATACGGGAGCAACCTTCCAGCAATTTGTGACAGGATCCCTTGGGGAGCTTGAGAAATTGTACGGGTACAACGGATCCATGAGGCAGTTCGCCGTATTGGTAAGTAAAGAGACTGAAGAAAATTGTCCAGTGGGTTATGTGGGCTTGAGAGTAGATGCTAGTGATTGGGTGGTTTTTCCTTGGGAGACAACGGAATCAACGCATTTGAACAACGATCAACGATTGACTTATCCCGAATCAGCGAGGGTGTAAAGCTGATCCTTGAAGGGTTGGGAGAAGATCCTGATCGGGAAGGGTTAGCTGAGACACCTCATCGGGTAGCCAAGATGTACAAGGAATTGTGTCAGCCTGAGCAGTTCAAGGCAACATCGTTTCTGAATCAGGAACAATACGACCAAATAGTTATGGTACGAAATATCCCTTTCTTTTCATTATGCGAGCATCACATGATACCTTTTTTCGGTACAGCAACCGTGGGTTACATTCCGCAAAAGGAATATCTGGGGTTGTCCAAGCTGGCACGGGCAGTTCAGTATTTCAGCCGAAGGTTACAGGTACAGGAACGGTTGACAACTCAAGTGGCAGAATGGTTAATGGAGTTTGCCAACCCTTTGGGAGTGGGCGTGATAATCACGGCTCGGCATTTGTGTATGGAGATGCGTGGCGTACAGAAGATTGGAAATGATACGGTTTCCAGTGCCATGTTGGGAGCGTTCAGAGAAGAACAGTCAGCACGACAGGAGTTTTTATGCCTAGCGCAATTGTAATGTTTTCGGGTGGTCAGGATTCCACCACTTGCCTGTATTGGGCAAAGAAGAAGTTCGGTGACGATATCCAAGCCGTGGGTTTCAATTACGGGCAGAAACATATAGTGGAACTGAAACAAGCGAACAAGATCGCTTTATTGGCTGGAGTGCCGTTCATGGTTTATGACCTTGGTGGCATTTTTAGTGGGTCTTCATTAGTTGATCATTCGCTTGATGTTGAAGCTGACCATCATATAGATGCAAGTTTACCCAGTTCTTTCACGGCTGGTCGTAATGCCGTCTTCCTCAGTGTAGCGGCTGGCATTGCCTACAACTTGGAGACATCCAATATCGTGGGTGGTATGTGCCAAACGGATTTCAGTGGCTACCCTGATTGTCGCAGGGTCTTCATTGACAGTATGGAAGAGTCTTTGGGTCACGCTTTGGATACCGAAATGAATATCCATACACCATTGATGTACCTCACAAAAGCCGAGACATGGAAACTGGCAAAAGACTTGGGATGTCTGGAGATGGTAATACAAGAATCTCATACTGATTATAATGGCAACCGAACCGATTTCAATGAATGGGGTTACGGTGCTTTGGATAACCCTGCCAGTGAGTTGAGAGCCAAAGGGTATCAGG